>Ga0316205_10000603_pt1 | contig 61574 bp, 61 predicted proteins | sample 3monthpyrite_MG_FD_204941 | JGI IMG/M metagenome (GOLD analysis project Ga0316205, IMG submission 204941) | Microbial mat bacterial communities from mineral coupon in-situ incubated in ocean water Damariscotta River, Maine, United States -... | ecosystem: Environmental > Aquatic > Marine >...
TGAATGCCGTACTTTCACTGAAGCCGAGGTTTGTAGTATTTGTGAAAGTTCTCGCCGCAACCGCAGTTTACTTTGTATTGTGGAAACACCGGCAGATGCGCATGCCATAGAACAATCTACGGGATTTAGTGGACTTTATTTTATTCTCATGGGTCACTTGTCACCGCTCGATGGTATTGGCCCTGAAGATATTGGCCTGGATATTCTTGAAAAAAGATTGTCAACTGAATCTATCGAAGAACTTATTGTTGCGACCAATTCGACGGTAGAAGGTGAGGCGACTGCGCATTATATTAGCGGACTTGCTCAAGATAATGGTATTACTGTGACACGTATTGCTCATGGTGTGCCGATGGGTGGAGAACTTGAGTTTGTGGATGGACAAACGTTATTTCATGCCTTTAGTGGGCGTAGAGAGCTTTAGTTATTCCGCTAATGAATCAAGTATCCGATTGTAACTTTCATAACGACCTTGGCTAATTTCTTTGGTTTTGATTGCATGTCGAATCGCACATTGTGGCTCACTCTTGTGTTGGCAATTACTGAATTTGCAAAGCCCCTTGTATTCTCGAAATTCGACGAAGCCATTAAATAACTCTTCGGCACTGACTTGCCATAGTCCAAATTCGCGCACACCGGGTGAGTCAATTAAGCTACCACCTTTCGGCAAATGATAAAGACGTGATGCGCTGGTAGTATGCATACCTTTGTTGGTACTTTCAGAAATTTCTTTAGTCTTTATATTTACCTCTGGCAGCAGTGCGTTTACCAATGAAGATTTCCCAACGCCAGACTGACCGACCATGATGCTGGTATGTGTGTGCAGGCTGGTCAAGAGCGCATCGATACCTTGTTTATCTTTTGCACTACTTTCAATTAGTTCGTAGCCTAATTTGGCATAGAGCGACACTCTTTCTCGTAAAATATTTAACTGTTCGTTTTTAGCAATGTCGATCTTATTCAAAACCAACACAGGGGTAATCCCTAATGTTTCTGCGGCGACTAAGTAACGGTCAATAAGGCCTTCATTTAGCTCGGGACGAACCGAACAAATAATAAAAATACGATCGAGGTTAGCCGCAATGGCCTTTATTTGGCCGCGAAAATCAGGACGGGCAAGTAAGCTTGTCCGAGGTAGAACAGCCGTAATTACATGTTCGCTTGGCGGCACTGCTTCGACTACGACTTTATCACCGGTCACGATGGTGCCAATATTTTTACGACGACTACAGCGTACAACAACATCGTCTACCTCAACATCAAGTTGATGACCTGCTTGACCAATAACAAGACCGCGCATGCCATCAGATGTTTTTTCGACGCGTGCTTGATGGTTGGAATCAATTCGTCTTTGCTGCTGGTCGGTGAGTTTTATTTTGGCCATAAAACTAGGGAGTCACATTTTCTATTGGTAATAGGGCATTAAATTTCGCAGCGCAAATAAAATCGTTTTGTGACAAACCACCGATCGAATGTGTGCTGAATGTAACAATGCAGCGATTATAACCAACTTCTAAATCAGGATGATGATCTTGTTCATGCGATACATATGCGTTGGCGTTAACAAACGCGATAGTTTGGTAATAATTCTTAAACTGGAAGCATTTTGAAATGGATTTCCCGTCATCACTTACCAGCCAACCAGCGACACCACCTAATAATGATTCAACAGCCGCTTTATCTAATGGTAGAGCATCTTTGCCGTAGTGCTGGCAGTGGCTATTAATCAAATCAATCATGCTTGTGCAAGGTGTGCAATTCGAACCGCAGCAGGTGGATGACTATCATGGAATGCCGAGTAAAGTGGATCGGGTGTTAATGTATTGGCATTTTCCTCATACAATTTCACCAAGGCTTGCGTCAGTGATTCGGCACTACTGACTTCAGCGGCATAGGCATCGGCTTCAAATTCATGTTTACGTGAGAACCATGAGCTGACTGGATGCAGTAAGAAGGTGAATACAGGTAAGGCAATAAGGAACAATGCCAGTGCTGCATGTAATGATGGGGTTGTTACGCCCAAGCCATTGTAGAACCAGTCTTGAGTAATCAACCAACCGAGTATGGCAAGACCGACAATACTAAAGATAGCCATACTGATGATGCGTTTAATAATGTGTTTACGTTTAAAATGTCCTAACTCATGTGCAAGCACGGCTTCAATTTCATCGGTGCTGAGACTTTCAATTAAGGTGTCGAAAAAAACAATACGTTTATTTTGGCCAAGCCCCGTGAAGTAGGCATTGCCATGTCCCGAACGACGTGAGCCATCAATAATGAAAATACCGTTACTGGTAAAACCACAACGTGTCATTAAGTCTTGAATGCGTTGTTTCAGCGAACCTTCTTCAAGTGGATTAAATTTATTAAACAGTGGTGCAATGAAAGCGGGGTAAGCCCACATCATAAGAAGTCCAAATCCAGTCCATACAGCCCAGACCCATACCCACCAATAAGTCCCCATATTATCCATCAACCAAAGCACAGCAGCGATGAGAGGCGTACCGAGAGCAATCAGTAAAACAAATTGTTTTAACTGATCGGTGATAAAGGTTTTTCCTGTGGTGCGGTTAAAACCAAATTTCTCTTCGAGGATAAAGGTGCGATAAATCGACATCGGAATATCAATAAGCGACAACAAGCCAAATAGACTTAATAGAAAGGCTGTGCCCGTCCATAGTGTTGATAAGCCGCTGTCTGCCCAAAGTGAATCTAACCACTGCAAACCGCCGCCTAATGTCCAGGCTATTAAGATGGCTGCGCCAAGTACTATCTCGATACGTTCTAGAGATGTTTTCGCCAAGGTATAATCGGCGGCTTTTTGATGCGCAGTGATATCAATACGATCAGTAAAGGCGTCGGGAACATTGCCTCGATGCGAAGCAACATATTTCATGTGTCGACTAGCTAACCACAACTGGATTACGGTGTATAAACCTAGAGCGACAAGAAAAAGAGTTGTAAATAAAGATGCTGACATAATGATAACTATTTATAGTGATTGCGTTTATTAATATGGGAGGGTAGCCTTTGCTACTCAGCCTGACAAGTCGTAAATATTAAATATATGGAGCCACCAATGGCGCAAGACTCGAGAAATTTAATCTGGATTGACCTGGAAATGACTGGTCTGGATACTTTTAATGATCAAATCATCGAAATAGCCACGATCGTCACAGATAAAGACCTCAATATCCTTGAAGAGGGGCCGATTGTTGCGATTCACACTGAGGATTCTGTGCTCGATGGCATGGATGAATGGAACACTAAACAGCATGGTAAATCCGGTTTAGTTGACCGAATTCGCCAAAGTCGTTCTACTACTGCAGATGCGGAGCAACAAACCATCGAATTTCTTCAGAAACACATCGGTAAAGGGAAATCCCCTATGTGTGGCAACAGTATTTGCCAAGATCGTCGTTTTATGGCGCGTTTAATGCCGGAGCTTGAAGATTATTTTCATTATCGTAATTTGGATGTTAGTACTCTGAAAGAGCTGGCAAGTCGTTGGGCCCCCGATGTTTATCGTGGACATTCAAAATCGTCATCACATCTTGCAATGGATGATGTTCGAGATTCAATTGATGAATTGAAATATTACCGTGAGAATTTCTTAAAGGTTTAAATACTACTGAATAATAAAGTTTGTAAAATATAGGTCGTCGATAGGTAGGTTTTTAATTTCTTTATTTAATGCGGCGCGTACTTCTTTCAGCGCTTTAACGCGTAGGCGCTCTTTGCCAGTCGTTGAATATAAGTCTAGCGCTTCTTGACCACTGAGTAACATCAGCATGGTATGGCGAATGATACTGTCGTGATGCAGGATCTTTTCACCCTGTGTCATATCAGAAAGTTTTAGTTGCATTTCAACCTGAAGAAATCGGGAACGTTTGCCATCACGTATATTCACCACGAAGGCGGGTTTCAATGGCAGGTAGCCAGGACCTTCAACGGGTTTGCTGCTGCCGCCGCCAGCGGCCTGAGTAAAAGACGAAAGGATAAGCAAGCTAAGCGCCGCAAGCAATGTTCCAATATTCTTCATTATTAACGATCCACTCTTGTTTGGTTAATGGGTTCTGTTATAGCTTATATCGACCTGACGACAAAATACTTGAGGCATTCTAAGCGCTAGGAGCATTAATATACCGGTGGGTTAAAATGCTCGCGATATAGCCAAGGGCAGTAGCCCAGCTTCATTATAAACAAGAAAAATGTATATATTCCAAGGGTTTGTCCCATTAGCGCAACGCCTGCCGCTGAACCAATAGACAGCAATGAACCACCAACACCCGCAACCAGCGTAACAAGCAGTCATTGGTCGAGTCTCATTTCTGGGTACATACTCAATACCGCAAACATGACGGGGATATTATCGATAACAGCTGACAGCACACCCACTAATATATTGGCCCATGTTGATCCAAGGCTGATATATATGCTTACTGATATGAATGCTAAATAACCAATGGTACCGAGTCCCCTCACGCATAATACGACACCATAGAAAAACATCAATGTGTCGCATTCGGCTCGGGCAAGTTGGTGAAAAATATCAAAGCGGATATTTTCATTATTATAGTGAGCTAACCCATGACGCACATCTTCTGGCCCCTCTACATTTAACCAGTAAATGAGCTACCATAAAAACGATAAGGCTGGTATAGCCAACTCAATGCTGAGTGAGATCTAAAGGTGTATTGCTTAAGCCTGTGGCGTGAGCATGGTTAATAAAGTTTAAGACATAAATTCTCAGCTTAAGCATGCGGTGTTCCATCTTTATGTTGATATTATCGCAATCTTTGTTGTGAATACAGGTAACCAGATCTGATTATCATAATATTTTTTTATAAAATACAGCTGGTTACAATTACGGTATAAAAAACTCTAATATTATTGAAATTGCCTATCAAGCTTTCAGACAGTGGGACGTTATAGATCATGAACATGTTGTAACTCAATTGTTCATGGTGTTTTGCTTCCCAAGCTCTGCAATTTTGCAGAATTTATAGCCCCAGAGTTATGTCTGGGGTTTTTTTATAAATGTAAACATTTATAAAAATCAAGTCTTCACGGATGAAATATCCCTAACAAAATATTAAATTGGGACGATATATTTAAGTAAGTGCACCTTAGAAAAGCGATATGGATATGGATATGGATATGGATATGGATATGGATATGGATATGGATATGGATATGGATATGGATATGGATATGGATATGGATATGGATATGGATATGGATATGGATATGGGTAAGTTGAATGACTGAGCAGGACCAAAATGAAGCAACGGCTCTTGTTGTAGTCGAACCTAATATGCTTCCAGAGCTGCTTAAGCAGACATTACTTAAACATGGATATCGAATTCATTGGTTAGAAGATCCTGAATTAATTTCAAATGCACTTGATGAGAAATCATTACAGTTAGTCTTTTTCGACATCGACTTCCTGGACGGAAAAACAATCGAATTTTGCGAACTATTTTGCCAGCACCCCGTTGCAGGACATGCCAGCCTTATCGTCATTAATAAAAATATTGATGAATCATTCCTTGAATCTCTATATAACATTGGCATCTATGATTATGTAGATTACTCCGTATCGACTACAGAATTTACAAAACGCATCGAGAATAATATTCTTGCGCAGAAGAATAAAAAATATGTTAATGAACTTGTATATCACGATTCATTAACCGGGCTGCCAAATAGATTATTGTTGATTGATCGAATTGAACATGCCGTAGCGCGGGCAGAACGTAACAATAAAATTGTTGGTCTGCTTTTGCTTGATCTTGATGGATTCAAACTCATCAATAACACATTAGGTCATGAAGTAGGAGATGACTTACTGGCAGAAGTTGCAATGCGATTAACTGGTCAGGTTAGTGGCCTTGATACTGTGGCGCGTTTAGGTGGAGATGAATTTATAATATTACTTGAATCTCTAGAATCCCCTGCAATCGCGGCGATCACTGCTCAAGCCATTAACGAAATATTGACGGTTCCTTTTGTGATTAACGAACAAGAACTAAGGATCACTGGCAGCATGGGAGTTGCCTTGTCTCCTGGAGATGGTAAATCCATTGGCAGATTGATGAAGCATGCAGATACGGCTATGTATAAAGCAAAAGAGGCTGGTCGAAATCAGTTTAGATTTTATCAAGATGATATGGAAGACAAAGTGTCTGAGCGCCTTGTATTAAGTAATCAATTACATCAGGCACTGGATGATGATGAATTTATTATTCATTACCAGCCTCAAGTTGAAGCTGCGACAGGATTAATTGTTGGTATGGAAGCATTAGTAAGATGGCAGCACAATGGCCGAACTATTCCGCCAGCAGCATTTTTAACAGTAGCCGAAGAGAATGGTTTAATTATCCCAATTAGCGAGAGAGTTCTTGAAAAATCTTGTGAGCAAATATCCATTTGGCGAAACCGTGGGCTGCGAGTGCCGCATATAGCAGTCAATCTTTCGACTCAAAACTTTAAAGGTCATGGGTTATTAGAAAAGGTAAATGGTTTGCTGGAAAAATACGCACTAAGTGGTAGTGATATAACGTTGGAAATCACTGAAACAACGGCAATGGATTCGCCTGATGACATAATACCCATATTAAATGAGCTTAAATCACTTGGTGTTGGAATCGCAGTGGATGATTTTGGTACTGGATATTCATCGTTGTCATATTTGAAGAGATTCCCCGTTGACACATTAAAAATTGATCGCGCATTTATTAAAGATCTGGCAGCTGATACAGATGATGAACGCATTGTTATGGCGATATTGTCATTAGGTAAAGTATTTTCTATGAAAGTGATTGCGGAAGGAGTTGAAACTATAGAGCAAGCATCACTACTTTTAGGCCATCAGTGTGACATTATTCAGGGCTACCTATTCAGTAAACCTGTAAATGCTGATATGATGGCTCGATTATTGGAGTCAAAACGATTAGTGCCAGAGCAAACCGAAGAACAATTAATCCCGTTTAAATTTGTCCAAAAATAAAGACATAGTTGTGTATTTTCATTCTAAAATGCTTGATATATACACTATAGATTATTAGGTTCTTGCCGATAGCACTACTATAGCTGCGGGAAGAAGAAATGGAAATCATTACAGAATACAAGGAAGAGAATGTTTATTATTATCTACATATCCCTGCGTACAAACGACATATCTTTCGTCTTGTCAAACAAGATAACTTCAGTATTTGTATTCATAACACCATACTAAATTACATTATTGATACTTAAATATGATGAATAAACGGACCCGAGTATTAATCGTCGATGATGATGAAAGAAACGTAAAGATTCTTTATGAGATTCTTGAGGATGAATTTGAACTATATTCTGCCGGTGATGGTGAACTGGCATTAATTGAGGTTGAAAAATCATCCCCTGACGTAATTCTTCTCGATATTATGATGCCGGGAATCAACGGTTATGAGGTATGCCGGAGAGTTAAGAATTCTGCTAATTATCGCGGCATAAAAATTATACTTGTTTCTGGCAAAGGATTAACAGAAGAGCGACTTAAAGGCTATGAGGCGGGAGCAGATGACTTTGTTGTTAAGCCATTTGATATGGATGAGATATATGCAAAGGTTCAGGTTTTTGCAAAGTTAAAATCAATGGAAGAGGTTAATAAGTTAAAAACAGATTTCCTTAACTTAATTAATCATGAAACAGGAACGCCATTGAATCATATAATTGGTGTTACTAACTTATTATTAATGAATAATAACCTTAGTGGTGATGTTTTAGGTGGTATAAAAGACATTAGTAATGCTGCAAATAATTTGAATAATAAGATCAGTAATATTTTATTCTTATCTAAATTAAAACAGGAAACATTATCTGACTTTACGGATATTGATATAAGTAGCATGCTTTTAGAAATTCAAAGTTTTCTTGGCGATATTGCTGAAAACATAAATATTGAATTTAATGCAGTAGAAGGGCAGAGCTTCAAAGGCGACTTTACTCTCATTCAAAAATTATTTTTGTATCTTTTCAGGAATGCAGTAGCGGTATCTGATTCTATCATTTGTTGTCGTGCAAAATGTTCTACAAACAAAAATGGAATGCTAGGCATACTTTTTGAGATTGAGGATAGCCGTGCAGATATCAGTGATTTTCAATTAGAGAACTTCTTTGATCCTTTTTATGTCGATGATTTGATGCTGCACGGTGAGGGTTTGAACACGACAATGGCAATATGCAGCGAAATTAGCCATCTTCACCACGGTACTATCGATATTAAGCGTAATGAATCTTCCGGTGCATGTCTTTCTGTATGGTTACCTTTTGACCCTACAGAATAACGACCAGAGAAAAAATGTTAATGTTTTCGAGTGGTTGCCGATAACTTACTAAGTTAAATGTATTAAACGAATGGAATTATTAAATGCATGAAAATTCAAAAGATTTTATAGAAGATGCGCAGGGAGCAAACTTGACCCGTCGACCGCAATTCGTCTTAATTTTATCCATTTTTATATATACCATAGTTATAGTTGGGTTATGGTTGTTTGAACAACCCTTATTCATGATGATAAGTGCATTAACATTGAGTTGGGTTGCGGCATATTATATGTATCGTGACCTTAATGGTAGTGAGTCCGCTGTAAATGAGGAAACAGGTTCGTCGATCTCTGAAAACATCATTGAGCAAAATAAGAGCTATGCACTAGTGAGTCGAAAGGTCAGTAATGAAAATATCGAAATTGCTGACGAGGTACACCGTATTTCTAAAATGGTTAACGAGGCAACGACTGAACTAGCTGAAAGCTTTACCAAGATGAACGTCCAAGCTGGACAGCAAAAAAAGCTAATGAATGCCATTCTCAATGGACATGATGAGAGCAGTGGAGATATTTCAATGAATGACTTCATTGAAGACACTTCAAATATGATGAATTACTTTATTGAAACGATAGTTAACACAAGCAAGGAAAGTGTTCGACTTGTTTATAAGTTGGATGATTTATGCGAAAAAGTTGTTTCAATTGAAATCCTACTAAAAGATCTTAAGTTTATATCTGATCAAACAAATCTTTTGGCACTAAATGCGAGTATAGAAGCCGCACGAGCTGGAGAACATGGCAGAGGCTTCGCTGTTGTTGCTGATGAAGTGCGAAATCTTTCTATGAGTTCTGGTAACTTTAGTAACCAGATACATAATGTCGTTGCTGAAGCCGTTAGCGGGATAAAAGAAGCACGAGAAGTTATTGATTCAATTGCATCCAGAGATATGCGATTTGTTATTGATGCTAAATCAAAAAATACTCAGCTCTCTGAGCAAATATGTGAAATTCAAAATAAATCAGAAGAAAGTATGCATGAAGTTTCAGCTATTGCGGGAAATATAGATGAGTCAGTTAATGCAGCGATAAGATCATTACAATTTGAAGATATTGCGACGCAGTTGGCCTCTCATATTATTGAACGAACGAATAACATATCTCATATTTCCAATGAGTTGTCGACTGCTATCGATTCTTCTGAATTACTTATGAGGCAGGGAAATGAATCTGAGTTTGTTAGTGGTATTAACAGTATTCGCCAAGTTTGCAAATCCAGTATTGAATATATTGATAATATAAAAGGTTCACCAGTATCTCAGGAAAAAATGGATGCAGGTGATATCGATTTATTTTAGTGAATAACCAGGTTAGGTGATGCGATGGGTATAAATGTGGTAAGGGTAAATGAAAATGAAATTGCCATTATTATTAGTGGCCGATTTGATTTTTCAATGAATAATGACTTTCGTAAAATATTATCTGAATCCAATGAAACTGGTCAGAAATATTCAATTGATATGGGCGCAGTAGAGGATTTAGATAGTGCTGCACTTGGTATGCTATTGTTGCTTAGAGAAAAGGCTGGTGGAGATACGGCAAATATTAAAATACGAAAATGTCGTCCAGATATTGTTGAAATGTTAAAAATGGCTAATTTCCATACGATGTTTGATATTAGTTAAATGAAAATATTAATAGCCGAAGATAGTTCTCTGAGTCGCAGTGTTTTATCTTCGATATTAGAAAAATTTGATTTTGTGGTAATTGAAGCTGTAGATGGAAAAGATGCAGTAGATAAATATATAGAATTCGATCCAGATATTATATTAATGGATCTCATGATGCCTGTCATGAATGGATATAATGCCACAAAGAAAATAAAAGAACTCGCCGGCGAAAAATTCATACCAATTATTGTTTTGACATCAATGAGTGAAACAGACTCATTGGTTAAGTCGATTGAGTATGGTGCAGATGACTACCTTAATAAGCCATACAATGCAGATGCTATTAATGCAAAAATACTTGCCTTGTTACGCATTAAAGAATTACATGATACGCTTAATTCAAACAAGAAAAAACTTGAACACCTTAATGAACAAGCCGCAGCAGAATTATTGGTTGCCGAACACATATATGATTCGGTCTTGGAAAAAGGCGAAAGAATCCTACCCCAAGTTAGACAATACATGCGTCCAGTCACTAATTTTAATGGTGACATCCTAATGACAGCATACACACCATCAGGTGGCTTTAATGTTATGTTAGGGGATTTTACTGGGCATGGCCTTTCTGCCGCGATCGGCGCCATTCCTGCTGCCGAGACATTTTATCGCATGACTGAAAGAGGATTTTCGATTGGCGACATTGTTGTAGAACTAAATACAAAACTTAAAACAATTTTGCCTTCAAATATGTTTTGTGCAGCTAGCCTTATTGAAGTTGATCAGGAAAGAACAACCGTCAGCGTATGGAATGGAAGTAACCCTGATGTTGTTATTACAGATAATAAAGGCAAGATGATAAATAGAATTGCATCGTCTCATACTGCGTTAGGCATAGTGTCGCCAGAAAAATTTGATAGAAAAGTAGATATATTTTCTCTGAATGGTGATGAGCATATTTATATGTGTAGCGATGGATTTCTAGATGCGCGGAATAGTGAAAACGTTAAATTTGGTATGTCTGGATATATTAATTTGTTTTCTGACGATACAGGAAGCAATGTAGAGCTTAATGATATTATTGATAGATTATTTTCTTTTGCCGAGAATGGTGAAATTAATGATGATATATCTGTTATCGAAATCTGTGTAGATAAAGATATTGATATTTGGAATGCAGATGATTCTGAGGGTAGAGATAATAAACGACTAGAATCAGAATGGGTGCTAAATCTATCATTTGATGCAGCCGCCCTTAAAGAAATTAACCCGGTCCCTTTATTGCTGAATTTTGTAAATGGGATCAATGCAATTAGTGGTCATAAAGAACGTATTTACACGACACTTAGTGAGTTTTTTACAAATTCACTTGAACATGGATTGCTGGGGCTGGATTCGTCGCTAAAAGAAAGTGCAGCTGGGTTTCAGGAATATTTTAGTCAGAAAGAAAGCCGCTTGGCAGAGTTGCAAGAGGGAAGTATTTCACTCAATTTGTCGCAAAAGATGTCTGAGACGGGTTGGCAGATTATTATTGAAGTTATTGATAGTGGTAAAGGTTTTGACCATAAAGAAGAAACTTTGACACTTGGTGATAACGTGGGTTATGCCGGCAGAGGGATCCCATTGGTTTATAAGATTTGTGAATCTGTGGAATACAACGATGTCGGTAATGCTGTGAAGGCAGTATATCCGCTGAACACACCATTGTAATTATTACTTTGAAGAAAGTAATAAGAACACATCTTGATTTAGACTGGGCATTTTTTCTTCTGAGTAACATGCTTCTGATAACCTGTCTATAAGGCTCTTGCCAGCCGAAGCAGCAGAAGGTCTATTCTTTTCCCATACGATTAGCCAGTTGCCTAGAGTCATATTGTCTCCCCAGTTATACGTGCGTGCATATTTATTCAGAAGGTGATGCAATTCACATGGTGATTTTGCGGCCAGTGTAGCATTTATTATATTCTTTCTTTCTTTTGTTAATCTTAAAAAGATATTGATATGTTTGTTGACGGTAATAATGATTTTTGATGAAAGTACCAGAATAATAATAAGCAAGCTGTACCGTAACCATGGTAATAGTATTACTGTGCTTACAGGATTTCCTGTCGCAGTAACAATTCGGCCACTAGTAACATCAAAATATTTTACAGAGAGTTCCTGTAAACGATATATCCCGCTGCGATTGAATGCAACAGGGACGCTGTGTTGAATACGAGTGCGGAGTGTATTATTTTCTGCTTCATTTAGTGTATTTGAAGTCGTTTCCCCGATGCTTATATCACCGTCTAATATATAGTTTTGTGGCAAATTCGGTAAGGTGGTTGGTAAAACGGTTTCGCTGGATATGTTAACGGATATGGTGTGGCTCTTGTCACTGTTGTTGGAATCCGTAGTAATGAGACTATTAATAGAAATTTTTCCGACAGGCATTAATGGTGGTATATATGAAGGTAGCTGCTGAATATTTAGCCGAGCATTATCAGGGATGAATTTACGTTGCACGTTTCCTCTAAGTCGATAATTAACAGCAGGTAAATTTATATTTTGTTTGCCCGCTATCAATGGATATATGGCCCAGCCCGAGCTTAGACGGTACATTCCGTTGCCAAGATCTTGTCGAGAAGTTTTTAATTTATACGAGTCGAACCCTTCTTGTATAAAATCCTCTAGTTTTATGGTTGCAAATTTGGAATGTGTGATTATATGGGTGGATATGATGATCTGCTGACGCTGCCAAATTGATGAAGCACTTACTGAGGAAGAAAATTCTAATGTTTGGTTTTTTTCTCTGGCAGCGATAATGGTAACAGGTACAATTTCGCTTTTAAAACTTCCGAGCTTTATGGATGGAATCTCATGTTTTCCGATACGGTGCGGGTATAAGGCTATTTTTAACTCTTGTATATTAATATTATTTTCAAATCTGTTAGCACTTTCAATCACGTAAACACCAAAATCTTCTTCGAGGCGTTTAATGCTGATAGAGGCTAAGTTTTGCTTAATGTCTTTAGCATTGATGGTTATATTTATAGGTTTTCCTAGTTCTACGGTGGGTTTGTCCGCAATGACCTGTAAGCTACTGCCATAAACGAATGAGTTTATAATTAAAAGTAAGATTAACGGGACTAATTTTACCACGCTAAAACCCCCGGTATCTTATCTGGCTCATCTAGCGAGGCAGGGTAGCCTTCTTCGAGCTCAAAAATACGTCGCCATAGAGCGGGTTGATTGTCATAAAGTTTACTTAGCTGGCTATTTGCGGACGCAGTGGATAAAACTGTATTTTCACCAACTGATGTTTCTGCTTTATTCATATCAGAATTATCTGCAAATGAAAGTCCTTTAATAATAATAAACTCCGGAATATCTAGAAAAGAATCAGTGGCATTGTGTGCTGTGTTTTGGGTGCTAGACTCACTGTCATCAATAGAGATGTTGTTACTTTCATTAAGTTCAACATTATCAGCTACAGGCGCGGTGCGCGGGCCTCGGCCTGCTCGCGATGTAACGGCTAAATTTTTTTTTCGTTCTTCTACGGCAAGTAAGACTTTCTGTGTATAAATAATATTATTTCGACTTGCTTTATGTGTTGGGTGATAAAGCAGCGCCCCCTCATAGCTGGTTAATGCAATCTTGAAATTGCCTATTTGGAAATAACTGTTACCCAGATTATATAGCGCATTTTTATATTCGGCATCTGATTGGGCAAGGAGTATTGCTTGTTCAAATAATCTAATCGCGCGAGGATAGTCAGCCATGCGATAGGCAGCAACGGCTTCTCCATAACGCCCTGAGAAACTATTAATTGATGCGTACAGCTGACGTGCTTTGAGGAAATCTTCATTCGCGAGTGCTTGATAGGCTTGCTTAAGTGTGTCTTGTTGGTTGGCCGACACATCGGTACTCATGAGCGAACCCAATAATGTGAAAATAATCATAACCGAAGCCGCCTTGGTTGGAATCGTTATTGGTAATTTGTAGGGTGTCATACTAACAAATAATAATAAGATCGCAGGTAATAAGAAAAACAAGAACAATTCATTCCAATTGGTTTGCTGTGCTGAACTATTGGCAGTCTGGTTGTTTGAAGATTTTATTTTATCAATGAGTGTATTGATGCCTGAATTGTTATCAAAAGCGCGCGCTATATAGCCACCAGTACTATTACTGAATTCTCGATGCATAGAAATGTTTGGGCGACTAATGACGGGGCGGCCGTCAACACTTATCCAACCATCCTTGAACGCAGGAATGGCTTCACCATCATTGCTTGCTATCAGCAATGTGTGAACAGGTATTTTTTCTTTATTAAGTAAAGATGAAATACTAGTGAGTGATTTATTTTCATCTTCATCTGTGTCTGTGTCAGTAATATGCAGAATATATTTCTCACCATGTAAGCTGGGAGATTTTTCGCGGGTTAATTCTTTACTGGCAAGCTTAAGTGCAAGTGAAGGCCGTGTGCCTTGGCTAGGTGGTGAAAGTAGCTCTAGATTACGAAGATAAAACTGTAGCGCTTTTTGGTCATGAGTGATTGGCACATAAAGATGTGGCTTTGCCGCATAGACAATAAGTCCAATACGGTTGTCAGGTAGGGCATTCACAAGAAAGTTTATTTTTTGGTGTGCCTTTCTAATACGACTAGGACTGATATCGGTGGCTTGCATTGACTGTGAGATATCAAGCACCACCATAACGCTTTTGCTATTCGTTGATGATGCATCAGGAGCATCCTCTGCAATACGTGGTCCTGCCGCTGCAATGGCGAATAGAAACCATGCCAGCCAGTATGCAATGTTGCGGACTAACGAATAATCAATATGCTTACTATTATGTTGAACAATCACCCACGGCTGTAATTTTACATGGGCATATCGGCTAAGATGATTTCGCTGAAGAAATTTTTGTAGTAATAGAATGATAATTGGTTGCAAACCAATCAATAGTAACCAGGGCATATGCCAATTTATTATTGTCATGAGATATTTTTCCGCATAATAGCCCGAAATTGGTACAAGCTAAGAAGTATTAGTGCGAATAATAATGGCCAATAATGCAGACTTTTGTGGTAGAAACGATCTTCGGCTTGCTGTTGACTAGTTTGTTGCTTCTCGATATCAGTAATTGCAGCTTGTAAAGAGCGGCTATCACCAGCTAAATAAGTTTCAGCACCCGTGATAGTTGCCATTTTTTCTAATAGTTCGCGATCTGCAGGGTGATATATAAGCCCGGTTTTACGTTGTTCCTCCGCATCGTATGTATTTGCACCAACGGCAACAGTATAAAGGAGGAGTCCTTCATCGGCTGCAATCTTTGCGGCTTGTATTGGTGTTATTGAACCCACAGGTAATGCTGCATCAGTAAGCAATACCATGATTTGGTGGCGATCCGCTTTGTTACGAATTTGTTTTACTGCAAGTGATACGGCATCACCCGGTGCACTACTCCGGCCTGCAATACCGGTTCGTAGACGTAGCAACATGGATTGTAATAGGTAGCTATCATTTGTTAATGGCACCAGTACGTGCGCCGTATCAGCAAAGGCTATAATGGAAACACGATCACCTTTAAGTTTCTTAATGAAATCATTTAATGTCGAACGAATCACGTTCATTCGATCTATACGCTTATTGTTAAGGGTATAGTCTTTCAGAACCATACTTACAGAAGTGTCGACAATAAAAACGATATCGCGTTGTCGTGGCGGATCGGGGAGTTTACTACCAATTTTCACGGGACCAGCTAACGCGACTATTAATAATGAAAGCAAAAACCAGTAGAAAATAGTTTTGGAATAGGTACCAGGTACCTGTTTATTTTCAGTTGACAGTAATAATTTATAAAGAGGATGACGTACACGCGTACTTGAACCAGACATGCCATCAATGAGGGATGAACCAGTATCAATATGGCCAAAATAACGTATAAGCATATACAGAATGGGCAATACAAGAATAATCCATAACCAGAGGGGCTGATTTAATTCAATATTATCAATCATGCTGGTGCCTTGAACGTGCTGTCCATGTTTTTGCATGACTGATTAGTCTAAGCATGTCTGTTTGTTCCACCTCATGGGCGGCATATCGGTAATCAGACAGTTGTGTAAGGAATAATTGCCAATTTCCCTTTTGCGTTTCAGTTATGCCAATATCAATCGTAGAAAGCCGATTAGTGTTATGTGCAGACTGGAGTATTGCAGCAAGTTTATAGGCCGCATGTTTAGGGGATACATTGGAAGAAATTAATCTTCGGCCTAAAAGTGAAATAAGAATTTTGTATTTAAAACCAGAACGATGCAGTTTAAATAAAACCAGGATGACAGTGACACTAATCGCGACAGCGATAATTAACATTGTTCCATAGTTAATCGAATCAGGAGGAGTCGCGGGTCCGATAATATCGAGAAGTTGGCTCGTTGTAGTGTTGGTTGTATCCATGATTACGATATAAATCTTTCTATGTCGTCTAAGTCCGCATCAATTTCGGTATATTTAATATTAAATTGAGAGAAACTTGTTCTTATAGATTCAAAATGGACATCTGATCGTTGTTGGAATTGATCTTGTATAACATTTTCTCGATCACCTAGATAAATATCTTCATTAGCTTCTGGATTAACAATATTGATACCAGTATTGGCCGGTAATGTCCGTTCTAATTTATCGTGCACGTTAATCGCATGCACTTGGTGTTCTTCGGAAAGTTGTAACAGCACAGGATGAGCAGCGCTATCTAAATCATGAAAGTCGCTAATAAGATAAATAACTGAGCCACGTACGAGCATGTTTAAAAGCAAACGAAGAGTGTGGTCGAGTGATATTTCATTTTTTTCATTATTAATCGGAGGGCACGGTGAATTTGTTTGACTGAGTAGGGCATAGATACCTGTTTCACCATTGGCTTCGGGTATCCATTCAGCTGTTTCATTTAACACGACGCCACCAATGGGCGCATGTTGTTGTTTTGCTAGAAATGCCAGATAAGTTGAAATGCGAGCGGCTTGAGTAACTTTAAGTCGGGTTTTACTACCAAAGCGCATGGACTGACGACGATCAACGAGAATAAAAACAGAAGGCCGACGTTCTTCGCGGAATACCTTCATATAAAGTTCATTGCTACGTGCGGATAAACGCCAATTCATAAATCGCATTTCATCACCGCTTTGATAAGGGCGGCTCTCTTCATAATCAAGACCATAACCACGATAAACTGAGCGCATATCTCCGTACTGACGATGCTCAACTTCATGATAATGCGGCATTCTATCCGCAGGCATTTCGGCAAGGTGACGCAATTTTTCTATACTGACTTTATCGAGCAGTGGCGTATCCATAACAGTGCTTGGGATATGCAGCACCGTATTGACGAGCTTGTGGAGTGTGTTGAACACTAATCACATCCTCCCTGTTAGGGTACAGAGATATGTTCCAATATGCGGTTAATAATATCATCCTTGCTTACATTAGCTGCACGTGCGGCATAGCCAGGAATAATACGATGTCGTAATACATCAGGTGCGATCTCGATGATGTCATCAGGCGTTACATGATCGCGTTTAGCAAGATAGGCAAGGGCAGATGAGGAGCGTAGCAAGGCGATAGACGCGCGGGGAGATGCGCCGGCGATAAGATAATCTTTCCACCCGGGATCGATAGTTTCTAATTTACGTGTCGCGGCAACGATTTCAATAATATAGCGTTCCAGTTGGTCATCAATATAGATCTCGGCAGCTTCTCTGCGTGCACTAAGGACGGTTTCAGGTTTAATTAAACTCGTGTCTGATGGTTTGTCTTCACCAAAGTGCTGTTGTTGATCGCGTTTTAAAATACTTAGCTCTTCTTCTGCGCTAGGGTAGTCTAATGTTACATGTAGTAAGAAGCGATCCAGCTGCGCTTCTGGTAATGGATAAGTGCCAGCTTGCTCAAGGGGGTTTTGAGTTGCCATGACAATAAATAAATCGGATAAACCATGTGTTTCACCACCAACAGTAACTTGATGTTCTTGCATAGCTTCAAGTAATGCTGATTGTACTTTAGGAGGCGCACGATTGATTTCATCGGCAAGAATTATTTCATGAAAAATCGGACCTTTGATGAATCGAAACGAACCTTGTTTAGGATCAAAAATTTCGGTACCGGTTAAATCACCGGGCATTAAATCAGGCGTAAACTGAATGCGCTGAAATTCTGCATGTACGCCACTTGCTAACGCATTAACTGCGGTCGTTTTGGCAAGCCCGGGAGCGCCTTCGAGCAATATATGACCGCCAGTTAATAAGCCAATCATGAGCCTATCCAATAATTTGGATTGCCCAACAATTGTATTTTGCATGTGTTGACGAAGTGAGAGGAATTCGTTTTGGATACTCAAAGTGTATTCCTTGTTTATTCTTATTTCTGTTAACAATCGTAATTTAGAAGTGCTAAATTATTAACTGCTAATTGATAGCAAGATTATTCTTTATATACGTATGATTCTAGCAGAATTATCTATGAATCGCGTATATTTGCTTAGAATATACTGAGCTCTTCAGAATAGCGTAACAGGGTCGTATGTGGCAATCCACTTGAATAATTCATTTTCGGGCAAAGGCCTGGCAATGTAGAAGCCTTGTGCAGAATCACATTTTAGTTGTTGTAGTCGCAATAGTGTTTCTGCATCTTCAACACCTTCCGCAATGACTAACATACCTAAGTTATGTGCCAGCTCAATGGTTGAACGCACAATAATTAGGTCGTTGGGGTCCTTAAGCATATCGATAACGAATGATTTATCTATTTTCAATGTATTGACGGGTAGTAGCTTAAGATAGGCTAGTGATGAGAATCCGGTGCCGTAGTCATCAATTTCGAGACTAATACTCATTTTATCGAGCTGTTCTAAAATGTCACGAGCGCGAGCGGGATCTGTCATTACTGCACTTTCGGTTATTTCGAAACTTAATGTTTCGGGGAGTAGTTTATTCTTCTCAATAGATCTTTTAATTAAGCGAGGTAGTTTAGGGTCTTGCAAATTCCATGCGGAAAGATTAATTGATACACCAATATTAATTTTATTAAGTTGCCATTGAGCACAATCATGGATTGCTTGTTCGATAACCCATGTTGTGAGATTACCGATTAATCCGGATTGCTCCGCCATTCTTATAAGAAATTCTGGCGAGATAAATCCTTGCTCAGGATGTTGCCAGCGTAACAAAGCTTCAACACTAATAATTTTTTGATTGAGTAGATCGATCTTCGGTTGATAATATAGTTGTAGTTGGCCCGTTTGATTATTTAATTCCTCACGGAAATCACCAAGCAGTGAAAGATTGTCAACACTGATTTTATCCATTTTTATATTGAACAGGGCACTATCTATATTGTCTTGTTTTGCAGAATACATGGCAATATCGGCATATCTAACCAAGGTGTCAGAATCGATACCATCTTCAGGATACATTGAGATACCGATACTTGCACCGATATATAAATTTTGGTTATCGATAATTAATACTTCATTAATAGCCATCGATATTTTTTTAGCAAACTGTGCTGCTTGTGCCGCCTCGGTTTCAGGAATGATTAATGCAAATTCATCACCGCCTAAACGTGCGACTGTGTCTGACTTTCTTAAACAGTGTAGAAGGCGCGTACTAATCTCATTTAGTACACGGTCACCAACATGGTGGCCAAGTGTGTCATTAATTTCTTTGAAACGATCAAGATCAATTACCATAAAGGCCAGAGAGGTATCGTGCCGGTCTGAATGTTTTATGGCGTGTTTAAGTCTATCTTGTAGCAATGCACGATTTGGTAATCCGGTTAAGCTGTCGTGCAAAGCCTGATGTTCTAATGCGTGTTGCCGTTGTTCTATGATCTCTCTCATTCGGTTGTATGCTGAAACAAGATTATAAACTTCTCTACTGCCACGACGGGGTAAAACAAATTCCTCACCATGGCTTTCTTTATTGAAAGAATCCGAGATTCTTGCAATTGGACGAAGTACGAGACTATTTAGAATTAGATATACAGTAATAACAAATCCAAGTGCGAGAGCGGATAAAGCATATAGCTCCAGATTTATTTTGTAGGCGGCATCTTTAACTGCGGTAGAATTTCTAGCGGACCAGTCAGATATGCCCGTATCTAATTTCTCAAGCACATTGATTGCTTGACCATAAATAGGGCGTATATTGGTTGCAGTAAAGTGAATGTCTGCTCGCCAAATGGTGGCATCGCGAAGGGTTTGGAATCGTTTAAAGTGAGTCATCCAATCATCTAAGTTTTCAGACATGATTTCTAATGCTTGTTCTACATCAATATCATAGTCACCATTATTTGCAGCATTAACTAATATTTCAATTTTTTCACTAATTCCTTTATGAATAAGGGCAACATTCTTTTCTTGTTCAATCTGGTCAATTTTATTAAGGCCAGCAAAGCGAAGCAATACAGCACGAAAATTTAATATCATTATTCGCCAAGCATCACGTATTGAAATTAAATTATTTAAGAATAGAAATTTATCATTGTTAAGTTCTTCTAGATTCTGTAAGTCATGCGATATCAGTTCGACTGAAGAAGTGAATTGCACGTTACTATTGAGCATGTCTCTGTTCATAATTGTTAGAACAGGGTATATCCATTGTGGATCTTGGCGTAAGGAAAGTAGCTCAATAATATTTTTATTCATTACCTCAATGTGCGATTTCATCTCACTAATAAGTGGTAATAAACCGGTTGCCTCTAAATCAGGTATGGAATCAAGCTTTTCTAATTGTCGAGTAGCACTCGTAAGATGGTTTTTTATGTCGGCATTTCTTTCATCAGTTGGGCTGAGTAAAAGTTCATCTAGTAAGGTGTTAGCTGTGGCAATGTTGCGTCGAATACTCGAGACTAGATTAGAAACGGTCTCTTGTAGTCGTAGGGCTTCTGTATTTTGAGCGGTTACATGAAGTACATGTAAACTAGAAAAAAAAGTAACTGTAATAATTATCAATGAAAAGAACGTTGCGATCAGCAAATAGCTTCGGCGTAAGTCATGGCGATATGGTTCTGCAGAGGAGTTTTTGTTCATGATCTTTTATACGCATGGAGTAACGGGTATTAATCAACAACCATAGTGTGTTAATTACACATGGGAACTTGGCATTAACATCAACTATTACAACGAGTTGTATTTTCCCTTTGGATTGCGGTGCTTAGGCTATTCGGTAAAATATAGTTCAAATTAAACGCTTTGCTATTAAATCTGCTGAGTTTCAGTATAACATGTCACTGGTTGTAAACTGGTGAAATCAAAGAGGATAACGGATGGACTTTACTGACTGGATAATGGCAAATGAGCTGATGTTACGCTCGAGCATCTTTTTTGGCATACTTATTATAATGGGGCTTTGGGAAATGGTTTCGCCAAGAAGAGCACGTGTGTTAACGCGGTTGCTACGTTGGTCGAATAATTTACTCTTGCTCGCGTTAAATATTGCCGTTGCGCGTTTGGTGTTTCCTCTTGCTGCGGTCGGTGTTGCCAGTTTTGTTGCGAGCAATGAGTGGGGGATCATGAATGTCTATGAGATCCCTTTTGCTCTGGCCATTGTTCTTTCTGTGATTGCTTTGGATTTTGTTATCTACCTACAACATATCTTGGTACATGCCGTGCCCGTATTATGGCGTTTGCATCGTGTACACCATGCCGATCCTGATATTGATGTAACCACGGGGCTACGTTTTCATCCTATTGAGATTGTTTTATCGTTGTTGATCAAGTTTGCTGCGATTGTCGTACTGGGCGCGCCGGTTATTGCCGTCGTGATATTCGAGATTTTACTTAATGCTGGCGCGATGTTTAACCATGCCAATGTACGTTTACCATTGTGGCTAGATAAGTTATTGCGCTGGGTGATCGTCACACCCGATATGCATCGTATCCACCATTCAGTCGAAGATGATGAAGCAAATAGTAATTTTGGTTTTAACCTAACGTGGTGGGATCGTTTGTTTGGTACGTATACGGTTGAACCACGTAATGGTCACGATGGAATGAAGATAGGAATACATCATTATAATGACCCAAAACAAGTGTCATGGTTGCATGGGATTTTAACGCTACCGTTTAGAAAGAAAATAGCCGGTTATACGATTAATCGTCGTGATTGGAAGGGTGAAGATGAAAGCTAAAGTAATTCGTGGCCTCGTTTTTGCCGTTACCCTTACCGGTATTGTACTTGGGTATTTATATCGTGATTTGCTTAATGTTGATGCACTTGAATCATGGGTCGCGGGTGCGGGTATCGCGGGTCCTTTTATTTTTATGTTGTTGTACATCATCGGCACGGTATTGTTTTTCCCGGGTTCAGTCTTAACACTTGCCGGCGGCGCTATTTTCGGCCCAGTTTGGGGGACTTTATATAACCTCACCGGAGCCACCATCGGTGCGGGCATTGCTTTCTTATTGGCGCGTTATTTGGCTTCAGATTGGGTTGAGAAAAAGGCCGGTGGTCGTCTTGCCCAATTGAAGGGAGGGGTAGAGGAAGAGGGCTGGCGCTTTGTTGCCTTTGTTCGTTTAGTGCCTTTATTCCCGTTCAACGTATTGAACTTTGCGCTTGGTTTAACGCGAATAAAGTTTTGGCATTATCTCCTCACCACATATATATGCATGTTTCCGGGCGCACTAGCTTATACATATCTCGGTTATGCCGTACGTGAAGGAGTGGCTGGAGGTGAAGGCCTTATCCAAAAAGGCTTACTGGCATTGGCACTGATTGCGGTCAGTCTGTTCCTGCCACGGGTAATCAAACGCATGCGAAACAAGCCAGAACAGACAGAAGCTAAATAAATCACTGAAAAGGTGGCAAAAGTCGCCTTTTCGGGCCGCTCGCTGGTAGAATAGCGGCCTTTGAACTCTGGATTTTTACAATAATGACCGTTCGTACCCGTTTTGCCCCTAGTCCAACTGGCTATCTCCATGTCGGTGGAGCACGTACAGCACTTTTCTCTTGGCTATATGCTCGCAAGCATGGTGGCCAATTTGTGCTGCGTATCGAAGATACCGATCTTGAACGCTCTACCGCAGAATCAGTTAATGCCATTCTTGAAGGTATGACATGGATGGGACTTGATTATGACGAAGGTCCGATTTACCAGACAGATCGTTTTGAGCGTTATAACGAAATTATTCAACAATTACTCGATGATGGCCATGCTTACCGTTGTTATTGCAGTAAAGACCGCTTGGATGATTTACGCGAAACACAAATGGCAGCTAAGATTAAGCCGCGCTATGACGGACACTGTTTAAAAAATAAATCCGAAGATGCCGATGCACCACATGTGATTCGTTTTCGTAATCCTGTTGGTGGCGATGTGATCGTGAATGATCTTGTTCGCGGCAAAATTGCATTTAGTAATGATGAGCTAGATGACTTGATTATCCGCCGTACTGACGGCAGCCCGACGTATAACCTAACCGTTGTCGTCGATGACATGGATATGAATATCACCCATGTTATTCGTGGTGATGATCACCTTAATAATGCGCCACGCCAAATTAATATTTTAAAAGCCTTAGGTGCACAGGCGCCTATCTATGCACATGTCCCCATGATCCTGGGTGACGATGGTTCGCGTTTATCTAAACGTCATGGTGCTGTGAGTGTTATGCAGTATCGTGAAGAGGGCTTTCTGCCTGAGGCATTATTAAATTATCTGGTGCGCCTTGGTTGGTCGAATGGTGATCAGGAAATTTTCAGCATTGATGAAATGACTTCTTTGTTTGATATTGATGATGTAAATAAAGCGCCTTCAAGCTTTAATACTGAGAAACTGGAATGGTTGAATCAACACTATATTAAAGAAGCCGATCCTGCACACATTGCAAATCTGTTAGCGCCGCATCTTGGTAAGCTGGGTATTGATCCGACACAAGGACCAAACATAGTTAAAGTTGTTGAGGCACAGCAAGAGCGTGCTAACACATTAGTTGAAATGGCGGATATTAGTACTTTCTTTTATGAAGACTACAAAGAATTCGATGAAAAGGCAGCGAAGAAAAACCTGCGCCCTGTTTCAGCAGAACCGATGATGAAAATTCGAGAAGCCTTGGCCTCGCTTGAAACATGGAGTGAAGAAACCATTCATGCTGCCATTGACGAAGTAGCAGCAGAACTTGAAGTTAAAATGGGTAAGGTTGCACAGCCTCTACGGGTTGCCGTAGTAGGGCGAGCGGCATCTCCAGGCATTGATATAACATTATTTCTGGTTGGCCAAGAAGCTTGTTTACGCCGTATTGATCGCGCATTGGCTTATATAGAAGTACGTGCCAACGAAACAGCAGGCTAGGTTAATAGCTAAGGTAATTAAGTATGAGCAGTGAAGAAAAGTCACGCAGTAATTTTATTCGTCAAATCATTGATGAAGACATTACCAGCAATAAACATAATGGTGCCGTGGTAACACGTTTTCCGCCTGAGCCGAATGGCTATCTCCATATCGGCCATGCTAAATCTATTTGTTTGAATTTTGGCATCGCACTGGATTACAAAGGCAGCTGCAACCTGCGTTTCGATGACACCAATCCACATAAAGAAAACGTTGAGTTTGTTGAGTCCATTCAGCAAGATGTGAAATGGCTTGGCTTTGATTGGGGCGGGCAAGCATTATTTTCGTCGGACTATTTTGAAAAATTGCATGACTATGCGGTTGAATTAATAAATGCGGGCAAGGCCTATGTCTGCGATCTTAATGCCGAACAGGTGCGTGAATATCGTGGCAACTTGACCAAGCCAGGTAAAGATAGCCCAGGTCGCTCTAATAGCGTGGAAGAAAATCTGGATTTATTTGCGCGCATGCGCGCTGCTGAATTTGAAGATGGTAAGTATGTCTTACGTGCCAAGATCGATATGGCGTCGCCTAATATGAACATGCGTGATCCAACCTTGTACCGGATCCGTCATGGTGTGATTCATCATCAAACAGGTGAAGAGTGGTGCATCTACCCAATGTATGATTTTACGCATCCGATTTCAGATGCGATTGAAGGCATTACTCACTCCTTGTGTACCTTGGAGTTTGAAGACCATCGTCCACTTTATGATTGGTTACTGGATAATATTTCTATTGATTGCCATCCACAACAGATCGAGTTTTCCAGACTCAATCTGGAGTACACGGTAATGAGTAAGCGTAAGTTAACCTTACTGGTTGATGAAGGTTTGGTTGAAGGCTGGAGTGATCCACGTATGCCAACCATTGCCGGTTTACGTCGTCGCGGATTTACACCAGCTTCGATTCGTGATTTCTGTGAGCGGATTGGTGTGACCAAGTCAGATAACACCGTTGAAATGGGTGTGTTGGAAAGTTGTATTCGTGATGATTTAAATACTTCAGCGGCACGCCGCATGGCTGTATTGAATCCGTTAAAAATTATTATTGAAAATTATCCCGAAGGGCAGGTTGAAGAGTTAGAAGCCGCCAATCATCCGCAAGATGAATCCATGGGATCACGTAAAATTCCATTTGCTCGTGAGGTCTATATTGATCGTGAGGATTTCATGGAAGTGAAACCCAATAAAAAGTTCAAACGTTTAGTCACCGATGGTGAAGTACGCTTACGTAACGGTTACGTGATCCGTTGTGATGAAGCGATTAAAGATGCTCAAGGCGAAATTACTGAGCTTCGCTGTAGTTATGACCCGGCAACCCTTGGCGCGAACCCGGAAGGACGTAAAGTCAAAGGTGTGATTCATTGGGTATCGGCTGAGCATGCAGTAGAGGCAGAAGTACGTCTTTATGACCGTCTCTTCAGCCAAGCAACCCCGGATGCTGATAAAGAAGGGGATTTTCGTGAGCATCTTAATGACGAATCCTTGCTTATATTAGCAAACTGCCAGTTAGAACGAGCATTAGGCGAAGCGGAGGCGGGTGAGCGCTTTCAGTTTGAGCGTGAAGGTTATTTCTGCAAGGATCAGCTTCAAACAGCAGATGGAAAGCCGATTTTTAACCGCACCGTCACCTTGCGTGATAATTGGGCAAAAATTGAGCAAGATAACAAGGCTTGAGCTGATTTAAAAGTCTGCAAACCCAGTGCTATAGCCATCTTTAACGATAGCCGTTGACAGAATGGGCCTACTGCATTAAAGTGCGCGCTCTGTTTTCTCGGGGCTATAGCTCAGCTGGGAGAGCGCTTGCATGGCATGCAAGAGGTCGGCGGTTCGATCCCGCCTAGCTCCACCAATTTTGAAAACAGATACAATTAGTCCCGTTCATCTAGAGGCCTAGGATATCGCCCTTTCACGGCGAGTACAGGGGTTCGACTCCCCTACGGGACGCCATACAGTGAAAAAGCCCGCTTTTGCGGGCTTTTTCTGTTTTTATCCTTTCTTTTTTTTAAAGTCATGTAACTTATTGTTTATTATGGTGTTATATACATAAGTTATTCACTGATTTATCTAATGATTTGTCTCATTTAGCCGATAACAATTTCATGAATCGCTCCATATTGTTGGAGCGAGGTAATGTTTATGAGACATAAGGTGAAATAATGAAAATACCTAATATGACACTTAAAATGACATTGATTGTTTCGGCAGTGATTACAATCACACCGGTGGTGTTAATGCTGGTTATTAGTAATTTAGCAATGTCGAATTTGATGGATGTTGCGGCTGGTTCGGGACTCACTGATGACAAGGCGCTGCAATCTGTTGCGAGTTCAGCATGGGCTCAATTATTGATGCTTGTCTCGCTATTGGTCGTGCTTATTTCAGGTATCATTTTTTATATAGGCAAGAACTTCGCTTTACCAATTCATCATTTATCATTAACGATGAAAAAAGTCTGTGTCGAACGTGATTTAAGTTTACGCGCCGAAGAGAAGGGCAGCGAAGAAGTCGCACAGATAGCAAGTGTATTTAATAAAATGCTATCAGAATTTGAAAGCTTAATAGGTAGCGTTCAGGGTTCGGTTGGCATGTTAAAAGAAGCAACTGAGGATCTTTCGACAGTCACAGAACAAAGTGGCGAGAATATGGAGACCCAAAAATCCGAGAGTGAACAATTAGCAACAGCTATGAATGAAATGACATCAACTGCTCAAGAAGTGGCGCGCAATGCAGCGGAGGCAGCGTCGGCCGTTAATGATGCAGAAGGTTCCGCGCAAGAAAGTGCCAAGATTGCTGTTGAGGCAATGTGTGCAATGGATAATTTAGTTTCTGAGGTAGGTAGTGCTGCAGATGTGGTTGCTAAACTTGAAGAAGATAGCGGTAGTATTGGTATGGTTCTTGATGTCATTAAGGGCATTGCGGAACAAACTAATTTGCTTGCACTGAATGCTGCTATTGAGGCCGCTCGTGCAGGGGAGCAAGGTAGAGGTTTTGCCGTAGTTGCTGACGAAGTGCGTACACTTGCCAGCAGAACACAAGAATCTACAGATGAAATTCAGAAGATGATTGAAAAGTTGCAATCAGGCACGCGTGATGCCGTTAAGGTTATGGTGCATGCCCGCGAGCTTGGCGAAAATGGTTCAGGGCATACAGAAGCGACTGCGGAAGCGCTTGCAGAGATATCAGGATCAGTTAAGAGTATCGGCAATATGACAACGCAAATTGCGGGTGCTGCAGAAGAACAAACAGCAGTATCTGAAGAGATGACACGGAATGTTTCGAATATTTCACATGTGGCCGATTCAACGGTAGAGGGTTCCATGCGAATAGCAGAAACAACCGAGCATCTTAAGTCACTTTCCGAGCAACTGCATGGTATTTTAGACGATTTTTCTGCGCAGCGTTAAGATTAACGTGGCAAGTTAATACTTACGACAACACCACTGTTGTCGGAAAGATTTTTCATGGTTGCGGTACCATGATGAAATTCAGAAATTAATCTAACAATAAATAAACCAAGACCAAGATGATTGTTAGACTTGGCGCCTTCTCGTAATGACACCATTGAATCAAATAACTGCCCTTGCATCGTGTCAGGTAACAATGAGCCGAAATTTTTAACATCAATATTTATATTGTCATCAGTATGCGTTAATTTTACTTCAACCGCTTTCCCTTTATCGCTAAAGTCGATGGCATTGCTGATTAATTTATCAAGTAACTGGGCGATTCTATCGGGGTAACCTGATAGTGATATTTCATTTTGGTCTGTAAAGAAAATAAACTCTTGTTTTGGGTACGCTAATTTATATCCTTCTATGCAACTTGTAATAAGAGCTGTGATATTAAAATTTTCTCGCTCGGATGATTGCAATGCCTGCTCAAGTCTGGTTGCCTCGTTAATACTGGTCAATATATTACTTAATCTACTCAGGCCTTCACTTGCTCTACGTGTATAAGTTTTTGCACTATCGGGTAGATCCTCAAGTTCAAGATTATCGAGAGATGATTTAACTACGGCCAGAGGCGTACGAAGTTCATGAGAAAGTTTGCTGGCCATGGTTTCAAGGTAGCGAGTGTATTCTTGCAAACGTAACATCATATCGGAAAAGCTGCGCGATAGATCTCCTAGTTCATCGTTAGAGTTCGATGCGAGAATCTCTCCTTGCACGCGACCATCGGGACTGATAGCAGACTCGGTTTGTTGATGTAGTTGTCGAATGCGGTTAGACAGTCTGGTTGCAAAAATAATCAGAAAAAGAGTCGCTGCCAGAAATACGAACAAGGTTAAATTTAACAGGTTCTTAATGGCATCGTTTTGTAGACTTTGAATATCGTTGTTTGTTTGTTCAACGACGACGGCGCCAATTACTTCGCCATCATCCCAAACGGGATGGCTTGCCGAAAGAATGACCGCTTGATCGTCAATAGTACGGCGCCAGTTGATTGCGGGCTCGCCTTTTAGTGCAGAGATAACATCATCGCCATTTAAACGTGAAACGCCATCAAGCTGGTCATCAAATTGTTGATTCGGCTGTTTTAATAAAACTCTATAAACGGAATCTAATATCGATGTAATAAATCCAGATGACTCATCTTGGCTTGAAGCGGTTGCAATGGTATTTGTCAATGAACCCGCAAGCGCCAATACATGGCGGTTGCGATTAATAACCCATATTCTTGAATTTCCGCGATTAAGACCTTGTAGAATATTTTCGATGTCAGGTGATGGCGTTAATATACTTCCGAGTTCTTTACTAGATGGTGATCCCGAAGTGCTGAGTAAGTAACGGGTGTCTCGGTTATTGGCATCATCGATATCGGCAATCGTAAAACTAATCTTATTGCCAAGCATTGACTGCGGTATCCGTAATTCCAGATTGTAACCTTCAGCAGTTTCTTGCCACTCACCTTTAATACGTACCTCTGGGCGCACTGGCCTAAAATCATTAGGACCATCTGGAAGTAGATGCGCATTGACCCAACCGGGGGCTTGGGTGCTAAGAATATAACGGTGCGTATTACCAAGAGGATCTTGTAATGCAATTAATAGATGGTCACTTTGGTCAAGGCGTAGGCTATTAGGCTTTCTATAAATAAGGTTGTCATCTCTAACTATTAACAAGGTATAAAAATAACGTCGATATTTACCGAGGAGATGCCGAAATGAAAGTGATGCTTCATTGTAGGGTGCATTACCTTGAATCAGTGAAGTACCGGCATATAGTCGTGCGTGTGCCAGATGTTCATTCCAGTCTTCACTATAACCATCAAGTTGAATGGCTTGTTTAAGTTTTCGCGCATAGATATTGTTCTGGTCATCCAGCTTGTAAGAAATATCCGCAGGCGGTTCAAATAATTTACGCCGATTATGCATCACTATGGCGACAGTTTGAGCGCGATCGGCGAGGGTGATTTGTTTGCTTTGTTTTAGGAAAGCTTCCATCTCTTGCACGTATTCATAACCGGCCCAGGGAATAACTAATAGCGCGAGTGAAACTAATAATAGTTTTCCGCGTAATTTTAGATAGGGGCTGGATGAACTAGTCATCTTGCCAGCGGTAACCCATACCATAGACCGTTTCGATGGCAGTAAATTCAGCATCGAGTTGTATGAATTTTTTGCGGATACGTTTTATGTGCGAAGTAATGGTGCTGTCATCAACAACGACGTTGGCTTCATTCATTAGTGTGTCACGATCTTTTACATGTCCGGGGAATTTAGCTAACGCATGAATAATCCATAATTCGGTTAGTGTCAGATCTAAGCCCTTACCATCCCATTCGATATGCATGCGTTGCATATCAATGACAAGTTTATTGCGGCGCAATATATCTTCAGTGTCAGGTGGGGAACGAAGTGCTTCAACACGCCTAAATAGTGCTGCAATTCTTGCAGTAAGGTGAGTAAGACTAATATCTTTTGTTAAATAGTCATCAGCACCCAGGCGCAGGCCAGAAACGGTATCAAAGTCACTCTCGCGTGCAGTGAGAAATATGATAGGCAAACTTTTTGAAATATTTCTTAATTCACGACAAAGCTCAAAGCCACCTTCAACATCATCACCAAGGCCAATATCGAGAATAGCCAGATCGGGTAAGCGGTGTTTGAACGCGGATAGGGCGCTTGGCCGATCAGCATAAGTTTGTACTTCATAACCCTGACGGCGCAGTACATCTGCGTAGTTATCACGAATGGCGGGTTCATCTTCAACAATGGCAATACGACGGCTCATAGGGGAAATACTCTACCTGATCATGATTACAAGGTCATGTGACAGGGCCACATTGCCATATTTCTGCCACATTTGATCACGATATTGCCCTTTTTGCAGCATATCAATGCCATGAAATTATTCTTAAATGACTCCTGACAAAGAACCCCGGCGCAGCAAAAGGAAAATATCGTCGCCTCCACGGTATCAACCCACGGATGGGTACGCTGGACCAATTGTAAACCAGGAGATTAATAAAATGAAAAACATGACTATGGCATTAAGTATTTGCATCGCATTGGCTAGTACATCAGTACAGGCCACGGATATTTACGGTGAAGATGACTCGTTTGAAGAGATAACATTTAACGAAGCCGGTGGTTTAGGGCTTGGCGCCGTACTTGGTGGTGTCCTGGCTGGCCCCATCGGCGCGATAGCCGGTGGAGTGATGGCGGGAATTACTGCATCGGCAAAAGATACAGAGGAAGAGCTGGCATCAATGTATAGCAAGTTAGAACAATCAGAGTACAAGCTGAATAAACTAAAAAAGACTAATCACCAATTAGCACAGCAGGCTGTAATGCAACGTACAGCACTTTCCAAGAAAACATCGACGGCATTTGATTTCTCTGGTTTGAATAACGGGTTTAGCATGGCTGTGCAATTCAGACGTGATAGTCATTTACTTGAGCCGGCATTTGTTAAACAGTTAAGCGATATTGCAAAATCATTCTCTGCTGTTGAGAAACTACATATTCACCTTAGTGGACATGCTGATCGAGAAGGCCGCGATGCATATAATCAATTGCTTTCAGAACAACGTGTAAAATCGGTTGCAAAAGTATTATGTCGTGCCGGTTGGCCGAAACAACGGATGCATATAACTGCACATGGTGAAAGTCGTCCGCTGAGTAACGAAAAGGATAAGTCAGGCTATGCTTTTGACCGCCGCGTGGGATTATTGTTATCAACAGCAGGAGTGGGCATATGAAGGTCTTATATGCTATCTCACAAGAAATACTGAATTGTGATCCGGTATGCGTTACTCATCATTTATTAACCGGTTGTTATAATAATAGTGGCGGTAGAAATCAATGCCGCATGAAACGTGATGTTGATGCACTGAAGTTTAGAACAAGGTGTCAGCGTTGTAAGAGGCGTTAGGTGTGAGCTTGTCATTGCTAGCAGCGACAGCAGCGTGGCAATCTATCTTTATCAAAGAGTTTTTTGGATTGCTTCACTATGTTCGCAATGACGGCATATTAAAATAAAAAGGTCGCTAAGGAATATTCCGTAGCGACCAAAGGTACCACCACGATACCACTACTGAGGAGTAGATAGGTTACTGATTACTTGCCAATTGACTGTGTTTGGCAGATAAGTGTGAATTTTTGACTACCAATTTGTTAATTAGTTCATTCAGACCGTTGCGACGGATTTCACTAGAGAAGCTACGGCGGTAATTATTTACCAGACTAATACCATCAATACTGATGTCGTAAACCTTCCAGCCTTGTTGTGTTTGATGCATACGATAAGCTACAGGGATAGCAGGACCCGCACTACGTTGGATAATTGTTCTCACAGTTACATCAGTTGCATTATCAGTAGCGCGTAAAGGTAAGTAGCTTATTGTTTCATCGGTGTATTCAGACAAGGCGGTTGTATAAGTACGCAAGATTAAGCTTCTAAACTGTACAGGGAATTGTTGTTTTTGCTCGGCAGTCGCTCGACGCCAATGTTTACCAAGCACCCATGAAGACATGCGTTGAAAATCAACATGCGGCATTATTATCTGGTTAGCCAATTCATGTACCCGATGAGGGTGTTGAGTAATAATATTGTGTTCTTGCTTAAGTGCTTCAAGCATTCTATTGGTTGTTTGACTGATTATCCGATCGGCTGTCTGGCTTTCATTTGCACCGGCTGTACTGGTAAAGGCAATCATGACCAGTGCCGTCATTAAAACCATAAACATTGAAATACGTTGTGCAGTACTGCTGTGTTGCGGCATGTGTTTGTTGTTTGTGTTCATGCTGTTGTCCTCTTCGTAGTGGTTGAGGACAGTATCCCGATTCGAACCTGAATCGGCGATGAACAGTTGCACCTTCAGAATGTGACCTATGTCACATGGTATTGCTCAAAAAACACACAAACGTAGCAAAAATGTGAAATTTAACAGGTATAAACAACCACTTATGGCTTAGAAGCGACCTGCAGCGAGTAAGCGGGTACGCCAATACGGGTTATTTAATCGACTAATGAGCACCTGTTTGCCTGATGACGGGGCGTGAATCATTTCACCTTGACCTAGGTACAGTGCGACATGTCCCGGACGGCGTCCTTCCGTCTCATAAAATAGCAGATCACCAGGGCGAATCTGGCTAAGAGGTACTGGCTGGCTAGATTGATACTGTGCGCGCGTAGTACGAGGGATGCGTTTGCCAATCTTTCCATGACTGAACTGAATGAGGCCGCTACAGTCAAATCCTGCAGCAGGCTGGCTGCCACCGTAACGATAGGCTATGTCTCGTTGTTGAAGTGCAATGCTTAATAGTCGCTGTGAAGAACCGGTCTGATGTTGTGGTGATGTCGCTCGAGGATGATTATTGACATAAGTCGGCTGGCTGCCGCATGCGCTCAATAGCAGTACAAGCAATAAGGATATGTAGTGACGAAATATTGAGAATATCATAGTAGTAAAGTATAGAAGGTTTGGGTGATGATTCCAGCGAATAATTCAGTGGTTTGTTATACTTACACTAACGTTAACCAATAATATAAAAGTCTATTCCTGTGCCTCGTAAGAAACCTCGTAAACGCAAAACGACGCGTCGAAAACAAAAGTCATCGTTTTTGCGAAAATGGTTATGGCGGTTATTTGCGCTGAGCGCGGTTGTCGCCTGCCTGTATGTCATCTATCTGGATTACACGGTGCGTAGCCAATTTGAAGGTAAGCGTTGGTCAGTGCCTGCACGTGTCTATGCTCGGCCACTTGAATTGTATTCAGGATTACAAATAAGCGCCAATGAAGTGGTGCGTGAAATCAAGAAGATAGGATTCCAGAAAAACCCACGACTTAATACTCCCGCAAGTTTTTGGCGCACAGGAAGTGATATCCATATAGTGACGCGTGATTTCGAATTTTGGGATGGTGTTGAGTCAGCTAAGAAAATATCAATACGATTTAATGGCGATGAAATTTCATCACTACGACAACGTGGTTCAGGTGCTGATATTGATTTAGTGAGAATAGAACCATTATTAATTGGTGGTATCTATCCGGCGCATAAAGAAGATCGATTGCTGGTGCAATTAAAAGACACGCCAGAGCTATTGGTTAAAACATTGTTTGCCGTTGAAGACCGTGATTTCTATTCTCATTATGGTGTTGTACCTAAAGCAATTCTACGCGCGATGTGGACTAACTTGCGCGCAGGCAAGACAGTACAGGGTGGTAGCACCATTACCCAGCAGTTAGTTAAAAATTTCTTTTTAAGTTCGCAGCGCAGTCTTGTGCGTAAGGCCAATGAAGCGATCATGGCGCTCTTGCTTGAATGGCATTATGAGAAAGAAGAAATTCTTGAGGCGTATATTAACGAAGTGTATCTAGGGCAATCAGGTCAGCGAGCGATACATGGTTTTGGTTTGGCGAGTAATTTTTATTTTGGTAGGCGGTTAAGTGAGCTTGATCTTGCGCAGATGGCATTGTTGGCAGGTACGATTAAAGGGCCTTCTTATTATAATCCGAGACGTCATCCAAAGCGTGCCATTAAGAGAAGGAATTTAGTTTTAAAGTTAATGCATGAACAGGGGCTGATTAATAAGCGTAGCTATCAGCAAGCGAAGAAAAAAACATTACAACTCATTCCAAAACCACGCTCAAGTGCAACGGAGTATCCTGCCTATCTGGATCTTGTACGACGTCAGTTAAGGCGAGATTATCGTGACGATGATTTGCGTTCAGAAGGCTTGCAGATATTTACAAGTTTTGACCCGCATGTTCAATGGCAGGCAGAGTTGTCATTAAAGACGACGATCGAAAGTCTTGAGAAACAACGCAAGTTACCGGCCAGGAAATTACAAGGTGCGGTGGTTGTTACGTCATCTGATCAAGGAGAAATATTAGCCCTGGTTGGCGGGCGTGATGTTCGTCAAGATGGATTTAATCGTGCGCTAGATGCGGTACGGCCGATTGGTTCATTAATAAAACCCGCTGTATATTTAGCGGCGCTCGACTCAAAGGAATTTACCTTGGCATCGTTGCTTGATGATACGGCTTTAACGATTGATATGGGTGGTAAGGAAATTTGGCGACCAGCAAATTATGATCGCAAATATCATGGCCAGGTATTACTTCGTGATGCGCTGATTCATTCCTATAATGTGTCTACTGTGCGATTAGGCCAGCAACTTGGGATGGACAGTATTGCAGATACATTACGTCAATTGGGCGTGCGTCGTTCAGTGCATCGTTTCCCTTCATTGCCACTCGGTACAGCACCCTTTAGCCCACTCGAAGTGACGCAAATGTACCAGACATTGTCTGCATCCGGTTTTCGTTCGCCACTACGCTCAATCAGGGCAGTGTTAGATGCGAAGGGCAATGCACTGCAGCGTTATCCGTTAACAGTTCAACAAGTATTTAGTCCGGCATCCGTTCATTTGATTAATTCAACACTACAGTCTGTTGTGGAAGAAGGTACGGCACGCAGTTTGAAAAATATCCTACCCGAACAGATGAGCGTGGCAGGAAAAACCGGCACGACCGACGATCTGCGTGATAGTTGGTTTGCAGGGTTTACCGGTTCGCATGTTGCTGTGGTTTGGTTAGGTATGGATGATAATCGCGCGGCACGTTTAACCGGTGCCAGTGGTGCAATGCGGGTGTGGGGGAGTATGATACGCGGTATTCGCACACAACCTTTAATATTAGCCGCCCCTGAAGGTATTGAAGAGCAGTGGGTTGATCGCAAGAGTGGGTTGCGTGGTAACGATGACTGTGATGATGCCGTGGTATTACCTTTTATAGCCGGTTCAGCACCACGTCAATATGCAAAATGTGCTGGCGGGGCGTTTGCCGATACGGTTGATAGTTTTTTGAACATATTTGGAACAGATGAATGATGCTGCAAGCACGATTATTCGCCATTATTGCTGTTAGTTTGTTGGTCGCAGCCTGTGGTTCTCGAGGTACACTCGCACCCGTTGAAGGTGAGGACAATTCTGCAGAGCGAATAACGGTTGCCCCTGTTCCGGCAACACGACTAGAGCCACCCAAAAAAGTGTTATCTGCACCACCTCAAGCAGGTTCAGCACTGACTAAACTCCGTTTAGCGGCGCTGTCACAGTATCGTTCAGAGAAATATACCAACGCTGCGGCAACCTTGGAACGCGCACTACGGATAGCGCCACGAGATGCGATGCTTTGGCAGCAACTTGCAGCTGTCCGTCTGCGCCAGAAAAAATGGCGCCTGGCATTGAATATGGCGGCAAAATCCAATGCACTTGCAGGTGAACGGCGCACCATAAAGCAAGCCAATTGGCGAATAATGGCAGAGGCTTATCGCGCACTTGGCCAAACAGACAAGGCCAGGGAAATTATGCAGCGAGCACGTTAAGTCGTCGTTGCTGTTTAAATAACGTTAAATCATTTGCTTTTCATGCTGTTAGCGCCATAATGTTATAAACATAATGAGTCGAATCAGGGTACAATTGCCCGCCCAGGTTCTATATATAAGGAAAGATTAGCCCCGTGTCTGTTTACGCTGTCGACAAATTGATCAATCAGGCCCGTGTTCTGGCTAGTGATTACCGCAAGACCATGGGTAAACCCCTTGCCGGGATTAGCAGCGAGATCGCCGAGCATGATGCAGTGACTTTATTGAACCTTGAATTGTGCCAGCCACGAGTGAGTGGCTATGATGCGATGGGTACAGGTGAACGTGCCGGTAAGAAAGTACAGATTAAAGCCCGCGTTATCCCGGATGGAAAATCTTCAGGGCAGCGTGTTGGGCAACTTAAGCTCGATCAAGATTGGGATTTAGTTGTATTGGTCTTGCTCAATGAAAGCTATGAACCTATTGAGTTATACCAAGCAAGCCATGATGTAATTTCTGAAGCCATGCAAGAGACAGAATCAAAACGTAGCAAACGCGGCGCAATGTCGGTTGCCAAGTTTAAAATTATCGGTGAGTTGGCATGGAGCCAAGAAGACACTGACGCTACCGCTAGCGTTTGATTGATAATATTTACTCATGCTTGATTCCGCAGAACAATTAGGCAGTGCTGGCGCACTAGCTCGCCATATTGAAAATTTTGCCCCCCGTGAAGCACAGCAAGAAATGGCACTGGCTGTAGAGCAGGCTATTGAAAATAATAGTGTGCTGGTTACAGAAGCAGGAACAGGTACAGGAAAAACCTTCGCGTATTTAGTGCCTGCATTAATGTCCGGTAAGAAGATTGTTATTTCTACGGGCACGAAAACCTTACAAGACCAACTTTATCATCGCGACATTCCCACTGTTAGAGATGCATTAAATATTCCCATTACGATTGCCTTGCTTAAAGGCCGTGCAAATTATTTGTGCTTGCATCGTTTAGAGTTAGCAGGCGAAAAATCACGCTTTAAAAAATCTTATTTACGTCTGCAATGGCAACAAGTGCGTGACTGGCAAGTACAAACAAGCAGTGGTGATATTGCTGAATGTAGTGTGCTGTCCGAAGATGCAATGATTTGGTCGGCAGTCACAGCGAATGCAGATAACTGTTTAGGTCAGGACTGCCCGTCATATAATGATTGTTATATGTTCAAGGCGCGTAAACGTGCGCAACAAGCCGATATTGTGGTGGTCAACCATCATCTGTTATTGGCAGATATGGCCTTGCGTGATGATGGCGTGGGTGAAGTGCTGCCGTCTGCAAATGCTTTTATCATTGATGAAGCGCATCAGTTACCTGAAGCAGCCGCACAGTTTTTTGGTTTACGTTTAAGTAGCCGCCAGCTTAATGAATTGGCGAATGATGCCATTGCCGAACATTTAAAGCATGCCAAAGAACACAAAATGATCCACACAGCTGCGCAAGACTTACAAAAGGCAACGGCTGATCTTCGCCTGGCATTAGGCAGCTCGTCGCAACGAGGTAGTTGGCAGGCCTTAGAGAAAGAATCAAAATTAGACGATGCAATTAAAAATCTTTCTGAAAAAATATCGGGTTTAGAAGATGCCTTAGAACCTGCTGCAGAACGTGAACGGGGTCTAGAGCATTGCTTTAAGCGCGCACAAGCCTTTGGTTTATTATTGCCCCAGCTAACAGGTCAGCCACGAGAAGACTCTGTGCAATGGTTTGAAACTCACCGGCGTAGTTTTAGTTTTCATCTGACGCCGATGGAAGTGTCTGAGACATTCGATAGTCATATTAAATCAAGTCGAGCAGCATGGATATTTAGTTCGGCAACATTGGCAGTCGGCGATGGTTTTGACCACTTCTCAAATCGTATGGGTCTGGGTGAGCCAATAACACATCGTTGGGATAGTCCGTTTGATTTTGAACAACAGGCTTTGATGTATGTACCGACGGAAATGCCAGAACCTAATTCGCGTGATTACACACAGGCCGTCATTGAAAAAGCGCTGCCAGTGATTGAAGCAAGCACTGGCGGTGTGTTTATTTTATTTACCAGCCATCGTGCGCTGCAAGAAGCCCAGCGCCTGCTTGAACAACGAACCAGCCACCCTTTGTTTGTCCAAGGTAGTGTGCCGCGTAGTGAATTGTTAAAGAAATTTCGTGAGCATGGTCAAGGCGTTCTGCTTGGTACAGCAAGTTTTTGGGAAGGCATCGATGTGCGCGGTGAAGCGTTAACCTGTGTGATTATTGATAAGCTGCCTTTTGCGAGTCCCGATGATCCTGTATTAAAGGCGCGTATTGATGCCATGCGTAAAGAGGGGCAGAATCCGTTCATGACCTTTCAATTACCATCCGCAGTACTGAGTCTTAAGCAGGGCGCAGGGCGTTTGATTCGTGATAATGATGATTACGGTGTGTTAATGCTTTGTGATCCAAGACTTTACTCAAAACCCTATGGTCGTTTGTTTTTGAAAAGCATGCCGATGATGCCGCGTTGTAGAACTATTGAGGAAGTGCAGGCTTTCTATCAACGTAATAGTAATCAATTAGAAGCGCAAGAAGCCTAGCAATGAAGATACTCGCGATTGACACGTCAACCGAAGCTTGTTCAGCCGCATTATTAAATGACGCTGAAATAGCCCAGCGTTATGAAATCGCACCACGTCAACATGCAGAATTAATCCTGGGTATGTGCGATGAATTGCTGGCTGAAACCAATAGCAAATTATCAGAACTCGATGCGATAGCCTTTGGCCGAGGCCCCGGTGCCTTTACCGGCGTGCGTATCGCCACCGGCGTTGTGCAAGGTATTGCCTTTGCGCATGAACTACCGGTAGTACCCGTTTCATCACTCGCAGCAATGGCCTTTGCAGCATGGCGAGAGCAAGGCGCAAGCCAAGTGATGACCGCCATTGATGCCCGCATGGGTGAGGTCTACTGGGCGTGTTATGAATGCTCGGATCAAGGCGTTAAAGAAATCGTCGCTGAACAAGTCTGTCCGCCAGAACAAGTCAACCTGCCGAGTAGCGGTCAATGGCTAGGCCTCGGCAGTGGCTGGGACACTTATCAACAAGAACTCTCGACGGCAGCGGGGCAACTTGTCACCAAGAGTGACGGCACATGCTTCCCTCAAGCGCAGTATATCGCTATGCTGGCAGCACGGTCGGTCGCGCAGGGAAAATCTTTCCCTGCTGCGCAAGCCATGCCAGTTTACTTACGCGACAACGTCGCCAAGAAGAAAGCAGAACAAAAAAATAATAGTTAGAATAATTAAGGAATAGATCATGCTACGGACGCTTATTCTGATCACCGCACTATTCACCACCATGGCAGCCCATGCCAGTGATCCCCAAGCTATTTTTACAGCCGAAAAAAAGGCTGACTTCGAAACTACCTACCAAGCTGTTTACAAATCACTTGAAGCCAATAAATTCTTTGTCGTGTTTGAACCTGATATTGGCGCCAACCTAAAAGGCTTCGGTAAAAACTGGGGTAACGACTACAACCAAAACAAAATAGAACGCATCAAAAGCATGGTGTTCTGTAATGGTTGGTACGCCAACAAAATGAGTAACGCCGATCCAAAATTTCTCGCGCTCTGCCCACTGCGCCTAACCATGACACATAAACAAGGTGTCACAACCGCACTATTTGTTCGGCCAGATTTTGTCGCGAGAGGGTCTAAAGCAGAAGTAGTGGCGAAAGAACTGACGCAGGGTGTGATTGAGGCGATAGAAGCGGGGATGAAGTAATGTTTTATCTTGGCTGTTTTAGGACCATTACTTATAGTTAGGTATAAAAAGTAAAGGGGGGGCAAATTAAAAAAGGTTAATAACAACATGGTAGTGTAATAATATAATCTGAAAATAATTAAAAGGGAGTGTTTTCTATGAAAAGCATTATTAAAATTGTATTTTTATTTTTATTCATATCAATCGTTGGTTGCTCTTCTGAAACTTCACAGACAACCGATAATCCGCTACCTAGTGCAACTGAAATATCGGCTGAAAAATCGGATATAAATGAAAAATCAACACAAGGTCTCTGTGGTACATATCCAAACTGTTCTAGTACTACTTGTTTTGGAAAAGAACAACGCTGCAATTGCAGTAAAGATGATAAAAATAAACAATGTAAATTATCTGCGTGTAGGCACGATGGCAGCTGTCCGTGAAAATATTTCATTCTAGAAGATGGTGAAATGAATTAAATTATTCACACCTAAAATAAAAGGGGTCAGACCCCTTTAAATATAAAAATAGTAAAATTAGTTATTGGGTGACAAATGGATATTGAGACACAAATTATTATTTCACTTTCTAGTTATAAAATAATTTCTCTGCTGGTTGGTCTCGCTCTTTCGTACATGGGCTACCGACTGTTTATGGCCGGGATATGGGGGAACGCAGGTAATATGGAGTCGAATTTTGGAAATAATAAGATTATTTTAAAAAATGCAGCTCCAGGCACTTTTTTTGTATTATTTGGGACGATTATTATTTCATTTACCATTTATAAAGGGCTAGAGTTCGACCAATATGTAAATCACGATAATATAATTTCTTCTGTAGAAGATATTAAACCCGAGGAGAAACTACCAAATGCAAATGAAATACCATTTTAAATATTTAATATTTATTCTTTTTCTGGTTGCATCGTCATCATCGATTGGGGCAGAGCGATTGGATTTATATGATTTAGGTAAAAAGGCATATGAAAATGGCAACTGTACTCAGGCTATCATGAATTTATATGCTTTCATTGTTATAAATGAGGAAAATATTGTTGGTGCCAATAATCAAAAAGTAAAAGCTGATATTGAAAATAAAATCAATCATTGTGAAGTCTTTTTAAATAATAGTGTCGCTAAAAGTAAGGGTGGGAGCCATAAAGGTGGTATCAGTGGTAAGGCAGATCAGTTTTAGTTAGAGTTAGTCCTAAAACAAGTGGGGTCAGAGTAATAAGGGTTCAGTGACAAACGAAAATCATAAGTATTTCATATTGTCACGGCTTCGTTTAATTTCAATATCTGTTCAATAAGAAAGGATTTTTATAATGAGCAAATTACTTATTTTTAATTTTGATGGTACATCCAATGAGCCTGAAGATGCAGTTCAAGAGATCGATTCTCGGGGTAATATTGAAGATGACAACATTACTAATATTCTCAAGTTTCATTTGCTGTGTGGTGGGGATTTAAAAACCAAGCCCTCTGGGACATCACCTGATCAGATGTGTTTTTATTATAGTGGTGTTGGGACATATGGGAATTTTTTCCAACGTCTCTATAATTCGGGCTTATCAAGTGAGAAGCTTGATGTGGCGAAGATACTTTGGCTGGCAAAAAAGGATCTTAATGAGCATCATCAGCCAGGTGACAGAATCCTAGTAACCGGATTTAGCCGTGGTGCGGCACTTGCACGTCGTTTTTCTGCAATCATTAATAATAAGGCGGGTAGTGGCAATATTATCGAAGCTGTATTCGATACGGTGGCCTCTATCGGTTTACCTAATATAAAAAAGTCAGAACGGCCAAAGTCTGAGGTCGTGTTTGAGCATGGCCACTCGCTCCCCTCTAATGTTAAACAGGCATTACATTGCTTGTCGCTGGATGATAAACGCAAAGCCTTTCAGCCTACCTTGATGAATGCAGAGGACAGGGTTCATGAGCTCTGGTTCGCTGGTGCGCATTCTGATGTTGGCGGTGGCTATTATTTTGATGGACTTGCGGATACAACACTTCGTTACATGCTTGACTGGATTGGTGATCTGGAATGGGATGTGAAACTAATCTCTCCTGATAAGATACCTCTTGAGGATATCACCGATATTGATGCAGGCTATAAGATCAGCCGCGATGATGTATCCATTGATCCGAATGTGTTCGGCAAGAATCACCAACAATCACGCACACCCTTAACGGCGCTAGTCACCCTTACTGACCGGACTTGTTGTGTTATCCAGAACGATGAAAAGACTAACATTCAACCATTAGTTCATCATTCTGTATCACAACGGATTGCGGGTGACCGCAATTATGTTCCTGCTGCGCTGAAAGGTGTTATGCACAAAGTTATTTATGATGATGGGACAACACAAATATTTAATGGCCTGCTTGCCCATAAGGAAAAAGCACTTGGCCGACTGAATTTATTGGATGCCGGTGATATAACTATAACCGTTGCGCTTGCGCACCAAAAATTTAACCGTAGCGGACTCTTTTTGGAAGAAGGCGCTAAATATGAGATTAGTGTTGAGCCTAAAGATGGTGAAAAACAAGTTTGGAAAGATGCCAGTATAGAATGTGATGCTAATGGCTGGAACCGTAAGGGTCAAACGCTGGGAATAACTGAGATTGCTATTGCAGGTATGGAGTTCTTACGGCGTGTATCGGATGCAGACTGGTTTTGTTTATGTGGTTCAATTGGTGATACTGATGACACAGCCTTCCGGATCGGTCTAAAAGAGACTATAACGGCATCATGCTCTGGCGAGTTATGCCTGTTTGCTAATGACCTTGATAGATTTTATGGCAATAACTTTGGCAAACTGGTTGTTACCGTACGCTGCCTGAGTAAAAAGGCGCAATAAAAGAGAATAAAAGCTGACAGGGTACTTGATTTAAGATTGAGTAATTGCTCTCTGGCACACTATATTGCGCTGTTTAAAATAAGTTTACTGTTTATACAGGAGAAGATATTGTAATTTTTATGGTTAAAGCTGTTATTAACAGCGCTTGTTTTCGCAGGATTGTTTTTGTTTGTGTATAACAAAGTGTCAACTGGAAATATATAAAATATAATTTATTACTCTAACTGCAAATAATAAGTAGGGTCAGAGCACATTTTTCCCTAATATAGCTAATAACAATAATGAGATAACTCTATGGCAAAATTAATTATGCTCATCGCCGGGATATCTGGTGGATTATCAGTCATCCTGGGCGCGTTTGCCGCTCATGGACTAAAGAAGAAACTATCACCCGACATGATGTCTGTTTTCAAAACAGGTGTCGATTACCAGTTTTATCACACTTTTGCGCTAGCGATGGTTGGATTGTCACTCATTGCTCAGGGTATTGATCAAAGAATGTATTTAACATGGGCGTTTGCATGTTTTGGTATTGGCATTATCTTTTTTAGCGGTTCACTTTATCTTCTGGCGTTAACCGAAAAGAAAATATTTGGCCCAATCACCCCACTAGGAGGCATGTTTTTTATTCTAGGCTGGGTATTTTTTACCCTTCACTGGGTTAATTAAAAAAAACTTTATGCGAAATAAAAAGATATGAGTCATAAGCAACCGAATAATCCATTGCATGGTCTTTCGCTTGAGACGATTGTAACGAAGCTAGAAGAGCACTACGGATGGGATGGATTGGCTCATAGAATCGATATTAATTGTTTTAAGAGCGACCCATCAATAAAATCATCACTAAAGTTTTTACGTAAAACCGAATGGGCTAGAGATAAAGTAGAAAAGCTGTACATTTCAATGTCTATAAAAGAATAGCCTTGGTGAAAATAAAATAATTCTCATACCTCCTTTGATCTTTTAACAGGATAACCCGTGGCATTAAAACCGACTATTTATAAATTAAACATCTCGTTATCCGATCTTGATCGTAATTATTATGACGCGCTCACTATTACGATTGCCCAGCATCCTTCTGAAACACTTGAGAGAATGATGGTTCGGGTGCTGGCATTTTGTATTAATGCTCAAGAGTACCTGACGTTTACAAAAGGCCTTAGTGACGCGGATGAACCCGATATATGGGCTCGAACACTGGATGGTAATATCTCGATATGGATCGATGTCGGTGAGCCCAGTGTCGAGAGGATTAAAAAAGCGTCCAGTCTGGCATCAACGGTGAGGGTGTATAGTTTTAATTCCAAGTCCGATGTCTGGTGGAGTAAGGAACAAGAAAAATTCAGTAAACTGGCCGCATCTGTTTTTCAGTTCCAGTGGGAAAGCGTACAAGCATTGGCAAGGCTGGTGGAGCGTACCATGACGCTTTCCATCACCATTTCAGATGACTCTGCCTATGTGGCCACTGTGCAGGGGGAATGTGAAGTGCCCTGGCTGGAGTTACACGTTAAATAATAGTAAATAATAGGGGACAGACCCCATTTAATGCCTTCGCTTAACCATTAGAGTGAAAAAGAATGGATACAAATATGTATAACGGTAGCTGCCTTTGCGGAAAAGTTCGTTTTGAAATAACAAGTGAAATACAAAACATCGTATACTGCCATTGCTCAGAGTGTCGAAAGGCGCAAGGTAGTGCTTTTGCAACGAATGGAAATATAGATACAGATGGGTTCAAATTCATTTCAGGTGAAAATGAACTAACAGGTTATGAATCATCTCCAGGTCAAACAAAATACTTTTGTAAGCACTGTGGTTCACCAATCATTAGCAAAAATGAATCAAGTCCAAACAAGGTACGTGTTCGTCTTGGAGTGATCGAATCATATATTATTGAAAGGCCAACGGCTCATATTTTTTCAACATCAAAAGCGAACTGGGAAGATATAGAAGGTGATTTGCCTCAATATGAATCATATGAACCTGATAGATAAATGCACTCTAACAAGTAATTCGTGCGGACCAGCTTCGCTGGAAAGGGGCAGCTAGTTATTTCACTATATTCGCCAATGGCGAAGAAAATGAAGATATTGCATGGCATTACCCTGCACTCATGGTAGCCGCATCAGAAATAAAGGGCTATGTGGCATTTTGGCGTGGAGGTCACAAAGTGAAAGCGCCACTAAAAGCACATTTTGAAATATTGGGACGGCTGTAAGTTATGGATAAAACAACACTTGATGCTGCGCATCGCCATTTCCTAAAAAACGATAAGGTGATGGCGAGAGTTATAAAGCAGTGTGGAGCAATCACACCCTATAAGTCAAAGTCGCCGCACTATCATGCACTGGTAAGCGCTATCATTAATCAGCAACTTTCAGTAAAAGCCGGGCGCACTATCGAAAAATGCTTACTCACTAAACATGGTGGTCGTTATTTTAATGCAGAAAAAATTCTTCAATTAAAGGCTGCTGCAATACGTGAATGTGGTCTTTCAAACAATAAGGTTCGATACATAAGCACGCTAGCGGAAGCGATAACGGGTGGTGAACTAAATTTTAGAAAGTTACCACGTAAAAATGATAATGATGTTCGTGATGAGTTAATACAGTATCCCGGTATTGGCCAGTGGACTGTTGATATGTTTTTAATGTTTTCGCTACACAGAACTGATATTTTCCCCGTTGGCGATTTAGTGATACGCAGATCGATGCAACAGTTATATCATCTAAAAGACGACGTAAAACACGACAAGTATATTTCTATCGCTGAAGCCTGGCGGCCTTACCGAAGTGTCGCGAGCTTTTATTTATGGAAGACGAGTGATTAGAGTTTATTTCCTGATAATTTGATTAAATAAACAATAAATCGAATAATAGGGGACGGGCCACAATTTATGGTTGGACGTGATTCGAAGGATGAGTATTAATTGTGGTCTGTACCCTAATGTTATAATGTTATAATGTTTTTACCCGAGAATATAACGAAAATAGGGTGTAGGTCATAGCATGGTTATTATTCGTATTAGGTTGTTTGTCTTTTCTTTATTTCTCCTAGTAAGCCAGATAGTTGTCGCCAGTGATGAGGTTGATGACATCCTTGGTGCATCGCCACCACCGGCCGGTGTTGTTTTCGAGATGCTGACGCATGAACCGTCTACTTGGCCAAAGGCCTTGTCTTATATTAAGCAATCAGTAAAACGCTTGCGCGCCAAACACCCCGATATGTCTTTCGCGATTGTTTCGCATGGTATGGAAGAGTTTGCTTTACTGAAGGAAGCTAAGGGTGTGAACGCGGCTACGCACAGCCAAGTGCAAAGCTTGCTTAAAGATAATATCAAAGTCGAAGTGTGCGGTACATTCGCTGAATGGAATGGTTACGATAAGAACGACTTTCCAGACTATGTCACTATAGTGGATCAGGCACCAAGATCGATTGAGTTTTATGAGGAAGATGGTTTTGAGGTAATTGTTATCACAGAGTTAATGTTAAATGAGTTAAAATAATTAGCTAGTCGTCTTATTACTGACGCTGATTTAATAAATTTTTTATAAGGTACAAACATAATGAAAGCAAGAGCCGCCGTTGCATGGCAAGCCAATAAACCACTGACGATAGAAGAAATCGATGTAATGGGGCCACGTGAAGGCGAGGTGTTATTACGAACCGTTGCCTCGGGGGTATGTCATACCGATGCCTTTACCTTGTCGGGTGAAGATCCGGAAGCCTCTTTCCCTTGTGTCTTAGGTCATGAAGGTGGCTGTGAAGTGGTTGAAGTCGGTGCGGGTGTTAAAAGCTTATCGATTGGCGATCATGTGATTCCTCTTTATATTCCTGAATGTGGCACTTGTGAGTATTGTCAGTCAGATCTGACTAATTTATGTCAGTCGATTGCGGGTACGGTTTGGACAGGTTATATGCCTGATGGGACACGGCGTTTCTCTCAAAACGGCAAAGACATTTTTCATTACATGGGCTGTTCTACCTTTGCAGAATATACCGTGGTACCTGAAATTGCTCTGGCGAAAATTAATAAAGCCGCGCCCCTGGATAAGGTCTGTTTACTTGGCTGTGGTGTGACGACGGGGATTGGAGCGGTGCTGAATACGGCCAAGGTGCGCGTGGGTTCAACCGTGGCAATTTTTGGTCTTGGCGGTATTGGTTTGTCCTGTGTGCAAGGCGCGGTTATGGCCGGAGCAGAACGCATTATTGGTATTGATATTAATCCGGATAAATTTGAATTTGCCAAACAACTCGGCGCAACTGATTTTGTTAATCCAAATGACGTTGATGGTTCCTTAGTTGAATACATACAAGATACCTTTAACGGTGGTCCTGATTACTCCTTTGAATGTATTGGTAATACACAGGTAATGCGCGATGCCTTGGAATGTACTCACATGGGCTGGGGTGTCTCTACCGTGATTGGTGTGGCAGGTGCTGGGCAAGTGATTGAAACACGCCCGTTTAACTTGGTGGTAGGTCGTACCTGGAAGGGCACTGCTTTTGGTGGTGTGAAAGGTAGAACAGAATTACCGGGTTATGTTGATCGCTATATGAGCGGTGAGATAGAGCTTGATTCACTCGTCACCCATACCATGCCGCTTGAGGATATTAATCGTGCATTTGATCTCATGCACAGTGGTGAGAGTATTCGTTCGGTGATTATTTTTTAATATGATGAAACTGATTGAACACATTAAAGAGTTTGGCGGTTACCTGACTCGTTACGAACATATGTCAGAAAGCTGTCAGTGTAGAATGACCTTCTCGGTTTATCTTCCTCCACAAGCGGAAGTCACTAAGGTACCCGCACTATATTGGTTGTCGGGCTTAACCTGCACAGATGACAATGCGCGTACCAAGGCAGGCATGCAACGTTATGCAGCTGAACAGGGTATTGCCTTGATCTTTCCCGACACCAGCCCGCGCGGAGAAGCCGTGCCTGATGTAGCAAATCGTTACGATCTGGGACAAGGTGCTGGTTTTTATGTCAATGCTACGCAGTCACCGTGGCAAACACATTATCAAATGTACGATTATGTAACGAAAGAATTGCCAGGTTTAATTGAAACGAATCTACCCGTATTAGCCAATGTGAAATCGATATCAGGTCATTCAATGGGCGGGCATGGCGCACTTATTTGTGCATTGAAAGATCCGACTACTTATCGTTCTGTGTCGGCCTTTGCACCGATCTGCAATCCGGTGGAATCAGCTTGGGGGAAAGGCTGTTTCACTGAATACTTAGGTGATGATGTGCAGGCGTGGCAGGAATATGATGCGACGGCTTTGATATTAGCTGGTGCGAAAGTGGATGATGTATTGATCGACCAAGGCACCGCAGATGAGTTTTATGATGAAGGGCAATTACTTCCAGAAAATTTGCAAGCCGCCTGTAATGAAATGAATCAACCGCTCACATTAAGAATGCAAACAGGCTATGATCATAGCTATCATTTTATTGCGAGTTTTATTGATGAACATATTGTGTATCATGCAAAGAAGCTAAAGTGCGAGAAACTATAAACGTTTTTTAATAATATCAGCAACCCGAAATGCATTGGCGTAGATTGTCCATGTGTATGGGACACTACCTCCGGTTGGCATGAAGCTTCCATCGGTTACATATAGGTTATCAGCATCATGTGCCTGACAGTCAGCATTCAGAACTGACGTAGCAGGGTCATTACCAAAACGACAGCCACCGGCAACCAGATTTGGCGGCGGGGCACCACTAACACTTGAACGGATATTACTGGCATTCATCTGTTTTAGAACTTGTTCTGATTTTTCTGCCAGGTAGTGTCCTACTTTGAGGTCATGATCGTGATAGCCTAAACGTATCTTGGCGACAGGGCTTCCCCATTTATCTTTAACCGAATTATCGAGACTAACAAAACAATCATCGGTTGGTAGCCAATCGTTAAAGACCTCAAAGCGCAGGTATTTTGTTTCAGCAAAGACCGTTTTTAATTTATCTTTAAGCGGCTTACCCCAGAGTAGCTTGCCACTATCATCCCATTTCTCGCCATTAGCTTTTGATATAGCATTAGGATGACGGAACAGAAAATCGATAACACCGCCTTTTGCCGGTGCACCAAATTCTTTGTCATTAATGAAATACCAATCTTGTAAGCCACGATTCACAAAGGGGCCGCGCTGTTTCATGGCTTCTGCAAGCCGTGTATCAAATTGCTTATAGGTAAACTCACCGGTACCTGAACCACCGGCAGAGAAGAGCAGGTTTTTGCCGACTTGTCCGGAATTATTTGCTAAACCATTTGGATGTTTAGGGCCTGTCGATACGAGTAATAGGCGAGATGTTTCAATCGCCTGACAAGCGACGACGAATATCTTGGCGCGGACAGATTGTGTATTACCATCTTTGTCATAGTAGTCGGCACTACTAACGCGGCCGGTTTGATCCGAGCTTAAACGATAAACTTTCGCGTGTGGCTGAATCTTACAATTACCTGTTTTAATTGCGTCGTTAAGTAATGCCGCACGTGAACTACCTTTTGCACCGGACGAACAACCATAGCTGCCACAAAACCCTGAGTACTCACAACTTCGTCGATCATCTTTGGGGCGTGATAAAACCGCACGCGGTGTTGGCAGCGGGTGCATGTTGAGTTCTCGGCAGGCTTTATCTATTAATCCACTGACTGGATGTTCGGTCGTAGGTGGGTAAGGGAAGTCGGCGGTGGAACGCGGTTCTTGATATGGATGGGGAATGATCTTTCCTGAAATACCGACAACAGTTTCTGCTTTGGTGTAGTAAGGCTCCATTGCTTCATAGTCAATAGGCCAGTCGACGACATTAGCACCTTTGATTTCACCAAACTCGGAACGCAGACGAAAATCTTTTGGTTTAAGACGGTAGAAATAACCACTCATGAAATTTGATGAGCCACCAACACAGTTTCCATTCCAAAAGTCAGAACCAGAATCAGAACTTGCTTCGGCACGCCACTTATAAGAACCATCATCATTCTGACCGTTATATTCTTCGAGAACATGTTGTTCATCTTTCAATTGCGGTGTGTAAACAGTACGCCGACAACAGGCAAGCTCATCTTTGAAGAAGTCTTTTTCGGTGAACCAGGGGCCTTTTTCTAATACCAACACAGAGTAACCGGCTTCAGCTAAAGTCAGTGCGACAGGGCCGCCACCGGCACCACTACCTATAATGCATACGTCGAAGTCTTTCATCTGAGCAAGTGATACCGTTTGTCTTTAGTCGGGGAAGGGAAGCCAGGTTTATGTTCCAGCCATTGCCAACCAATGCCATCCGGGTTTCCACCATAAACGGGATCGGTTAAAAGTGCTTCAAATATATAGAGTAGTAATAGTGATAACCAATTTTCACCGGCGCTACTGCTTGCAATGCGTATCAGTACCGCTTCTTTGTTATTTTTATCTAATTCATGAAATGAGTTATTAAACATTTGTATAGCAATGCCATTGATCCAGCCGATGCCATCACGAAGGAATTTTTTATCGGCATCTTCAATACCGGGAATCTCCAGGACAGATTTCAGATAGAGTGTGGCATTAATATCATCCGCACCGGGTGATTCGCTGTCTTTAGGAAACAAGTGGTTTTGTACTGCTGTAAATGTTTGCCACGGCGCTTGAGTCAGTAATGTGCTGTTGGCTGTTTTGGTCGAGGATGTGTTATTAACGTTATCGCAAGCAGGAAGCAGTAGGCTAGCGGCGAGTAGGCTAGTAGCTTTGAGAAAGCCTCGACGCGACTGCCTTATCTTGATGCGATCTTCTAAGCCATCAGGAATCGTATTATCCCATTGATGAAGTATTTTTTTAGTTAATTGTTTGCGCATTGTCGACTAACTTATTGGCTTTCCATTTGTTAATAAACTCATAGAACCTGACTACAGAATACTGTTTATTCTCAAGAAAATCAGCAGTATCTTTTGATTCGAGTATTTTTCCATTATGGTCAGTCACAAACATGTGCGGGTAGCCATAAACCGGCGGAAATACCTTGAGAAAGGCTTTGTTATCATTTTCTTCGCTGACATTGACCTTTAAAAGAACAAAAGTATTAAAGAAGTCCTTTTTAAGTTGCGGATGAGAATGAATGAATTTATCGAGTTTATGACACCATGCACACCAGTTGCCACCAACTTCAATTAATACTTTTCGGTTATTTTTAAGCGCAATTTGCAGTGCTTTGTGGCCATCGCTAATGGGATCACGCTGTGGATCATAAATGCGGCTGAATATAGGTAAAGATGAAGGATTTGCATCGGCATAGAGAGTAGCTTGTGGGATAACGCAAAAAATAAAGCCGAAAATGGCATGTTGCAATGCTTTATAGGGTGTGAGCTTGTTCATCAATTCCTATACTAATATATTTGATAGATAATTTCTTTATTATCATATCAGCGGTACTAAATATTTATGTAGTAGGTAGGGCTATGGAAAAGCAGGTATGACCGGGTGCTGATTTTACCGTTAGCGTGCCATGATGTTTTTCAACGATCTTTTTGGAGATATTAAGCCCAAGACCAGTTCCTTGAATGTTTTTGTCGGCATGGATTGTAGAACGGGAAAATTTCTTGAATAAATTTTTTCGTATATCGGCCGGGATCCCTTCGCCGTGATCGATAATATCAATATTGATGCCATCTTCATGTAGCCATAACTTTACATTGATAACATCATTTTTTGCTCCATACTTTGCCGCATTCGATAGCAGGTTGTGTAAAACCTGCATGATCCGATTGTCGTCAATTTTCAGTCTTACTTTTGAGTCCTTGAAATCAGACTGAGGAATAGAAAGCTCATAGTTTACATTATACTGAGAAACGAATTGCTCACATGTTGCTACTGATTTCTTGAGGACGTCTGCAATATCATGTTCTTTAATATCATAGTCCATTTTCCCCGCTTCTATTTTTTGCACATCAAGCAGATCATTTATCAGGAACGTTAAGCGGGTACAATTTCTTTGCGCCATATCCAACATTTCTTTTGCCTTAGGCGAGACTTTTCCAGTCACACCATTTGCAACGAGGCTTATGGTTCCGTTAATGGAGGTGATTGGTGTGCGTAACTCATGACTGACGGATGATACGAAATTGTTTTTGTGATCTTCTGCGAATTTTCTTAGTAACGCTTCTTTTCTAACAAGTATTATCATGAAAATGCAAATACCAAGTAGTATGATGTAGATAAAAGCGAATTGAGAAATAATAATAATTTTTATGTTATGAAATAGATTTTCCTCATGTAAATCTTCTGCAAACCATTTTGTACCCACGACCTTGGTTTTGCTCATGGATCGTGCATGCTCTTCATCAGTTAGAAGATAACTGTCTCTGTCCAGGATGTCACGAGAGCCAGACGATGTTACTTCAATTAATCCATTTTCTGTTGGGTGAGTTATTAATAATTGGTGACCAGGTGTTTGTGCACTTCGAACAATCTCTGAAAGAATATGTGCACGAAAACTGATGAATAGTATGATTGTTTTATTATTGCTGGTTATTTCAGAAAGTATATCAAAATGATAAGAGTCGCTATTTGGATGGATGCGTGGGAGATTATGTTTTGAGGAAGCGAATTCTTTTATGTCATTCAGGCATAAGTCTCCCAGATTTCCATCAAAGTCATCTATATAACGATTTCCGGCCTCATCAGAAATAGTCACAGAAAAAAAGTTAGGGAAAAATCTTTCGACTTCTTTATGTAATTTATTTTCTAGTGCATGATTTTCCGGGTCAGAAGCAAGCTGGTTAATAAGATTGAAATGGATCTCGCCAAACAATTTAACCAGTCGTTGCCGCTCCTCAACAAATGTCTCTATATCGTGAGCCAGGTTGAGGGTCGCGTTCTCTGACAGAACCACATGATTTTTATAAATATCATCGTAACGCAAGATACCAATGGCGAGAAGTAATGCGCCTATTACGCCGGTAATAATGACTATAAACAACGTATATTTATTCATGTTCAATATCTAATACCACACAGTAGGCGTCATTGAATTTTATCGGTTAATATCGCAATATCTTTAATTACGTTGTAGATATTAAGGATTATTGCGGTAGCTGCAAGCACTTTTGGTTTATGACACCAGAAAAGGACAATTACACAATCCCCTTCGAAAAAAGGGAGGTTGTGTAGGTATTATGGATTTACGTTGAATGTGCAACTCGTGCAAAGTGACAAATCGAATTTTTGCTATTGCCATAATGTAATATTGGTAAATAAGAAAAGCTAGTATTACCTTTTTACGTTAATTATTTATTGCACTCATAGTATTTATTAAACGCAGCTTGTTGATACTCACCACTGGTGGTTAGTTGATAGAGTTTTGCGGAGCACTTATTAACTCCTACATAGGCATCACCGCTCGCAATGATTTTGTATTTCTGTCCAGCGATAACATCAAAATTAACAAACACATCACACCAACTACCTACACCGGCTACAGTATTAATGAGTATTCTAAAATTCCCCGGTTTTACGTATAAGCCATCAACGTTGAGACCGGAGACGAGCGGATTACCTTTGTTATGAACGGCGAGTAATTTATGTTCGCTGTAGGCCTGACGACATTGTTGTTTATCATCTACTTTGACATATCGTGTTATTGAACCAAGTAAGGGGCTTGCAACATCTCGCTCAAATTTAATAAAACCAGCTTTATCTGATTCTTCTACTTTTTCGTATGTTGTTAAACAACCTGTAAGCGAAATACCTAACAGTATAAGTACAAGATGATATGGTTTCACGTATTTCTCCGGTTATTTATAATAGGCCTTTAATATTGAGAATCATCGCCGGAAATTAGCTTAATAATTTTTCCATTATCTTTTCGTAGTATGTTGAAATGGTATCGAGCTCATCTACACCAACACATTCATTCACTTGGTGAATCGTTGCATTCAGCGGGCCTAGTTCAAGTACTTGTGCACCAGTAGGAGCGATAAAACGACCGTCTGATGTGCCGCCAGATGTCGATAGCTCTGTATCAATGCCATTGGTTTCTTTAATAGCATCACGTGCCGCATCGACTAATGCCCCTTCAGCCGTTAAAAAAGGGTGTCCGGAAAGTGTCCATTTGATGCTGTAGTCGAGTTCATGTTTGTTCAACATTGCTTCGACGCGATCACGTAGACCTTGGTCGGTTTGTTCTGTGGAGAAGCGGAAATTAAATACCACTTCCATTTCACCAGGGATTACATTGGTCACACCGGTACCTGCATTGATGTTTGAAACCTGGAAAGTTGTTGGTGGGAATGAGTCGTTACCGTTATCCCAGGTCTCTGCTGTCAGTTCTGCAATCGCCGCCGCAGCCTGATGCACAGGGTTGCGTGCAAGTTGTGGATAGGCGACATGGCCCTGTATGCCTTTAACAGTAAGCACTGCATTGAGTGAACCACGACGGCCATTTTTAATAACATCACCCGCTAATTTACTACTAGAAGGTTCACAGACTAAGCAATAATCTATTTTTTCATCACGCGCTTCGAGTGTTTCAACGACCTTAACCGTGCCATTGATACTCGGGCCTTCTTCATCGCTGGTGATGAGAAAAGCAATTGAGCCGCTATGATCGGGATGTGCGGCCACGAAACGTTCACAAGAAGTTACCATTGCAGCGAGGCTGCCTTTCATATCAGAAGCACCACGACCATAAAGTTGGCCGTCACGTATCTCTGGTTTAAAAGGGTGGCTGTCCCACTTCTCGACAGGGCCGGTTGGTACAACATCGGTGTGACCGGCAAAGGCAAGTACAGGCGAGGCGTTGCCTCGTCTGGCCCAAAAATTATCGACATCATCAAAACGCATACGTTCGACCGTAAAACCAATGGCTTCAAGTCGGGCAATCATTAAATCTTGGCAGCCAGCATCTTCAGGTGTGGTTGAATCGCGGCTGATAAGGTCTATTGCAAGGTCGAGTGTGTCAGACATAATTATTTTTCTTTAAATGGTTTTTTAGTATTTAATGGTTTTAAAATAGTTTCGTATATTCAGCTTCAGAAAATCCAACGTGACGTTGTGTGCCCAAATCCAGTACCGGTCGTTTGATAATAGCTGGTTCAGTCAACATGATGGCAATGGCTTTCTTTTCGTCGATGTTTTCTTTTTGCTTGTCGGGAAGTTTACGCCACATCATACCGCGTTTATTTAATAATACTTCCCAGCCGAGTTCTTTTACCCACGCGCTTAGCTGTTTTTCATCGAGACCCTGTTTACGAAAATCATGAAAATCAAACTCGATACCGTTTGCGCTTAGCCACTTACGGGCTTTACGCACGGTATCACAGTTCGGTATGCCATAAATCGTTGTCATTTAGATGTCACGTAGCAATTCGTTAATTCCAACTTTACCTAATGTTTTCGCATCAACTTTTTTCACGATAACAGCACAGTACAAGCTGTAACTACCGTCTTTAGACGGCAAGTTACCTGAAACCACTACTGAACCAGCAGGGATGCGACCATAAGTGACTTCGCCAGTAGCGCGGTCATAGATCTTGGTGCTTTGGCCGATGTAAACGCCCATTGAAATAACAGCACCTTCTTCAACGATCACGCCTTCAACGACTTCTGAACGTGCGCCAATGAAACAGTTGTCTTCGATAATAGTTGGCGCAGCTTGAACTGGCTCAAGTACACCACCAATACCAACACCACCAGAAAGGTGCACGTTTTTACCAATTTGCGCACAAGAACCAACCGTTGCCCAGGTATCAACCATCGTGCCGCTATCAACATAGGCGCCGATATTTACGTAAGAAGGCATTAATACAGCACCGGAAGCAACGTATGAACCTTTGCGGACAGTCGCAGGAGGTACAACACGTACACCCGCTTCACGGAAATCACGTGAGTTGTAGTCAGCATATTTAGACTGGACTTTGTCGTAGTAGTTTGTGAAACCACCTTTCATAAATTCATTGTCTTCAATGCGGAAAGAAAGCAGTACGGCTTTCTTCAGCCAGTCGTTAACGACCCAATCACCATCTTTCTTTTCTGCAACGCGAGCTTCACCGCTATCGAGCATGCCAATGGCTTCAAGTACGGCCTCTTTAACGTGGGTATCTACGTTGCGAGGTGTGATGTCTGCACGATTTTCAAATGCATCTGTAATAATAGTTTGGATATTGCTCATTTTATTCTCCGCTTATAACTTTGAGTATTCTAGCATGAACAACGCTTAAAGCGCCGCTCACAATGTTTGTATAAATTCTTTAATGCGCATTGCTGCTTCAATGCATTCATCCATTGGCGCGACGAGTGCCATGCGCACGTAATCAGAACCAGGGTTGCCGTTGTCAGTATCGCGTGAAAGGTAGCTACCAGGTAGCACCGTCACGTTTTGTGTCGCGAATAAGACGCGAGCAAAGTCAGTATCACTAACAGGCGTTTTCAACCACAAATAAAATCCCGCATCGGGTTGCTCAATATGAATGACGGGTTTCAGTACTTCAATCACAGCAGCAAATTTTTCACGATAAAGCTTTCGGTTATGTTCGACATGTTCTTCGTCATTCCATGCCGTGATACTGGCAGCTTGTATCGGTATCGACATAGCGCAGCCATGATAGGTGCGGTATTTTAAAAATTGTGCAATAACATCGGCATCACCAGCAACAAAACCACTGCGTAGTCCGGGGGCATTGGAGCGTTTCGATAAGCTGTGAAAAACAACACAGCGTTTAAAGTCGTTACGTCCAGCTTCGATGCAGGCTTGTAGCATACCTATCGGTGGTTTTTTTTCGTCAAAATAGATCTCGGAATAACATTCATCCGCGGCGATAATGAAATCGTATTTATCGGCGAGTACGAATAAATCAGTTAGTGCTTGTTTGTCCATTACGGCACCGGTTGGGTTACCGGGTGAACATATATAGAGCAACTGACAATGCTGCCATTGTGCTTCTGTAACCCGACTAAAATCGGCTAAGTAATTCGATTCCTTGGTGCTATTTAAAAACAGCGGTGTCGCACCGGCAAGTAAAGCCGCGCCTTCATAAATTTGGTAAAACGGGTTTGGCATTAACACTAATGCATTATTATTTGGTTCAATTACACATTGTGCAAAAGCAAATAGGGCTTCACGGGTTCCATTAACAGGCAACACATGGCGACCGGCATCAAGAACATCGGTTGGAATATGAAAGCGACGACTCAACCAACTAGTCATGCTTTCTCTCAATTCATCACTGCCGCGTGTCAATGGATACTGAGCAAGACCATGCATGTGACTAATAATAGCTTCACTGATAAATGCAGGTGTTGGATGTTTCGGTTCACCAATCGATAAGGCAATGTGTTCTTTGTTAGCGGGCGGAGTCAATCCAGCCTTCAAGGCATTAAGCCTTTCGAAGGGATAGGGCTGAAGTCGTTCCAGATTTGGGTTCATGCCAAGATTGCCTGATATGACAGTGAGACTCGCTTACGCTACAGTGCAGTAAAGTGAACCCGCCGTGCCGATATGTATTAATAGAAGGCGCGTAGTATAAGTGATTGTTTTATGGCATCCAATAGTCAATACAACCTGTTGCCCGTAGGGGCTTTATTATTATCGGCAACCATGTGGGGTGTGTTGTGGTATCCCTTGCGTCTATTGGAATCACAGGGGCTGGCGGGCCTGTGGACCAGTTTAATTATGTATTTTGCTGCAGGTTTGGTGGCAGTGCCATGGATGAGGAAGGGTTTAAGCCAACTTTCTGGTCAATGGGGGCTTATAGCGGGGCTTATGTTAGTAAGCGGTTGGGCCAATATTGCATTTATTCTGGCTGTTATCGATGGCAATGTGCTGCGAGTATTGCTGCTATTTTTCCTTTCACCGCTTTGGACTGTGATTCTTGGTCGATTATTCCTCAATGAATATTTGGGTATATCGGGTGCAGTAATGCTATTTGTAGCAATGTTTGGTGCTGTTTTAATGCTTTGGCGCGCCGATGTCGGTTTGCCAATGATTACTTCAAGTTCTGATTTTTATGCCCTAACCGCAGGTATGGCCTTTGCGATGGGTAATGTATTGGTAAGAAAAATGGTTGATGTGCCAACGATGGCTAAAGCCGCTTCGGTCTGGTGGGGCGTGGCGATTATGGCGGCAATATGGATTGCGGTGGTCGATATTGCTGTTCCTGCAGTGAGTTCATACTGGGTTTACGCGCAAGCGACATTATTAGGTTTGATGGGCATGGTGGTGATGACCATGGCCGTGCAATATGGTGTGACGCGTATGCCAGTACAGCGTTCCGCCGTTATTTTGCTATTTGAACTGATTGCCGGAGCCATTTCTGCGCAATTATTGACCAATGAAATCGTTTTGCCGCAAGAATGGTGGGGCGGTGGACTGATCCTTGTGGCTGGTTATCTAGCGGCAAGGCGTGAAGGGGTGCCAGCCGATGTTTGAAATTACACGATTACACCATGCCAGCTTAGTCGTGAGTGATACGGAACAGGCACTGGCTTTCTATAGAGACTTATTAGGTCTCGTTGTGGTGGCTAACCGGCCTGATCTGGGTTATCCCGGTGCTTGGTTAGATCTTGGTTCTGGCCAACAACTGCATTTACTCGAAGTAGATAATCCCGATCCTACTGAAAATCGTCCTGAACATGGGGGACGAGACCGGCATATTGCCTTTCATGTTAAGTCATTGAATTTACTAGAAGATAAACTGAGTGAGAGAGAAATTGCCTATACATTGAGTCGTTCTGGTCGCGCTGCGTTATTTTGTCGCGATCCTGATGGTAATGCCCTTGAATTTATTGGGTGAAAAACTTGATATCTCGTTGATTTAGACGATTATATAAGAGTCTTGGGTACGTACGTATATTAGTAAGTTATTATGTAGCGAAACTTACATTACGATAATAATAAAAATTTAATTTGGAAAGAGGACAAACCGTGCCTAAAGCGCTACGCATACTTATAGTAGAAGATTCGGAAAATGATGCTGAATTATTATTGCGCGAATTGCGTAAGAGCGGTTTTGCGCCGGAGCATAAGCGTGTTGAGACAGAAGAGGCAATGCGCGCAGCATTAGTAAAAGAAAGTTGGGACATTATTGTTTCAGATTACTCGATGCCGTATTTTGATGGCATCAGTGCTCTTAATGTTATGAGAAAGCACAGTAAAGATATTCCTTTCATTATTGTTTCCGCAAATATTGGTGAAGAAATTGCTGTATTGGCAATGAAAGCCGGCGCACATGATTACATAATGAAAAACAATCTTGTGCGTTTAATTCCAGCGATTGAGCGTGAAATCAAAGAAGCTAAGTTTCGACGTCAACATCGTCGCTCCGAAAATGAAATGCGTAAATTAACCGGTGCTATTGAACAAACTACCGATGCGGTCATGATTTGTAATGCGCAAGGCATTATAGATTATGTTAATTCCGGTTTTGTGCGCATGACGGGTTACAGTAAAGAGGAAGCGCTTGGGAAGTCTACACGGCTGCTTAAATCAGGCCGTCATGATGATAGTTTTTATGGCGTATTGTGGGACACAATTACTTTAGGGGATGTTTTTCAAGATGTCTTTATTAATAAACGTAAAGACGGTTCGCTTTATTATGAAGAAAAATCAATTACCCCACTTAAAAATGCACGCGGTGTAGTCGAGCATTATATTTCTACGGGCAAAGATATTACTGAGCAAATGCAAACGCGTGAACGATTACACCATTTGTCGCAGCATGATTTATTAACAGGACTACCGAATCGACTTTTATTTAATGATCGACTTGAACAAGCGATTCCTCGAACACGACGTAGTGAAAATGTGCTTGCTGTGCTGCTTATTGATATGGATCGTTTTAAGAACATCAATGAAACATTAGGTTTTGATTGTGGCGATCACATGCTGCAAGCGATAGGTGAACGCCTATTAACCAGTACGCGCGATGGTGACACCGTTGCACGACTTGGCGATGATGAATTTGCAATTATTCTAGAAGATGTTAAGCATCAAGAGGATGTGTCCAAGATTGTTGAAAAGATCATACATTCGTTATCTAAAGCATATTATATAGATGATCATGAGCTGTTTATTACCTCCAGTATTGGCATTAGTCTTTATCCTAATGATGGCGATCACCCCCAGTTATTGATACAAAATGCAGATGTTGCGATTCATCATGCGAAAGAAAGTGGTAGTAATAAGTACCGGTATTATGAAACAAAAATGAACGAGCAATCGTTATACCGATTAAATCTTGAGTCATCATTACGCAAGGCATTGGAGCGTGAAGAATTCTTTTTGTTATATCAACCTCAAATTGATTTAGTCACTCATAAAATAACCAGTTTTGAAGCATTGCTTCGTTGGGCGCATCCTGAATTGGGAATAGTATCTCCTGTTGAATTTATTCCATTACTTGAAGAAACAGGAATGATAAAAGAGGTTGGCCGCTGGATATTACGCAAAGCATGCAAGACATGTAAATCATGGCACGACAATGGTTTTGAAAATGTCTCTATTGCGGTAAATCTTTCTCCGGTTCAATTTGAAGATAGCCCTATTTTTGACATTGTTAGTAATATTCTTAATGAAACAAAATTAGAAGCTGATTATCTTGAATTAGAATTGACTGAAAGCACAATTATGCGTAACCCGGAAAGTGCCGCTATCAAATTAACCAAGTTAAGTAATATGGGGATTGCACTTGCGATTGATGATTTTGGGACAGGATATTCATCATTAAGCTATTTGCAAAAATTCCCACTTAATACATTAAAAGTTGACAGATCTTTTGTTAGTGATATTACCGAGGATGAAGGTGACGCAAGTATTGTCAGCGCGATTATTTCCATGGCGCACAGTTTAGGTCTTACTGTTGTTGCAGAGGGAGTGGAAACGACAGGGCAACTTTCTTTATTACAGGAAAAGAAATGCGAATATGTGCAAGGCTTCTTATTTAGCAAGCCAATCACTGAAATGGAAGTAGTAGAAATGTTAGAAGAGTGGTCAAAACAATCACTGTTTTTAGATTTAGTAAATTCGAACTAACTAAATTCCATTCGGCACTTTCCAGCGCACACTACATCGCTTATCATACGCCCATGCCCCCGTAGCTCAGCTGGATAGAGCGAACCCCTCCTAAAATATTGCTTAAACTATAACCATTTGTTTTTGCTTGTTTTTTTATCATTATATGCTTGCAAAGTTGTGCAAAGTTTAACTCTACATTACTATGCAACTCAGAGTTTGTAGTTGCTCCATAACATAGTGCTAAAATACTACATATGTCCCCATAGCGTAACTGGATAACGCAGCCGCCTCCTAAGCAGCAGATTGCAAGTTCGAGTCTTGCTGGGGACGCCATTTTAAATTGTAACCACCTCTACTGCTTTCGAAAGCTTAATATCATTAAAATCTGCGTATAGCATTGTGGTATTTACACTTGAGTGGCGCGCTAAAACTTGAACAACACGTAGATTGATTTGGTTTTCGCACAATGAAGTTACGTAGCTTCTTCTGCCGCTGTGCGAGCTTGCGCCATATATTCCCGCTTTTTTATACATTTTGGAAAACAATTGTACGATTGTAAGCGCACTAAAGTGACCACCTTTTTGACTCGTAATAAACGGCGCATTCAGCGGTTTAAACGCTCTTACAGCGTCAACGTAAACTTTCAAAACTTTTTGAAGCTTTGAGCTAACGATAACTCTATTTCGTGCTGTGCCCTTAGTCATATTAGCTTGCAGCACAATTTGCGTTTTTACGTTGTAATCATCATCAACTACATCACTAAGTTTTAACGCACTAATTTCAATTGCCCTCATTCCTCCT
>Ga0316205_10000604_pt1 | contig 61328 bp, 76 predicted proteins | sample 3monthpyrite_MG_FD_204941 | JGI IMG/M metagenome (GOLD analysis project Ga0316205, IMG submission 204941) | Microbial mat bacterial communities from mineral coupon in-situ incubated in ocean water Damariscotta River, Maine, United States -... | ecosystem: Environmental > Aquatic > Marine >...
CTGCCATGGCTACCAAGTTCCGCGTTCCGGCAGAGCGCCGCCCCTAGATATAGGAGACCTTGACGATCTCGTAATCCTTGCTGCCGCCCGGCGTTTTCACCTCAACACTGTCACCTTCCTCCTTGCCGATCAAGGCGCGCGCCAGCGGAGAGTTGATGTTGAGCAAACCCTGTTCGATCTTGGCCTCGGCCTCGCCCACGATCTGATAGGTCTTTTCTTCCTCGGTATCTTCATCGACCAGATCCACCGTGGCCCCGAATTTGATCGCACCAGACAGCTTTTTCGGGTCGATAATCTGCGCCAGGCTGATCAGGCCCTCAAGCTCTTTGATGCGGCCCTCGATAAAGGACTGCTTTTCGCGGGCGGAATGATATTCGGCATTTTCGGAAAGATCGCCATGTTCGCGGGCCTCTGCGATGGCCTTGATGATCGCCGGACGCTCAAGGGTCTTGAGGGTCTTGAGCTCGGAATCCAGGGCGCTGTAGCCCGTCGGAGTCATTGGGATTTTGTCCATCGCGTTCACCGTATCTCATCATGGCACATTAGCGCTCGAAACCCGGACGATACGGGGCCTCCGAAGGTAGTTCAACGGGATTTTCCGCGCCGGGCGCGGCACCGGCGGGAGGCCGCATGGACCGACCGTGTTTTCGCGCCCTGGCGCGAGGCCATAGGCAGCGCCGCGCGCGCCCGGGTGCGGCGATCAGCTGCCGCCGGTGATGCCGATCCCGGCGGTGCCGGTGATGGTGATCCCGGCCTCCGGGCGCGGTTCGGGCGCGGTCGGGCGGCCATCGACGCCGCAGGCGCTCAGCCCGGCCAGCAATGCCAGCATCAGGGTTGTCCGTATCATTCCAACGCCTCCTTCCAGCGCGCCACCTGGGCACGCACCTGCGCCGGCGCGGTCCCACCATAGGACATGCGCGAGGCCACCGAATTATGCACGCCCAGAACCTCGAACACATCGGCCGTGATCGCACCATGGGTGCCCTGCATCTGCTCAAGGCTCAGATCCGGCAGGTCACAGCCCGCATCCTCGGCCAGCTTGACCAGCGCGCCGGTGACATGATGCGCCTCGCGAAACGGCATGTCCAGCGCGCGCACCAGCCAGTCGGCCAGATCGGTGGCGGTGGAGAAGCCAGCCCCGGCGGCAGCCTCCAGATTGGCGCGGTTGGCGGTCATGTCGCTGACCATTCCGGTCATCGCGGCCAGCGCCAGCATCAGGCTGTCGGCAGCGTCAAAGACCTGTTCCTTGTCCTCCTGCATATCCTTGGAATAGGCCAAAGGCAGGCCCTTCATCACCGTCAGGAGCGCCACATTCGCCCCCAGGATACGCCCGATCTTGGCGCGGATCAGCTCCGCCGCATCGGGGTTTTTCTTTTGCGGCATGATCGAGGAGCCGGTGGAGAACCGGTCCGACAGGGTCACGAAGCGGAACTGCGCCGAGGACCAGATCACCAGTTCTTCGGCAAAACGCGACAGGTGCATGGCGCAGATCGTGGCCGCCGACAGGAACTCCAGCGCGAAATCGCGGTCGCTGACGGCATCGAGCGAATTGGCGGCGGGCCGGTCAAAGCCAAGCGCGGTCGCGGTCTCCATCCGGTCGATGGGAAAGGAGGTGCCGGCGAGGGCCGCAGCCCCCAGAGGGCATTCGTTCATCCGCGCCCGCGCGTCGATCATGCGCGACCGGTCGCGGGCGAACATCTCGACATAGGCCAGCATGTGATGGCCCCAGGTCACGGGCTGCGCGGTTTGCAGATGGGTAAAGCCCGGCATCACCCAATCGGCCCCGGCCTCGGCCTGGGCGAGGAGCGCTTGCATAAGCGCGAGGAGCCCCTGGGTGGCGGCATCGGTCTGATCGCGGACCCAGAGCCGGAAATCGGTGGCGACCTGATCGTTGCGGCTGCGCGCCGTGTGCAGGCGGCCCGCCGGATCGCCGATGATCTCCTTCAGCCGCGCCTCTATATTCATGTGAATATCTTCCAGGGCGGTGGAAAACTCGAACTTTCCGCCCTCGATCTCTGACAAGACCGTGAGCAGCCCTTCCCGGATCGCCTCGGCATCATTATCGGTAATGATACCCTGCGCCGCCAACATGGCGGCATGTGCCAAGGAACCGTCGATGTCCTGTTTCGCCAATCGTCTGTCGAACCCGATCGAGGCGTTGATTGCCTCCATGATCGCGTCTGGCCCGGCGGCAAACCGGCCGCCCCACATGGCGTTCGAGCTGGAATTGGTCATGGCTATTAACCCTCGGGAAGGAAAGTGAATGATCCGCATGATGCGCCTTGCCGTGCTCTACATCGCCTTGGGGGCGGGTGCAAACCCGGCGCTGGCTCAGGGGCTGGAGGATCTGCTGCAAGGCGATATGCGCGTCCTGGAATTGCATGACCGGCCTGTCAACCTGGGCCGGGTCCGGTTTACCGACACGGATGGCAATGCGATGGGGCTCGATGCCTTTGCCGGGCAATATGTCGTGCTGAATTTCTGGGCCACATGGTGCGCGCCCTGCCGCGCCGAAATGCCGACGCTGGCGGCCCTGCAGGCGGCGATGGCAGGCCCGGATTTCGCGGTTGTGACGGTTGCCACCGGCCGCAATCCGTCGCCCCTGATCAACCGGTTTCTGCGCGAGGTCGGGGCCGAAGACCTGCCTGTGGTTCTGGATCCGGGCCAGGACATGGCCCGTGCAATGGATGTGACCGGGCTGCCGACGACAGTGCTGCTGGACCCCAGGGGCCGCGAGGTCGGGCGTCTGGTCGGCGATGCCGATTGGGCCGGAGAGGAGGCGCTGGCGTTTCTCAGGGCGTGGTCGGGGCAGGGCGAAGGCTAGGCCAGGCCCGCGCATCGCGCGTGTTGCGGGCAGGTGATGACATGATCGTTCACCATGCCGACGGCCTGCATGAACGCATAGACGATCGTCGGCCCGCAAAACCGGAACCCGGCCTTTTTCAGATCCTTCGAGATCTGGGTGGAAAGCGGCGTAAATACGGGCACGTCGCTCATGTTGGCCCAATTGTTTTGAAGCGGCACTCCGTCGACATAGGCCCATAGAAACCGGTCGAACCCCTGCGTCGCCTCTATCTTCTGCCAGGCCTTTGCATTGCCGATGGTGGCCTCGATCTTGCCGCGATGGCGCACGATGCCGGCGTCCTGCAGCAGCGTTTCAACCTCGTCCGGCCCCCAAGTCGCGATCACATCCGGGTCGAACCCGGCAAAGGCCTCACGAAACGCATCGCGCTTGCGCAGGATGGTGATCCAGGCAAGCCCGGCCTGAAACCCGTCGAGACTCAGTTTCTCGAACAATGCCCGGCTATCGCGCTCGGGCACGCCCCATTCACGGTCATGATAACCCCTGTAAAGCGGGTCATCGCCCGGCCAGGTGCAGCCCGTGTGGTCCATCTTCGTGATCCCCTGAAGCATCCGCGCTGATATGCGTTTTCGTAAAAATAGAACAAAATACGCGTATTCACCATGCCTTAACGCGCGCGCGCGCAGTCTGCGCCGGTCTGATCAAGGAGGCTGCCATGCGGGGGCGCAAACGCAAACAACTGATCGATCCTGATGCGGAAAACCCGCTCTCGGTTGCGATGCAGCACCGCGACAAGGGCACGTTGACCATGGTTCGCGAGGCGTTGGAACGGGGCGATGTGGTCTTGGCCTATCAGCCGGTGGTGCCGGCAGGGAACGTAAAATCGGTGGCCTTCTACGAAGGGCTTATTCGCATCCTCGACGATACCGGGCGGGTGATTCCGGCAGGCGACTTCATGGGGGTGGTCGAGAATCAGGATCTTGGGCGGCTCATTGATTGTGCATCGCTGCGGGCCGGGCTGCGGACCCTGAAACAGGTGCCGGGTTTGCGGCTGTCGATCAACATGTCGGCGCGATCCATCGGCTATCCGCAGTGGAAACAGATCCTCAACCGCGCCTTGCACAGCGATCCGCACGTTGCTGAACGGCTGATTCTCGAAATCACCGAAAGCTCTGCCATGCAGATGCCCGAGCTGGTGACCGTTTTCATGGCCGAATTGCAGGAAAAGGGCATCACCTTCGCGCTGGACGATTTCGGGGCCGGGCACACCGCGTTCCGGTATCTCAAGGATTTCTACTTTGATATCGTCAAGATAGACGGACAGTTCATCCGCAATGTGCATCAAGACCCCAACAATCAGGTGCTGACGCAGGCGTTGATCTCGATCGCCGGGCATTTTGACATGTTTACCGTCGCTGAAGCCGTGGAAACCCCGGATGAGGCGGCCTGGCTGGCCGCTGCCGGGCTCGATTGCCTGCAGGGTTACCTCTTTGGCGCACCCAGCCTGACGCCGCCCTGGGTGGCGGCCAGGGGAAAAAAGTCCCGCACCGGGTGATGGCTCGGTTTGTGTCTGGATATTCCTGTTGAACCCGCCCCGCTCCTGAGACACCGTGTCAGTTGAGAACAGCCCCCCTACGTTTTATGACGCCGGGGATTATTCGCGTTCCCGAACGTCAAGCTTGCGCATTTCGGCCTGATTGCGCCGCATAACCAAAGAAGGATCTGACATGACCAATGTCGTTATCGCCTCTGCCGCCCGAACTGCTGTCGGCAGCTTTCTGGGCTCGTTCGCCAATACGCCCGCCCACGATCTTGGCGCGGCTGTTCTTGAGGCGCTGGTTGAGCGTGCCGGTATCGACAAAGCGGACGTGTCCGAAACCATCCTGGGCCAGGTGCTGACTGCGGCCCAGGGCCAGAACCCGGCCCGCCAGGCCCATATCAATGCCGGCCTGCCGAAAGAGGCCGCCGCCTGGGGCATCAACCAGGTGTGCGGTTCGGGCCTGCGGGCCGTGGCGCTTGGCGCGCAGCACATCATGTTGGGCGATGCCTCGATTGTGGTCGCTGGCGGTCAGGAAAACATGTCGATGTCGACCCATGCGGCAGCCCTGCGCCAGGGCCAGAAGATGGGCGATATGAAATATATCGACACCATGATCCGCGATGGCCTGTGGGATGCGTTCAACGGCTACCACATGGGGCAAACCGCCGAAAACGTCGCCGAGCAATGGCAGATCAGCCGCCAGATGCAGGATGAATTCGCCGTCGCCTCGCAAAACAAGGCCGAGGCGGCGCAGAAAGCCGGCAAATTCGCCGATGAAATCGCACCCTTCACGATAAAGACCCGCAAGGGCGATATCACGGTCGATGCGGATGAATATATTCGCCACGGGGCCACGATGGAGGCGATGGCCAAGCTGCGCCCCGCCTTTACCAAGGATGGTTCGGTGACGGCGGCCAATGCCTCCGGCATCAACGATGGTGCCGCCGGTGCCCTGCTGATGTCGGCCGATGAGGCCGAGAAACGCGGCATCGAGCCCCTGGCGCGGATCGCCTCTTATGCCACCGCGGGTCTGGACCCGTCGATCATGGGCGTGGGCCCGATCTATGCGTCGCGCAAGGCGCTGGAGAAAGCAGGGTGGAGCGTTAATGATCTGGACCTGGTCGAGGCCAACGAGGCCTTCGCCGCCCAGGCCTGCGCGGTGAACAAGGATATGGGCTGGGATCCGGCTATCGTGAACGTCAATGGCGGCGCGATTGCCATTGGCCATCCGATCGGGGCCTCGGGGGCCCGTGTTCTGAACACTTTGCTTTTTGAAATGCAGCGCCGCGGCGCGAAAAAAGGCCTGGCCACGCTTTGCATCGGTGGCGGCATGGGGGTTGCACTCTGCGTTGAACGCCCCTGAGACGAGACGATTGGCGGGCCGCGCCCGCACCACCCATTCTTAAAAGGAGATCTCCCATGGCACGAGTTGCACTCGTCACAGGCGGCAGCCGCGGTATCGGCGAAGCCATTTCGAAAAAACTGAAGGCGGACGGTTACGACGTCGCCGCCACCTATGCCGGCAATGATGAGGCGGCGGCGAAATTCACCGCCGAGACCGGCATCAAGACCTACAAGTGGAACGTCGCCGATTATGACGCGTCGGCCGCCGGTATCGCGCAGGTCGAGGCCGATCTGGGCCCCATTGACGTGGTTGTCGCCAATGCCGGCATCACCCGCGACGCGCCGTTTCACAAGATGAAGCCCGAGCAGTGGAAAGAGGTGATCGACACCAACCTGACCGGCGTCTTCAACACCGTTCACCCCGTCTGGCCCGGCATGCGCGAGCGCAAATTTGGCCGTGTCATCGTGATTTCCTCGATCAACGGTCAGAAAGGCCAATTCGCGCAGGTCAACTATGCTGCGACCAAGGCGGGCGATCTGGGCATCGTGAAATCGCTGGCTCAGGAAGGCGCGCGCGCCGGCATCACCGCCAACGCGGTGTGCCCGGGCTATATCGCCACCGAGATGGTGATGGCTGTGCCCGAAAAAGTGCGCGAAAGCATCATCGGGCAGATCCCGGCAGGTCGCCTGGGCGAGCCGGAAGAGATCGCGCGCTGCGTGGCCTTCCTGGCCTCCGACGATGCGGGCTTTGTCAATGGCTCGACCATCTCGGCCAACGGTGCGCAGTTCTTCGTCTGACAGGGCCGCGAAACATCGCTTATTCGGCCGGGCACATATGCTGCCCGGCCGTTTTGCGTTCGGGCCTGCGCCACAGCGACAGGATCAGGCCGCGAAAGGCGCAACCGCGGGCGGCGCGGGCATCTTCAAAGGCGGATTTTGCGGCGGGGCTGGCGGTGATCTGGAACATCGGAACATCCTTCAATGTCATGTTTTTTGAACTGATCTGAATATGACCCTTTATATTATTTGTCACAAACGAGACTTTACCTCGGTTCAGATTAGTTTTACTTAACTGACATGTCTGATCGCCTGCCGCCCCTGACCGCGCTCCGCGCCTTTGAGGCCGCCGCCCGCCATCTCAGTTTTGCCAATGCAGCGGCCGAGCTGAACGTGACGCCCGCCGCACTCAGCTTTCAGATCAAATCGCTTGAGGAGCATTTGGGCGCGCCGCTGTTCCGGCGTCTGAACCGCGCGGTGGAACTGACCGAGGCTGGCCGGGCCCTGGCCCCCGGTGCCGCAGATGGGTTTACGGCCTTGCGCGCGGCCTGGGCTACGACCCGGCGCGTGGCGGATCATTCCAGCCTGACGGTTACGGCGGGCCCCGCCCTGACCGCGAAATGGCTGGCACCGCGGATTTTTGCTTTTGCAAAGGCCCATCCCGAGGTCGAATTGCGCTTTGCGGCCACGCTCAGGCTGTTGGATTTCGACCGTGACGATATCGATGTGGCGATCCGGTTTGGCCTGGGTGGGGAAGAGGTCGGGATGTTTTCCCAATGCATTCACCGCGAGTGGCTGACGCCGATGATGCATCCGGATCTGGCGGCGCGCTGCACACGACCTGAGGATCTGCTGAGCGTGCCATTGCTGCATCAGGACGATATTGCGTTTCTGGCCCCGCCGATTGATTGGGCGGCCTGGTTTCGCGCGGCTGGCCTGGCCGCGCCTGCGGGCGGGGCCAGGTTCTCGCAGGCCGATCACGCGATTGATGCGGCGGCAACAGGTGGCGGGGCGGTTCTGGCGCGAATTTCATTGGCGGAAAAGGATCTGCGCGAGGGGCGGCTGGTGGCCCCGTTCGACCTGGCCCTGACCACCGAGGCGCATTACCGGTTCGTCTGCCCGCGTGGCACGGAAACCCGCCCGCAGGTGCGCGCGTTTCTGGATTGGGTTCTGGATCAGACAAAGGATTTTGAACCCTACCGCGAAGGCCGGGTCTTTGTTGCGGCGGCGGATGTCGCACCGTAACGGGTGCCTCGCCGCCGCGGGTTCTGCCGGTTCAGCTATCGAGCCGGGAAATTTCTTCCTTGAGGCGGAGCTTCTGCTTCTTCAGTTCCTGGATGGCGATGTCGGTGGTGCCGGGGCTGCGTTGGGCCTCTTCGACCTGTTTTGAGAGGGTCTCATGTTTTCTCTTCAGTTCGTGAAGATGAGCGCCTACGGTCATTCAGTATCTCCTCTCGGTTTGTAAAGACTGCCCGATAAGCGAACCACAGGACGGGCCGGGAGTCACGTCAAAGCTGAACAAAACTGTCTGGAGTTCGCGGAACCCCGCCGATCAGGTCCAGCCGATTGCGGCCCCGTCGCGCAGGACCGCTCGGGTGCCGTCGGTGAAATCATCGCCATCGCCTGTATGGGCCGGGCCATCGTGCAGGATCAGCGGATCCAGCAGGGCAAACGGCGTGCCCGCCCCCTTGCGGGCCCGGATCAGCACGCGAGTCGCGGCGCGTCCTGCCCGAGGCGTCAGCGGGCGCAGCGCAATAGCCCCGAAATCCGGCATCAGCGCGGCCAAAATCTGCGGCGCGCGGCGGGCATCATGGATCATGGTCAGCCAACCCCGGGGTTTCAAACGGCGCGCGGCCGTGCCGGTCCACTGCTCCAGCGGCGTCTCTTCGCGCAGCGCACCCTCGCGGCCCGCATCCCGCGCCGGGGTCCCGCCGCCCGGCGGGAAGTAGGGCGGGTTGGCAATCACATGATCATAGCTTTGCTGACGCAGGGCGGCTGGCAAATGGGCCAGGTCGGCGGTGACCACCTGCATCGTGGTGCCCGCGTTGCGCCGGGCCAGTTCGGCATAATCGGGGTTTCGTTCAACCCCGGTCAACACCACCCCCGGCACCCGCGCCGCCAGGCAGAGCGATGCCACGCCCACGCCGCAGCCAAGCTCCAGCACGCTTTGCCCGGCACGTGCCTCGACGGCGGCCGCCAGCAGCACCGGATCGGTCGCCGCGCGATATCCAGCAATTGGCTGCCAGGCCATGACCCGTCCGCCCAGAAAGGCATCGCGCGTCAGGTCGGCATCGGCAAATCCCACTCAGTCACGCCCCAAAGGAATGTCATTGTCGCGCAGGGCACGCTCGGCGGCGGCGTGGTCATCGGCGCGCACCATCATCCGGCGCGGCAAAATGCCGATCGAGCCTTCCAGCACGCTCATATGGACGTCCATCACGAACACCTCTATATCCTCGCCCGACAGCAGGGCCGTGGCAAAGGCGATAAGGGTCGGGTCGGTGCTGCGCATAAGCTCTTTCATAGCATGGGCACATAGGCACGATGCGCCCTATTGTCGAGAGAAGGATGACCGCGAAGATGACGCTGGCCGACACCGCCACCAAGCCGCATGACCGGCTGAAGGACTATCTCGCCGAGGATATGGCGGCCGTGAACCGGTTGATTCGCGCCCGCATGGCATCCGAGCACGCGCCACGCATTCCCGAGGTTACGGCACATCTGGTCGAGGCCGGGGGCAAGCGCATTCGCCCGATGATGACCTTGGCGGCGGCGCGGCTTTGCGGCTATGGCGGGGATGATCATCAGAAACTGGCGGCGACGGTCGAGTTCATCCACACCGCGACGCTCTTGCATGACGATGTGGTCGATGAAAGCGGCCAGCGCCGGGGCCGGCCAACGGCCAATTTGCTTTGGGACAATAAATCCTCTGTGCTGGTGGGCGATTACCTGTTTGCGCGCGCGTTTCAGTTGATGGTCGAAACCGGGTCACTCAGGGTGCTGGATATCCTGGCCAATGCCGCAGCGACGATCGCCGAGGGCGAAGTGCTGCAGCTGACGGCGGCGCAGAACCTGGCCACCACCGAAGAGATCTATGCCCAGGTGATCCGCGGCAAGACGGCGGCGCTCTTTGAGGCGGCGACCGAGGTGGGCGGTGTCATCGCCGGTGCGCCCGATGCCCAGGTCAGGGCATTGGCACGCTATGGCGATGCGCTTGGCATGAGTTTTCAAATTGTCGATGATTTGCTGGATTATGGCGGCATATCCGGCGCGATGGGCAAGAACGCTGGCGATGACTTCCGCGAGCGCAAGCTGACGCTGCCGGTGATCAAGGCGGTGGCGCGCGCCGATGCGGGCGAGCGTGGCTTCTGGGTTCGGGTCATCGAAAAGGGCGATCAGCGCGACGGTGATCTGGACGAGGCGCTGCGGCTGATGCGAGGCCACGGCACGCTGGAGGAAACCCGCGCCGAGGCGCTGCGTCATGCCGTCGGGGCAAGGGATGCGCTGGCCGCGCTGCCGGATCATGCCTTGCGCGACATGCTGGCCGATCTGGCCGATTTCGTGGTCGAACGGATCAGCTGAGGATTTTGCCGGGGGCGACCCACCAATCGGGATGCGCGGCCTGAACGCGCGCGGCAATGCGCCGGGCGGCGGTCTCGGTTTCGACCAGCCCGAAACAGGTGGCCCCCGATCCGGTCATCCGCGCCAATGCCACGCCTTGGCCCCATAGCGCGTCGATGCAACCGCCGATCCCCGGGGCCCGCATCCGCGCGGGCGGTTCCAGATCGTTGCGCTGGCGCTTCAGCCAGGCGATGAAACTGTCGAAGCCCTGCCACGTCGGGGCAGCAAGCGGCGGGTTTTCCTTTCGCGCCAGCCCGGCAAAGACCGGCCCGGTCGGGATCGGCACGCCCGGGTTGACCAGGACAGCACATAGCGGCGGCAGGGCGGGCGGATCCGAAAGCCGCTCGCCGATCCCCGCCATGATCTGCGGTTTCGCGGACAGGCAGACCGGAACATCCGCCCCAAGCCCCAAAATCGCGTCGCGACCGGGCAGGTTACGGCCCAGCAACCGGGTCAGGCCGCGCAACGTGGCCGCCGCATCCGCCGAGCCACCGCCGAGTCCGGCCGCATGCGGCAGGTGTTTTTCCACGGTGATGCGCGCAGGACCCGCGTCAAAAAGCGTTGCCGCTTTCAGGATCAGGTTTTCGTCACCCGTGGGCACCCCCGCAGCCATCGGACCGGCAACCGACAATTCCAGCGTTTCGGCCGGCTCAAACCGCAATTTGTCACCCACATCCGCGAACACCACCAGCGTGTGCAGCAGGTGATACCCATCTGCCCGTTGGCCCGTGACATGCAGCGCCAGATTGATCTTGGCGGGCGCGGTTTCGGTGATCACTGCGCGATGCTCTCGGCCTCTTCGGCCAGCACCGCGTCGAGGCCGAGGTCAAGTTTGCGGCGGATGCGCTCGGCCTCGGCCGGTTCCGGCCCGAAGGACAGCGCGCGGCTCCACTGGAACTCGGCCTCGCGGGTGCGCCCGACCATCCAATAGACATCGCCCAGATGGTCGTTGATAATGGAATCGTTGGCCTCCAGCTCGACCGCGCGTTCCATCGGGGCCACCGCCTCATCGAACCGCCCCAGACGATACAGGACCCAGCCAAGCGAATCGACGATATAGCCGCTATCGGGGCGCAGCTCGACGGCGCGTTCGATCATATCAAGCGCTTCGTCCAGATTGCGGCGCTGTTCGACCAGCGAATACCCCAGATAGTTCAGCACCTGGGGCTGATCGGGTCGCAGCGCCAGGGCCTGGCGGAAATCGGCCTCGGCGTCGATCCAGTTGTCCAGGCTGTCATTACTGATACCGCGCACGTAAAACAGGAACCAGCTGCGTTCGCGGGTCTGGTCAACCAGCGCCAGGGCGTCCGAATAGGCTGCGACGGCCGCTTCGTAGTTTTCCAACCGCCGTTGCGCGTCGCCAAGGGCGGAATATACCGACGAAAGTTGCGGGTAATCGCGTACCAGCGCGTTCAACACCTCGACCGCCGCATCGGTGCGTTCCATCTGAAACAGCGCCTCGGACCGGCCCAGTTCGGCATCCACAAAGAGCGGATTATCGCGCGGGATCTGGCGGTAGGTCTCCTCGGCCATCACCAGCTGATCGGCTTCCGACAGGATATCGGCCGCCAGCAGCTGTGCATGAACATGGCCAGGGTCGATCGCATAGGCGGCACGCGCATAGACCAAGGGCAGGGTGGTGCCCGCCTCGGTGCCCAGGGCACGCGCCAGCGTAAACAGAACCTCGGCCATGCCCTGCTGCGGGGTGGTGATGAAGTCATAAGCGCGCGTCGGATTCGCCGCGATGTCATCGCGCAGCTCGCGCAGGGTCTGATCGCCGTTCTGTTCAAGCGCTGCGTCCAGCAGCTCTAATGCCTCGGCCTGCCGGTCGAGCTGCACCAGGATTTGGGCATGCGCATTGAGGCCGCGGGTGCTGATCTGCAACGGGCCATACACCTCGCCCGCGAAAATGGCATTGGCACCTTCGAAATCCCCGACCGAGGCGCGCGCCAGCGCCAATTGATAGGGAACGAGCCCGGCAATAGGGCTGTTGCCGTCGATGATCGCCTCAAAGGTTTCGGTGGCCCGGCCCATATTGCCCTCGCCCAGGAACAGCCATCCCTGCATCATCGGATCGACCAGCGGGCCCGCCCCACGGTTTTCGGCGGCGGCTGCCGCGGCGGCCGCCATGTCGCCGCGACGGATCCGGTTCACCTGCAAAATCAGATCCGCGAATTCACGGCCCCCGATATCGGTGGGGTGATCGGCCGCCAATTCGCTGGCACGATCCCAGTCACCGATGGCCGCCAGCGCCAACATGGCATCGCCGCGCAGCGCGTGGTTGCCGGGATCGGCCTGCAGTACCTCAAGGAAATAGCGCGCCGCCTCACGGTGATCGCCGTCTGCCGCCGCCTGCCGCGCGGCCAGATAGGCCCCGAAATAGTCAAGCTCCAGGGGCGCGCTGACCTGCGCGGTGACCGGAGTGCTGAAGGCAAGGCCGGCAATTAGCGCCAGGCGGGAAAGGATCGGCATCGAATTCTCCTGCTCAATTCCCAATAAGATTAGGGTCGCAGGGGCGCGGGTGCAATGCACGCCGGCGCATGTCGGGGGCATAATCCGCCTCGCTGATCGGGATGTGACCGCCGGGCCGCTGCCCGGATGCAAAGAAGCGGCCCGCTGGGCCGCCCCTGTCGTCACATATTGGGATAGTTCGGCCCGTCGCCACCCTGGGGCGTGACCCAGGTGATGTTCTGGCTCGGGTCCTTGATATCGCAGGTCTTGCAATGCACGCAGTTCTGGAAATTGATCACGAACGCGTTGTCGACCACCTCATAAACGCCTGCCGGGCAATAGCGCTGCGCCGGTTCGGCGTATTTCGGCAGGTTCACGTCGATTGGAACAGAGGCATCGGCCAGATGCAGATGCGCGGGCTGGCTTTCCTCGTGATTGGTCATCGAGAAGCTGACATTGGTCAGCCGGTCAAAGCTGAGCTTGCCGTCGGGGCGCGGATATTCGATGGGCGCGTGCCGCGAGGCCTCTTCGGTGGCCTCGGCATCGGTTTTGCCATGCTTCAGCGTGCCAAAGAGCGACAGGCCAAAGAGGTTGTTGGTCCACATGTCGAAACCGCCAAGGACCAGTGAGGCGGACAGCCCCCATTTCGACCACATCGGTTTGACATTGCGGACCCGCTTCAGGTCTTTGCCGATGGCCCCCGTGCGCACTTCGGTCTCATAACCGGTCAGCTCATCACCGCCACGGCCCGCGCCGATGGCCTCGAACGCGGCCTCGGCGGCTGCCTTGCCCGACAGCATCGCGTTATGGTTGCCCTTGATGCGCGGCACGTTGACCATGCCCACCGAACATCCCAAAAGCGCACCGCCGGGAAAGACCATCTTGGGCATCGATTGATAGCCGCCCTCCGAGATCGCCCGCGCGCCATAGGCCACGCGTTTGCCGCCCTCCAGCAGTTCGGCCACCATCGGGTGATGCTTGAAACGCTGAAACTCCATGTAAGGAAAGAGATGCGGGTTCTTGTAGTTCAGATGCACCACGAAGCCGACATAGACCTGATTGTTTTCAAGGTGATAAATGAAAGATCCGCCGCCCGCGTTCTTGCCCAGGGGCCAGCCCATCGTATGGGTCACGCGCCCCTCGCGGTGCTTGTCGGGGTCGATCTCCCAGATCTCCTTCATGCCGAGGCCAAATTTCTGAGGCTCATGTCCGGAGGAAAGGTCGTAGCGCGCGATGATCTCTTTCGCCAGCGAGCCGCGCACACCTTCCGAGATGAAGACATATTTGCCATGCAGCTCCATGCCGGGTTCATAGGCATCGGACGGGGTGCCATCGGCGTTCTTGCCAAACTCGCCCGCGACAACGCCCTTCACCTCGCCATTGTCGCCATAGACCAGTTCGGAACAGGCCATGCCGGGGAAGATCTCCACCCCCATCTCCTCGGCCTGTTCGGCCATCCAGCGGCAGACATTGGCCATCGAGACGATGTAATTGCCGTGGTTCGACATCAGGGGCGGCATCGGGAAATTCGGGATCCTGATCTGACCGGCCGGCCCGAGCATATAGAACTGGTCCTGCTTCACCGGCACCGTGATCGGCGCGCCCTTGTCGCGCCAGTCGGGCATCAGCGCATCCAGCCCCGAGGGGTCCAGCACAGCACCCGACAGGATGTGTGCGCCTACTTCCGAGCCCTTCTCCAGCACCACGACATTCAGATCGGCATCGAGCTGTTTCAGCCGGATGGCAGCGCTGAGCCCGGCGGGCCCCGCCCCGACGATGACAACATCGTATTCCATCGATTCGCGTGCTGCTTCGGTCATCCTGCGGTCCCTCTGGCTCGGCGCGCGTCTGCACGCCTTCTATCGCGGAAAAAATCGGTTCGCGCAGGCCTAGCGCGCCCCGCGGGACAGGTCAATCGCGACGCAACATCACATGGGTGAAATGGGTCGGTGCGCTAACTATCTTTCGCCTGGCGACCGCGATCGCGCCTGCCCGGCGCGCAGAGGTGATTGAAATCCGCCTGCCAATCGGCCAAACCGGCCCTGACACCCGCGCGGAGCCTCGACAATGGACCATTTTCTGTATCGTGACGGCACGCTCTTTGCCGAGGATGTGGCCGTGGCCGAGATCGCGGCCACTGTCGGCACGCCGTTCTATGTCTATTCCACCGCCACGCTGGAACGCCATTACGCCCTGTTCAAGGAGGCGCTCGCAGGGCTGGACAATACCGTCTGCTACGCGATGAAGGCCAATTCCAATCAGGCGGTTCTGAAAGTGCTGGCCGATCTGGGGGCCGGCATGGATGTGGTCTCGGGCGGTGAATACGCCCGCGCCATCGCCGCCGGATGCCCCGGCGACCGCATCGTGTTTTCCGGTATCGGCAAGACCCGCGCCGAGATGGAGATGGCGCTGGCCGGCGGTGTGCGCCAGTTCAACATCGAAAGCGAGCCGGAAATGGCGGCGCTGTCGCAGGTGGCAACCGCGATGGGCAAGGTCGCGCCGGTCACGATCCGGGTCAATCCCGATGTCGATGCCCGCACGCATGAGAAAATCGCCACCGGCAAATCCGAGAACAAATTCGGCATCCCGATCGCCCGCGCGGTCGAGGTTTATGCCGAGGCCGCCCGCCTGCCGGGGCTGGAAGTGGTGGGCATCGACGTTCATATCGGCAGCCAGCTGGTCGATCTGGAGCCGTTCGAGCAGGCCTATCTGAAAGTGGCCGACCTGACCCGCGTGCTGCGGGCAGAAGGTCATGATATCCGGCGTCTCGATCTGGGCGGGGGTCTGGGCATTCCCTATACCCGGTCGAACGAGGCCCCGCCGCTGCCCATGGAATACGGGGCCCTGATCAAGCGCTGCGTCGGCGATCTGGATGTCGAGGTCGAGATCGAGCCCGGTCGGCTGATTGCGGGCAATGCCGGGCTGCTGGTGACGCAGGTGATCTATGTCAAACAGGGCGAGGGCCGCGATTTCCTGATCCTCGACGCGGCGATGAACGATCTCATCCGGCCCTCGATGTACGGGGCCTATCACGATATCGACCCGGTGGTGGAAGCCGCCCCCGGTGGTGAGCGCCAGCCCTATGACATCGTCGGCCCGGTCTGCGAAAGCGGCGATACCTTTGCCCGCGCGCGCCAAATGCCGCCGATGCGGGCCGGTGATCTGGTGGCGTTCCGCTCCGCCGGGGCCTATGGTGCGGTGATGTCGTCGGAATACAATACCCGCCCGCTGATTCCGGAGGTTCTGGTCAAGGACGATCACTTCGCCGTCATCCGGGCGCGGCCGACATTTGACGAGATCATAAACCGCGATATCCTGCCCGCGTGGCTCTGACCGCTGTGCAACTGCGAAAGGTCGCATGACCGAACAAACATCCCCCAAAGCGGCCGCATTGGCCGATCTGGTCTGGCCCCTGCGCCTGACCCGGTTAGGTATGATGGCCGAACGGTTCGTGCGCGCCTTTTGGCCGGTCTGGACGATCCTGTTGGCGCTGTTCTCAGGATTTGCCTTTGGTCTGGCCGACGCTCTGGACCCCCGCGCCGTCTGGCTATTGATCGCTGCGACCCTGCTGGCTCAGATCTGGGCGCTCGTTTCGGGGATCAGGCGGTTTCGGATGCCCAGCCGGGGCGAGGCGCTGGCCCGGCTCGATGCGACGCTGCCGGGCCGCCCGATTTCGGCGCTGATCGACCACCCTGCCATCGGCGCGCAGGATCCCGCCGCGCTGACCGTTTGGCGGGCGCATCTTTCCCGCATGGCCGCCCGTACGGCTGGTGCCCGCGCGCCGCTGCCCGATCTGCGGGTCACCGAGCGCGATCCTTTGGGGTTGCGGTTTCTGGTTGTGACCGGCTTTGCCATGGCGCTGCTTTTTGGCACCATCTGGAAGGTGGCCGAGTTGGGCGATGCCCTGGCCGCGGCCCCCGAGGCGCGCGCCGGCGGCCCCAGCTGGGAAGGTTGGGTCGAGCCGCCGCTCTATACCGGGCTGCCGTCGCTCTATCTCAACGATATCCTGGCCGAGAGTTTTGAGGCCCCGGCGGGCTCGCGCGTGACGTTGCGCATGTATGGCGCGCCGGGCGATATCGCGGTCTCCCAATCGCTGGAGCCTGAGAGCCCCGCGCCCGATCCGGCACAGTTGTCGCAGCAATTCACCCTGCGCCAGTCGGGTGATCTGACCATCTCGGGGGCGAATGACCGCAGCTGGCGCATCACGATGTTGCGCGACCGGCCGCCCAGTGTGGTGCTGACCGAGCCGCTGTCGGGGGTGCCGCCGGGATCGGTGCAGATGACCTATGCGGCGCAGGATGATTACGGCATCGCGGGCGGGCGTGTTCTGATCGCGCTGAACCCGGCCCGCGCCGACCGGCGCTATGGTCTGAGCGTTGATCCCGAACGCCGTGAGCCGCTGTCGCTGGATCTGCCCTTGCCGTTTTCCGGCAGCCGCGCCGATTTCTCGGAAATCCTGGTCGAAGATCTGTCGCAGCACCCCTTTGCCAACCTGCCCGTCCGCCTGACGCTGACGGTCGAGGATGACGCCGGCCAGACCGGCGAGACCGTGGTCGAGGTTGACCGCCTGCCGGGGCGCAGGTTTTTCGACCCGGTTGCCAACGCGCTGATCGAGATGCGCCGCGATCTGCTCTGGTCGCGCGATAATGCCCCGCGCGTGGCACAGCTGCTGCGCGCCATCACCCATCGGGCCGAGGATCTCTTTGACGATGAAGGTGCCTATCTGATGGTGCGCACCGCGATCCGGCGGCTGGAAACTGCGGTCGATGGCGTTTCGCTCGATACCCAAAACCAGGTGGCCGAGATCTTGTGGAACGCTGCCATCGTGATCGAGGAGGGCGATATCGCCAATGCGCTGGCCCGTCTGCGCCGGGCCGAGGATCGTCTGGAAGAGGCGATGCGTCAGGGTGCCAGCGACGAAGAGATCGCCCAACTGATGCAGGAATTGCGCGAGGCGATGGACGCATACATGCAGGATCTGGCCGATAACGCCGAGCCGCGCGGCACTGACCAGCCGGACCAATCCGGCGAGGCCATGAATCTCAGCCGCGCCGATCTGGAAGAGATGATGCAACGCATCGAGGAATTGATGCGGCAGGGTCGTATGGCCGAGGCGCAGGAAATGCTGGATGCGCTGCGCCAGATGATGGAAAACATGCAGATCGCCGAGGGCGGCAACGATCCCAACGGCCCGCGGAGCCCCGGACAAGAAGCGATGGAAGGCCTGCAAAACACGCTGCGCGATCAGCAGGGGCTGGCCGATGAGGCGTTCCGAGATTTGCAGGAACGGTTCAATCCGAATACCCCATCCCCGGACGGGCAGACGCCCGAAGGCAACCAGCAGGGCAACGCCCAGGGCGGCGAAAACGACGAGGGCAGTCTTGCGGAACGTCAGCGTGCGTTGCGCGAGCAACTGCGCGGGCAGGCCGAGAACCTGCCCGGGCGCGGCACCGAAGGCGGCGAAGAGGCCCTGCGGCGCCTCGAAGACGCTGGCCGCGCCATGCGCGATGCGATTGATGAGCTTGGGCGCGGTGACCTGGCCGACGCGCTGGACAGCCAGTCCGAGGCCCTGGAGGCGCTGCGCGAAGGAATGGAGGAGCTTGGTGCCGCCCTGGCCGAGGCCGATCAGGGCGACGATCAGGGGCAGGGCCAGGCCGAAGGCAACATGCAGGGCGAGCGCCCGCTGCAGGATCCGCTCGGGCGGCAGGCGGGCAATTCCGGCTCGCTCGGCTCGGATCAGAGCTTCGAAGAACGCGAGGAGGCCTTTCGCCGGGCGCGCGAATTGCTGGATGAATTGCGCCGCAGATCCGCCGATCAGACCCGGCCGGATGTTGAGCTGGAGTATCTGCGCCGCTTGCTGGATCGTTTCGCGACGGGCCCGCGATAGGGTCATCGGAGCCGTGCCTGGTGCCGTGTGCGCGATTGACGGTTTTACCCCGACAGACGGTCGCCGCCGGTCGTCGACGATGTGGCCCAACCCGGTTGCCGGTCGCCCGTCAGAAGGCGGGGTTAAGTCCCATGGCCATTGGCGGGCTCCTGCCCCGCCTCCAGCCGGACAGGCTGGCCATGCGGCGTTTGCCGATAGGCGCGCGCCCATTGGTTTTTCCGGGCCTCGAGCATGGCCGGGGTGAGGTCGGTGGCCTCGGTCGTCAGAGCCTCCAATGCGTCGAGGGCCGCAGTATAGTATGTGTCGGTGGTGTCGGGCGCGCCCGCCGCCTCGGCCGCCGCCAGATGCGCGCCGAGCGTTGCCGCCCAATCGCCGGCCGTGAGCCGGCCCGCGCGCACCAACGTGTCGGCCATGGCCAGAACCTGCGCGTGCCAGGCCTCGTCAAAGGCGGGCTTGGGCGGTTTCAGCGGATCGTCAGGCCGGAACAAGATAGCTCTCCCACAATTCCAGCGTCACGGTATCGGCAGGGTGCGCATCCGCGCCCCAGAGTTCCGGCGCGCCAAAGCTGACGGTATAGAGGTGTTCGCCGACATGACGGCCCCGGGCACCCTGATCGGGCAGCAGGTGACAGCCGTGATGCGCGATGATGGTGCCGGACCGGCCGCGGGCATAACCGGGCAGGCGGGTATGGGGGGCCGTGCCCTGTTTAAGGGTCCGGGCAGCATCGCCCACCGCAAAACGGGCCGCGCTCTCGGCGGCAGTTGAGAAATCGGTGCACCCGGCGCGGACCTGTTCGATCACCTGTGCCGTGGTTTCGGGCGCGGCGGGAGGGGCCGGATCGTCAACATGGCCTGCTGCGATTTCATCAAGCGTGGCGATCCCGGCATCGGCAAAGAGCATCAGGTAATTCGTCGCCCATTTCTGAAAGTAGGAATAGGTCAGGTAATCGCCCGGCACCATCAGCTCCAGCCCGTGGCGGAACCAATCGATGGTCATGGATGGGACAAGCCCCGCGCGGGCCAGGCCCCACATGCGGCGTTCCCAATCATAGTCAAATGGCGCGTCGCCGGTTGCGACGGGAACCGGTCCGTGGCCTTCCTTGCCGCCCAGATCGTGGATGCCGTCCATTTCTTACGCCCCTTTCAGCACACGGTCGGTGCCGATCATCGAATTGCGGGTGACGATGGCAGCGAGGCGGTCCGCGTCCCAGCCTTCGGTGCCTTCCGGGCGTTCGGGGATCACGATATAGCGCAGCTCGGCGGTGCTGTCCCAGACGCGCACGGCGACGTCACCGGGCAGATCGACGCCGAACTCGGCCAGAACGGCGCGGGGTTCGCGCACCGCGCGCGACCGGTAGGCGGCGGATTTATACCAGGCGGGCGACATGCCCAGGATCGAGAACGGGTAGCAGGAGCAGAGCGTGCAGACGACCATGTTGTGTTGCGTGGCGGTGTTTTCGACCGCGTGCAGATGGCCGGTGGCGTTGCCTTCAAAGCCGAACTCGGTGATGGCCGCGGTGGCGTTGTCCAGCAGGCGGGCCTTGAAATCGGGATCGAGCCAGGCCCGCGCAATGACCTGCGCGCCGCGCATCGGGCCGATATGTTCGGAATAGGCCTCGACCCAGGCGTCGATGGTTTCGGGTGCGATCAGCCCGCGTTCGACGGCGAGGCTTTCCAGTGCTTTCACCCGCAGGGCTGGGTCCGGCGGCAGGTGGCTGTGCAGATGCCGGTGGATATCGGCCCCTTTCTTGCTATCGAAACTGGTCATTCTTGTGCCCTCCCGGCGGTCAGCAGAACCGGCCCCTGCGCCGGTGTCAAGCGCGCGGCCTCTGGACAGGCGCGGCGCGGCCCGCGACAAGGGGTGCAATGATGCGTGCAGGGATGCCATATGCCCGCCCCGGGATGACCGTGGGCCTGTTCGGGGGGTCGTTCGACCCGCCGCATGCGGGCCATGTCCATGTCAGCCGCGAGGCGCTGAAACGCTTCGGGCTGGATCGGGTCTGGTGGCTGGTATCGCCCGGCAACCCGCTGAAACCCGAAGGCCCCGCACCGTTGCGGCGCCGAATGGCGGCGGCGCAGGCGCTGATCGGCCACCCCCGGATCATCGTCAGCGATCTCGAGGCGCGGTTCGGGACGCGCTATACCGCAGAGACGCTGGAGCATCTTTTCGTGGCCTATCCGGGCGTGCGGTTTGTCTGGCTGATGGGGGCCGACAGCCTGGCCGATCTGCATCGCTGGCAACGGTGGCAGTGGATTGCCGAGAATGTACCGATGGGCGTATTGGCCCGCCCGGGGCAGCGGATATCGGCGCGCACGGCGAAAGCGGCGCAGGTCTATCGGGGCTGGAAGGTTCCGGCATCGGCGGCGCGGGGGCTGGCGGACCGGGATGCGCCGGCCTGGTGTTTTCTGAATGTGCCGATGGTCGATGTGTCCTCCTCCGAGATCCGCGAACGGGGCGATTGGACCCGGTAAAACCCGACTTGGAGTCCCTGACATGGGCGGTATTGCCTGGCGCGTTGAGCGATGCGGGTCTTTGTCGGAGCAGCCATAGCCGCGGCCCGGCGGCAGGTCGTGGCCGTCGAAAGGCTTGAGCAAATCCCGGAGCTGGGGTTTAGTCGGCAGGTCAGCAGGGTATTTTGCAGAGATGGTTTCAAGGCGATTATTTTTGAGTGGTGCGTTGGCGGGGCTGGCCCAGGCCGGGTTTGCTATGCCGCCCGAATCTTCGCTTGTCCCGTTGCCTCGGCCGGGGCCGCCGCCGCTTGACGCGGCCCCGCCAGCGGCCGATCTGATCGCGGGTGCCGCCTTGGGCGGGACCGTCTCCTATGTCGTGGCTGACGCCAATTCAGGCACTGTGCTGGAAACGGCAAGCCCTTTGCGCGCGCTGCCGCCCGCATCGGTTACCAAGGCGCTGACGACGGCCTATGCGCTGGACCGGCTTGGGCCCGGATACAGGTTCCGCACCCGGGTGGTCGCCGACGGCACCCTGACCGACGGGCGGCTGGACGGGGATTTGTGGCTGATCGGCGGGGCCGACCCGCTACTGGATACCGATCGCCTGAATGATCTGACCCGCGCATTGGCGGAAGCGGGCCTGCGCGAGGTGACGGGGCGTTTCATGGTGGCTGCGGGGGCCTTGCCCTATATCCACGAAATCGACCTCGATCAGCCCGCGCATGCCGGATATAACCCCGCGATTTCGGGTCTGAACCTGAACTTCAACCGTATCTTTTTTGAATGGGAACGCGGTGCCGAAGGCTATACCGTCAGCCTCGATGCCCGATCCGAGACCCTGCGCCCGGCGGTGTCGATGGCGCGGATGCAGGTGGTTGACCGGACCACGCCGGTCTATGCCTATTCCGAGACAGACACGCGCGAAAACTGGAGCGTCGCCGAAGGCGCACTGGGGCGCGAAGGCGGGCGCTGGTTGCCTGTGCGCCGCCCGCATCTTTATGCCGCCGAGGTGTTTCAGGTCCTGGCGCGGTCGCGCGGGATTGTTCTGGAGGCACCGGAAATGGCCGATCAGGCCCCCGCGACGACGCTGGTGCTGGCCGAGCATGTGTCCGAGCCGCTGGATCAGATCCTGCGCGGCATGATGCGCTGGTCAACCAATCTGACAGCCGAGATCGTGGGGCTCATGGCATCACAGGCAGGCGGCGCGCGGCCTGTCAGCCTGCGCGAATCGGCCGATGCGATGGGGGACTGGATGCAGGCGCGTTGGGGCATCCGCCGTCAGTTGTTCGTAGATCATTCCGGCCTGGGCGACGAAAGCCGTATGACCACGCGCGAAATGGTCCGGGCGCTGGTGGGCACCGGGGCCAATGGCGGGCTGCGGCGGCTGATGCGCGATATCCCGATGCGCGATGGCGATGGCAACCCGATACCCGACCATCCGGTCGAAGTGGTGGCCAAGACCGGGACGCTCTATTTCGTGTCCACCCTGGCCGGATTCGCCCGCGCGCCATCGGGGCGCGATCTGGCCTTTGCGGTGTTCTGCGGCGATCTGGACCGGCGCGCGACCCTGGACACGGCACGGATCGAACGCCCGCCCGGCGCGCGCGGTTATAACGGGCGCGCCAAGCAGTTGCAGCAGGCGCTGATCGAGCGCTGGGCGGCTGTGTATGGAACGTGACTTGGGGCAAGATCGCGGGTCACTTTCTGAGGTAACCAGGGATGCGATCATGAGAGCCGGATCGACCAGCAAGGGCGCGCGCTTGATGTCGCCGATCAATCCGGGCCGGGATGCGTGGTGCAGGCAGAGATTTGGCGGTGGCGCGCTGATTTCGATCGGCTAAAGCACTTCTCGGAAAGCCCGCGTCATTGTGCATCACTTAACGCGTTGAAATCTTTGATTTCAGGCAGCGTTAAGGGATTCAGGTTGTTCCGAAAGTACTATAGGTGGCATGGATCGATGATCTGCGGTGCAGGGACAGTCGAACGCGCTGGGGTCTCTTCAGATCACCATATGACGCGCCCGCGCACCGCGTTCGATGGCGGCGGCGTGCAGGCGGTCGATATCGAACTGATAGCGCACCTCCATCAGCATTTGCAGCTCGGTCTGCTCCAGCAGGCCATCGGCGGCGGCGACGTCACAGGCCAGCGCATAGCCGGTTTCATAGAGCTGTTCGGGCAGCGCGTCGGTGACGAGGCCGAAAAATGCGTCGAGCCCGTCCTCCTCCTCGAAGAGGTCGAACACGATCTGGCTGACGACGCTGAGCCGGTCGGCATCGTAATCGGCGAAAACCGGCAGGTGATTGACGATGCGTTCGATGGTGACCAGTTCCGAGGTGCGGATATTTTCATCCGAAATCGAGACGGCAATCATCAGGGCGACCAGCGCATCCTGCGGTGAGATCGAGGGTTGTTCGGTCATCGGCTTGGGGCTCTCTTTCAGGCGGGTCTGCCCCGGTATTTATTGACCCCGGGGCCACAGGGCAATAGGGGCATGGCCTGACGCGGCACCGGGCCGCGCGCCCTGACCCGAATGGAATGAAACATGTCTGACCTGCGTGACGCCGCACTAAGCTCCAAAGCCTGGCCCTTTGAAGAAGCGCGCCGCTTGCTCAAACGTTACGAAAAGGTGCCGCCGGAAAAGGGATATGTGCTGTTCGAGACCGGCTATGGCCCGTCGGGCCTGCCGCATATCGGCACCTTTGGCGAGGTCTTGCGCACCACCATGATCCGGCGCGCGTTCGAGGTGATCTCGGACATCCCCACCCGGCTGATCTGTTTTTCCGACGATATGGACGGGATGCGCAAGGTGCCGGGCAATGTGCCGAACCGCGAGGCGCTGGCCGATCATCTGCAAAAGCCGCTGACCTCGGTGCCGGACCCGTTTGGCACGCATGAAAGCTTTGGCCACCACAACAACGCCATGCTGCGCCGGTTCCTGGATACGTTCGGGTTTGATTACGAATTCATTTCCGCGACCGAGTTTTACGCGTCGGGCAAGTTCGACGAGGTTCTGCTGCGCGCCTGCGAACGCTATGACGACGTGATGGCGGTGATGCTGAAAAGCCTGCGGGATGAGCGCCAGCAGACCTATTCGATTTTTCTGCCGATCCATCCCGAAACCGGGCGCGTGCTCTATGTGCCGATGAAGGAGGTGAACGCCAAGAACGGCACCATCACCTTTGACGACGAGGACGGGCGCGAATGGACTCTGCCTGTGACGGGCGGGCAGGTGAAGCTGCAATGGAAGCCCGATTTCGGCGCGCGTTGGGCGGCTTTGGGCGTCGATTTCGAGATGTATGGCAAGGATCATTCCACCAACACGCCGATCTATGACCGGATTTGCGAGATTCTGGGGCAGCGCAAGCCCGAGCATTTCACCTATGAGCTGTTTCTCGATGAAAACGGGCAGAAGATATCGAAATCGACCGGCAACGGCATCTCGATCGACGAATGGCTGAGCTATGCCTCGACCGAGTCGCTGTCGTATTTCATGTATCAAAAGCCCAAGACCGCGAAACGGATGCATTTCGACGTGATCCCCAAGGCGGTCGATGAATATCATCAGCAATTGCGCGCCTATGCCGGCCAGGATGCGGCGGCGCGGCTGAACAATCCGGTGTTTCATATTCACGGCGCGGATGTTCCGGCCTCGAATATGGTGGTGAGCTTTGCGATGCTGCTTAATCTGGCAAGCGTGGCCCATGCCGAGGACAAGGAGGCGCTGTGGGGCTTTATCCGCCGCTATGCCCCCGAGGCCGGGCCCGAGACGCATCCCGATCTGGATGCGGCGGCCGGGTTCGCGATCCGCTATTACAACGATTTCGTGAAGCCGCATAAGGTGTTCCGGCTGGCCGATGACAAGGAGGCCGCGGCGATGGCCGATCTGTCGGCGCGGCTGCGCGCCTATGATGGCGCGGTGGACGACGAGGCCCTGCAAACGCTGGTCTTTGCGGTGGGCAAAGACCATGCGTTCGATCCGCTGAGGAACTGGTTCAAGGCGCTTTACGAGATCTGTCTGGGGGCCAGCCAGGGCCCGCGCTTTGGCGGGTTTATCGCGCTTTATGGCGTCGTTGAAACGGCTGATCTGATTGATGCGGCGCTGGCGGGCGACCTGGTGTCGTGATTTTTTCCTGCGCCCGCCGGATGTGGGCGCAGGACACCGCCGCAGGGTTAACCGCTTTTTAAGACATCATCGCTACATCTTGGTCATGACCGGGCCTTCGGGTGCCGGCGCTATTTCCGGATATTGAACACAATCGAGGCACCCTTCGCGCCAGATGGCACGTGGGGCCAAAACGCGTGTCCGGTCGGGCGCGCGGCAAGAAAAGGGGTCTACCATGAACCAAGTGATCACCGACGGGCTGAACCTGATGCCGCCTGAATTTGCCGATGGCCTGAGCGTCTGGAGCCAGGAGGATGGCACACCGGGCACCGATACCTGGGCAAGTGCGGCCAACGCTGCCCTTGTCACCGCCGATCAGGATTTCGGCACCTGCCTGGAGATCCTGAAAACGGCCAGCACCACGCGGCTGCGCTATATGGGCGAAACGCCGGTGCTGCCGGGGCTCTATCTGCGCGTCTCGGCGCGGATCAAGGCGCTTTCGGGCACGCTGCCCAATGTGCGCATTGCCGGGTGGGCCGGGCAGGCCGACAACACCAATGTCGCAGGCGTCACGCAGATCGGGCCGCAGACGACGCTGAGCGCCTATGGCGAGGTCGTCACCGTCTCCGCGATCATCGGGATCGGCGATCGCGGCGGTGTCGACATGACTTGGGGCGAGAGCGCGGCCTATGGCCATTTCGGGCTGGACCTGACCGGCGGCAATGGCGGCACCGTGCGCATTGAAAGCATCCAGGTCGAGGACATCACGCATGTCTTTTACCGCAAGCTGATGGATTGGGTCGATGTCAAGGATTTCGGGGCCGCCGGCGATGGCACCACCGATGACACGGCCGCCTTTAACGCTGCCGATGCGGCCGCCGCCGGGCGCGAGGTTCTGGTGTCGGAAGGCACTTATCGCATCGCAAGCAACCTGAACATGCAAAGCCCGGTGCGGTTTCAGGGCGATCTGTCGATGCCCGATGGGGCGCGGCTGGTTCTGGCCGAAAATTTCGATTTGCCAAGCTATGCCGACGCGTTTGGTGGCGATGAGGTGGCGGGGTTCAAAAAGGGCTTTCAGGCCATGCTGAACAACGGCGACCACGACACGTTCGATCTGGGCGGGCGGCGGGTGCTGCTGGATGCGCCGATCGACATGCAGGCCATTGTCGGCAACAAGAACACCTATGCCAACCAGCGCAGCATCCAAAACGGGCAGTTCAGCGTTGTCGACGGCCCGAACTGGGCCGACACGGTCGTCACGCGCAACGCAACCTGGTCGGCGTCGAACCCCGACCAGCTGGACGATGTGACCAATGCCGCTGCAATCCCGATCGGATCTCTGGTGACTGCCAATCAGGGCGTGGGCCGCGAAATCTATGTCCGGGCCATCAATGCCGCGGCGGGCCGTGTCTTTCTGTCCAGCCCGCTCGGCGTGCCGCCAAGCAGCCAGAGCTATACTTTTACGCGGTTCAAATACATCCTCGATTTTTCGGGCTTCGAGCAACTGCAGCGCTTTTCGATCTCGAATGTCGAGTTTCTCTGCGCCGGGAAAGCCAGCGCCATCATGTTGCCGACCGATGGTCTGATTTTCCATGTCAGGGATTGCTTCTTTACCGGTCCCAAGGATCGCGGCATCACCTCGATCGATGGTGGGTGCGCGGGCATGCTGCTGGACCGCAACCAGTTTTTGTCGAGCGAACAGACCCTGCGCGTTCAGGACCGCAGCACGATTGCTTTCAACACCAATTCCAACGATGTGAAAATCCGCAATAACCGGTCAGTCAAATTCAAACATTTTGGCGTGTTTGGCGGCAACGGCAATCTGATTACCGGCAATCACTGGTTTCAGGGCGATAGCGAGCCCAATGGGCTGATCACGGCAGGGATCGTTCTGACCAATACAAATGTCAAAACCACGATCACCGGAAACTATATCGACAACAGTTTCATCGAATGGGGAAATGAACATGACGCATCGCCCGAGATGTCGGGTGAGTATTCGTTCGGGGGGCTAACGATCAATGCCAATATCTTTACCGCAAACGGCATCGCCAACTGGTCGAACTTTATCCAGATCAAGCCCTATGGCCCCGATCACTATATCAACGGCCTGTCGATCTGCGACAACGTGTTCAAGCATCTCAACGGCGGCGCGTTGGACGCGGCCGAAGGGGTCGATGACAGCATCGCGCCCCTGGATAGCAGCCGGACGCGCAATTTCCTGATGACGGGCAATGTCTATCACGGGGTCGCAAAGAACGCGCAGAACCCGGTCACGGTGAAGGTTGGTGAAACCTCGGCTACGGCAACCTGGGACGCTGATCTGCGCAACTATCTGCCGTTTGATGGTGAGGCCCGTGTGGCGGTGTCGGTGCAGCCCGAAGGTGCAGTGCGCTCGCAGGCCAATGTTGCCGTCTACACGATGCCCTATTGCACCACGCGCATTGGCGTCGGGCGCGGATCGATCCGGATCAACTGGTCACAGCCCGTGCGCGGATCGGTGCAACTGACGGCGCGCACCGATACGGTCTGAGCGCGGATAACGAGAGCGGCGGCCTGCGGGATGCGCAGGCCGCCTCTTTTTTTGCCCCTCACGGCCTGCGGTATTCAACCAGCACCGCCCATGTCTCTGGGTTCATCAGAGTCCAGGTTTCGGCATCGGCCGTATAGCCATAGCGAATGGGTGCACCGGAATGCAGATGAAAGCTGACCTCGGCCCCGGTGGTGTCGATCCGCCCCAATTCCTCGCGCGTCCATAATTTCGTGCCATCCTCCTGCACCGCCCAGATGCCATGGGCCTCTTCGCCATCGGGCCAGTGCAGCGTGTAGCTGCCATCGGGGCGGAAATACCATTCATCGCCACTGTCACGCGCCCGCCAGACCCCTTCGATCCGCGCGCCATCGCCCAGAACACGTTCCAGAGCGGTCTCGCCCCAGTTCAGGAGCCTGCCATCGCGCAGGATAGAAAAAGCCGTTGCCGTTTCGGCGATGTGATAGCCGCCATCGGGGCTGACTTCAAAGGTCGCCGGTTCCCCGGGGATGATCCAGATGCCAAGTAGGTCGGGGTCGATCTTCGGATCTGACATAAGCGTGCGCCTGCCTCTGAATCGGGCCGTTGCGCAATGGTGACGGGTTCAGCGGGCTTTGGCAATGCGGCTCTAGCCGGGGGCGACCTCGGCCTGCGCGAGGTCCAGGTCATCAGGGGCCAGCCTGTAGGCCTTGCCAAATCCGCCATTCAGATGGGCCCCCATAACCTGTAGTCGCATCATCACGAAATCGCTGAAATCATAATACAGCGTGGCCTTGGGGTGCTGCGACAGGAACAGCTGCTTCAGGGCCCCCTTTTCGGTCGGTCTGGCTGCACATTGCAGGGTCAGGCGCGGATGTGTCAGCGGGTCGCCGCGCCCACCCGGTTCGCCCACCAGAAGCGAGCAGGCCGGGTTGTGGCGCAGCGCCCTGGTATGCATCGAGATCTCCGAAATCAGGATAACAGGCATGCCATCGGGTGCCGTGCCCACCGAAACGCGGGCGACAAGCGGGGTCCTCGTGTCGGGGCAGAGAACGCCAAGCGCGCCATGGCGGGCCGAGCGCAAAAGATGCTGCGCCAGCGACCGCGAAGTTTCGTCGGATTCCAACAGGTGGGGCTTTGCCTCGGACATTTCCGCGCCTCCTTGTCCTGACGGCAATACCATGGTGGACATTTTTAATGAACATAGCCATTCGTCCAAGCGCCCGGGCTTTGCGGAAAACGGCCGGATCGCGCCTTCAGAACTGGTGCCACAGCCCAAGCTCGAGGCCGACGCGCGGCGTGTCGTCAAAGCTGCTGCGCAGACCCAGCTCGACCGAGGTGCCTTCGCGGATCTGAAACACGACCGACGGGTTCAGACCATAGCTTATATCCGCGCCCGGCCACTGCTCGGCGATGCCTTGCAGCAGCACCGATACCCGTTCGCTCGGTCGCAGGCCAAGCGTCGCCTCAATCTTCCAGCGTTGTTCATTGCGGGTCAGGTCCCAGACCGTGATGGCATCCAGGCCGACCCAACCGCCGGTCATTTCCACCGGCAGCCAATCCAGCGCCGCAGCATCGATGCCGCGCCCGAGGGACAGGCCGATACGCGCCAATTGGCTGTCGCCCAATAGATCCGCACTGCGTTCGCCATAGCCCAAATCAAGAGCCACCTGAACCCGCCCCTCCGGCCGGGTCAGGGTGCGGCGCAGGAACACGATGGCCTCATCCGTGTCGTCACCGCGCCCCAGATCGAGGCCAAGCGTCAGTCGGCGCCCAAGCCCGACCTCTCCGTAGATCGAGGAATAGCCGCTGACCTCCATCATGCCCGTGGCAAGCGCCTCGGCGCTGGCGGACAGGTTCTGCGAAAAGGACAGGAATACTTCGCCGGGCGCGCGCGCCCAAGGCCCGGCCTGAACCTTGAGGGTGCCCATGCCGGTCGCAGCAAGCAGGAGGAGAAAAATCCAGCGCATCACGGAGATCAACCTGGCCAATCGAGGTTAATGCACCTTTAACGATTATGCCGGGAATGCCTTTATTATTCCAAAAAGCATCAAACTATCGGCAAACTCTCCCCCTCATTCAACAATAGCCTGTATTTCGCGGAATTGTTTTCAGGAGCCGTGATATGACCAATGATTTTATTTCTAAATTTCTTTGCTGTGAAAGCGGCGCGACCACAGTTGACATGGCAGTTGTCATGGCGGGCGTCGTCGGGCTTGCCATTGCGACAACGGCTGCCGTGCAGCCAGGCGTCAACGACCTTGGCGAATATGTCGAGCACCAATTGACCGAGATGATGGACACGCCGATCGAGCTGTCCCTGCTGACTGCCAATTATAACGAGAGCTGGCGCGCGGCGTTGCAGCAAAGAGCTGCCGGGTTCAACGACAATCGTCTCATCCGGGCCTATAACAATACCTATCGGCGCGCGACCAACGGCACGGCCAATCGCCGCGCCCGTCAAATCGACCGGCTGAGCGTTTTCGAGGCCGAGATGCTGGCGCGGGGCACGGGCCTTCCGGATGCGAACCAGAGCTATGCCGCGCTGCACGCGGCCTGGGTCACCGAGAACGCCTAACAGCCCGGGTTTCAATCCGGCCGCTTTGGTGTAGAGCAGGCGCAGCCACGCCTTGGGAATGCTGCTGTCGTCATGTCGCAACCACGTATGAAACTGGTGCTCGTCGCGCCCGAAATCCCCGGCAATACCGGCACCATCGGGCGTACCTGCGTGGCGCTGGATCTGGAATTGATCCTGATCCGCCCCTACGGGTTTTCAATTGACGACAAGGCCGTGCGCCGGGCCGGTCTGGATTACTGGAAACATGTGAGGCTCGGCGAATATGACAGCTGGCCTGACTTTCTGACAGCCCGCGCCCCCTCCCGAGAGCAGCTTTTCTTTTTCGAAGACCACGGTGCCCGATCGGTGTATGAGCCGGATTACCCGCCCGATGCCTATTTGGTTTTCGGCCGTGAGACCAAGGGGCTGGCCCCGGAAATCCTGGCGGGGTTCGAGGACCGCACCTTTCATTTGCCGATGCGCAGCCCGCATATCCGGTCGCTCAACCTGGCCAATGCGGCGACGGCCGTGGCCTATCAGGCGTTGCGTGGTCAGTTCACCGGGTGACGATCGCCGGGCGCGGGTTTCCGGGTCTGGCGGGCGGCGGGTGTGCTTGCTAGGCTGAAGGCGAAACCACGGAGGTCCAGATGCCGCATATCCAGAAGGGTGCCGCCCTGCAAACGGTGATCACCACGTTCGAGACCACGCCAGGAACCTGCCAGGATTTGCTGGATGCGCTAACCGCGGCCTATGCCGAGTTCATCTCGCATCAGGCGGGATTTATCGCTGCCGGCCTGCATGTCAACGACGCCCAGACCCGGGTGGCCAATTACTCGCAATGGACCCGGCGTGAGGATTTTCAGGCCATGCTGCGCAGCGAAGAAATGCGCAAGCGAAACCGCGCGATCAACGATTTGTGCAAAAGTTTTGAGCCCGTGATGTATGACGTGGCCGAGGCCTTTTGACCCGGACAGCGCTCGGAATCTGTGTCGATACAGTGGCCGGGGCAAAGGTCGCATGGCCGGGCGGGGCGGCTCGTATCGAGCTATGCGCGTCGCTCGCCGAGGGGGGGCTGACGCCGTCACGGGGCATGATACAGGCCGCGGCGCATCTGGAAACCCCCGCCCATGCGATGGTTCGGCCGCGATCGGGGCTGTTCTGTTTCACCCCCGATGAGGTGGACGTCATGTGCGCCGGTATCGTCACTGCGCGCGGGTGGCCGGATCGGCGTGAGGCCCGGCTGTGGGCTGGAGCCCGAAAACGTGGCGGCGCTGGTGCGCGATACGGGCGTCAGCGAAGTACAAGCCGCCTGCCTCTCACGGGCCGACGCGTCTTTTCAGATTTCGATCCGCCGGGCGGGTGGTTCGTCACAGATACCGTCAAAGTGCGGGCAACGGTGGAGGCTTTGGAATGAATGATGACCTGAACGCGGAAATGCGCCGCCTGCGCGAAGAGGTGGCGATGCTGAACGGGCATCGGTTCATACGTGTGCAGAACTCGATCCCCCGGCTCCTGGCCTTCAATTTCGCGCGCGGGCTGGCCTTTGGGCTGGGCACGGTGGTGGGGGCGTCGTTTCTGGTTTCGGTGGTGGTCTATTCGCTGAGCCAGATAGATTTCATTCCGGTGATCGGCGCATGGGCAAGCCAGATCGCCGATCAGATCCAGACCGGGCGCTGAGCGCTGGCACCGAAAAGGTCTGCCGCCAGCACGGCGCTTAATTGCCACGCATCAGGCGCTTGTTCCGGGGCGGGCACAGCCTATCTAAAGCGTCTCGCCCTGACCCTGAGACAGGGGAAGGGGCGGGGTGCGCAATAAGGTCTTACCGGTGCGGGCGCGCTGTCACCAACCTGTGGTCCAGGTTTATGACAGAACGCTTTGGACATGCGGGAGCCGATGAAAAGGAGAGATGCCCGATGCAATGCCCCGTGGATGGTTCCGAACTTGTCATGTCTGATCGCAGCGGGGTCGAGATCGACTATTGCCCCACCTGTCGCGGCGTCTGGCTGGATCGGGGCGAGCTGGACAAAATCATCGAGCGTTCGGTGCCCGATGCCCGCCCGCCGCGCGATGACGATCGCGGCCATCGTGGCAAACATACCAAGCGCAAGGGGCCTGCGTCCTTTCTCGGCGATATCTTCGATTTCTGAGCTGGCTTAGGGCGGGCATCCGGGCCCGCCGCTATGCCCGGGGCGCTGCGGCAAAGCGTAGGCCTTGCGGCGGTCGCCGCCCCTATTCGAAATTGACGATGATCAGGTCCAGGTCGAACGGGCTGCCGGGTGCGCAGGTGGTGCGCCCGCCCGATGTGATCTGCAGGGCCTCTTGCCCGCCGGCCTTGAGCAGGGCCTGGCCGCCGGTGATCCGTTCGCTGCCACGCAGGGTGACGCAAACGCGCGCGGCATCGGTTTCAAGGATGACCGCCCAGGTCGATTGGCCCGCGCCGACACGGGCCAGACGGCGCCGGTCGGTATCCAGCGTGGCTCCGTCGGCATCGTACTGGATGATCTCAATATTCAGCGCGCGGGGATGGTTGGGGTTCAGGAATGTCGCGATGAATTGGTCGGCGCTCGCCATCTGGGTGGTGGCAAGCAGCACGAGGGCGGAGATGAAATAGCGCATCTGAAATCTCTGAGCTTATTTGGGTTGAACCGGCCGACATTAAACCATACCGGGGCAAATTAGGCAATTAGCCGCCCAGAGACGCCGGTTTAAATAAAATATAACAAGGCGTTAGGGGCAGGAAGCCCGAGAAGCGCCAAGATCAATTTCTGGCGGTGCAGCGCAAGACCCGGCGCGGGGGGGCATGTCATCAAGACAGGTGATCAGCAAGATCCGCAGCGGAGCTTCGGGGGGCGTCACCCTAGGGCCTGCGGGCGATGCAATCGACCTCGACCAAGGCCCCTACCGCCAGCGCGGTCACCCCCACTGTCGTGCGGGCGGGGCGTCGGGCCGGGTCGAAATAGCTTTGATAGGTCTCATTGAAGGCGGCGTAATCACGTTCGAACACCGTCAGATAGGCGCGCGCCTGGACGACATGTTCCAGCCCGAGCCCCAGCTCCCCGAGGATCAGCGCCAGGTTCTCCATCACGCGCGCGGTCTGCGCCTCGATGCCTTGCGGCAGGGGGGCGTCAGGCGCATCCGGGTCGGTCGGCATCTGGCCTGTCAGGATCACCCAGCCATCGGTTTCGACAGCGTGGGAAAACGGCGCGACAGGGCGCGGGCCATTGGCAAAGAGGTGAAATTCGGGGGGCATGGGCGGCGGCCTTTCGTTTGAGCCGGGATCAGGCGGAGGGGGTGGCAATGCAGGCGCGAAAAGCCGCGACGGCAGGGGCTGCATCGTCGAGCGGGAATGAAACAGCGGTGTCGCCGGTCAGCGCTGTGGCGGTGTCGTTGAATTGCAGCCCGTCCAGGACATTGCCAAAGCCCCGGTCGGTGACGGAAAGCGATCTGCCATCGGTGACGTGCCGATCGGTGGTGATCAGGTTGGGCCGGGGGCCGGAAAATTGCAGGGCAAACAGCGCCGCCTCGGGCCACGGGGCCTCGGCCCGGGTCAGTGTGATCGTATAAAGCGGGCCGCCGGGATCGAAGGTGAGGCGAATATCGAGCGCCTCCGTGCCATGGGTCAGCACGCAAAGCGCGCCGTCGATCGACGCCTCCCAAGCCGCAGCCTGGTAGGGCACAAGCGCGAGGATCAGGGCAAGCGCGCGCCTCAATTTCGGGTCCTGGCGATGGCACGGATTTCGGTTGTCTGGGGTGGGTTCGCGAATGTCGGGCCAACCGTGTCGCGATAGGCAGAAAAGGGTTTTGACGACAGAAAGGCCTGTTTTCCGGCCTCGTCATCGAACTCCAACACGCCGATAAATTCGGTCGGGACATCGGTCGCAAAGCCGGAATACCTGACCGGCACCCCATCATCAGACAGCGCGGCCACCAGCGCCTTCATGGCCCCTGTCTGATGGGCATGATCATCGGCGGATTTCAGGGTGTAGCGAACGAGTAGCGACATATCGGCGGCTCCGGGCTTGGGCATTGATCGGGGAAAGGGTAGCCGATTTTCCCCGGCCCGGGCAAATCGCGGTTGGGCAGAGGGCCGGACCGCGCCCTGGGGCCGCGCGTGCAGACCCGACAACCAGTTCGGGTCACGGACGGGCCGACGGTTTGCTCTGGGTCAATGCGCGTGATGCGACGTCCGGGTAGGCTTGTGCCATTCCAGAAAAGGGGTGATCGCATGACCGACCAGGCGGCCTATGAGCGCGCCCGCACGCGGGCCAAGAACAAGCTCGATTTCTATGGCCACGTGGTGGCCTATGGGGTGGTGAACGCGTTCTTGTTCGGGCTGAACTGGTTCACCTCGCCCGATTATTACTGGGCGTTGTGGCCGCTATTTGGCTGGGGCGTGGGGTTGTTGCTGCATGGGGCGAGCGTCTTCTTCGGACCAAGCAACCTGGCGCTGCTGGATAAGATGACCGAGCGGGAGCTGGAAAAAGAACGGCAGTGGCGGTAGGGTCTGCCGATGACGCGCGATGAATTCAACGGGTTCTGTGGCGGGCTGAACGCGACCTCACATGTGGTGCAATGGGGCAATGCCGATGTGTGGAAAGTCGGTCCCAAGGTTTTTGCGATTTGCGGCTGGAACGCGGGCCTGGATGCCTTCACCTTCAAGGTGGGCGATATCGCGTTTGAGGTTTTGGGCGGCGAGCCGGGTATTCGCCCCGCGCCCTATCTGGCGTCACGCGGGATGAAATGGCTGCAGGTATATGAGGCGGGTGCGCTGAGCGACGCCAGCCTGCGCGAGCATATCGTGATGAGCTATGATCTGGTGGTTGCCGGGATGTCGCGGAAGATGCAGGTGGAGCTGGGCGTCAGCGCCAGCGCGACCGAAGGTCGATGAAACGTCCGGCAGAGGTTTCAAGATGCGGCCGGGCGCAGGCCTCCCGGGCTGGTCTGCGGTCTGCGGTCTGGTGCCCGCGCGGCGCGGCCTCAGGATGTTCAGAGACCCGCCCCTAACCTTCGGTTGTGCTGCTGCTCAGCCGTTCGGCCAGCGCCTGCATCACATCATCCAGCCAGAACCGGAAGGTATCGACCTGCGCCACATAGGTTTCGAGCACAGGCTCGATCTGGGGCACGGCCTGCGCGATGTCGGGGGCAAACATATAGGCCGCGATCGCAAGACCGGCCAGCGCCACGATCAGCAGAAATCCAAGCCGAAACCCCCGCCGACGGCGCGGAATCGCTTCGATGGTTTCAACATCCGAGCTGTCCATCTCGCGTGCGTTGCGATCGGTGGTGGCGCGCAGGGTGGAATTGATTTCCTCGATATCGGGCAACAGGTCGCGCCCCGAGGGCACCGCCGCCGCCGTTCCTATCGCGGTCGCGGCCCTGAGCGCTGCCAGTGCCTCGGCGTCGTCGGCATCCTCCTGCGGCGCGGCCTCGGGGCTGTCGGGGGGCGGTGCGTTTAGCGCCATTTCCTCCTGCGCTTCGATGCCGCCCGCGACGCCGCCATGACGCAGGGTTTCCTCGCGCTCGCGTTCCTCGCGCAGCAGATCCCGGATCGCCGGGTCAAGTTCCCGCCGCACCGGCGTGTCAGGGTCGGGGTCGGCGCTGGCGGGTTCCGCATCGGTCGGTTCAAAGCCGGCATCCCCGGCGGTATCGCCTTCGCTCTCTTCGATCCGGGTCCGGTTGCCGGGCTGAAACCAGGTTGTGGCACAGTTCGAACATTGCACATCCCGGCCTTCGGGGGGGACCAGGCTGTCATCCACCTCATAGTGGGCGCTGCAATTTGGACATGTCAGGCGCATCGAAAAAACCCCGTACTGACCGCAGGATGCGCGGCCGCTCCACCTCGTGTTGGTTGGAACAGTAACAATCGGCCCGCCCCTTTCCAAGTCATTGCTTGGGGCAGAGATTGCATGAGCGGGCCGACTGAGGCATGACAGTGCCAGTATCGCGGGATAGGGGGGGCGTGTGATAAACTTGGACGAGGCGGCCTATGGATATGGCGGCACCACTTTATTGTCGGATATGAGCCTGCGGCTGGTGCCGGGCTCGTTTCATTTTCTGACCGGGCCTTCGGGCGCGGGCAAGACCACCTTTCTAAAGCTTTGCTACGCTGATCTGACCGCCACCGCGGGGCGGGTGTCGCTGTTTGGGCAGGATACGGCCAGCATGACCCGCGATGAAATCGCCGATGCGCGCCAGCGGATGGGTGTGGTGCATCAGGATTGCGAATTTCTGGATCACCTGCCGCTTTCGGAAAATATTGCTCTGCCACTGACGGTGGCCGGGCGCGCCGGACCCGCAGAAGAGAGCAATCTAGAGGATTTGATGGGATGGGTCGGCCTGTCGGCGCGCCGTGACGCGCTGCCGCCCGAATTGTCGGGTGGCGAACGCCAGCGCGCCGCCCTGGCCCGGGCCGTCATCACCGATCCTGAGGTTTTGCTGGCCGATGAACCCACTGGCAATGTCGATTGGGAGATGTCGCTGCGGCTGCTGCAATTGCTGGTCGAACTGAATCGCATGGGCAAGACCATCCTTGTGGCGACGCATGATCTGGCGCTGATCCGGGCCGCCAAGGCGCAGGTCTCGGCCCGGGTGTTGCGGATCGCCAAGGGGCAACTGCAATTGGCGGGGGCGGATTTATGAGCGCGTTTAGCCGGATCCTGGACTTGGCCCAGGGCGATCCGCAGGCCGACCGCGTGGTGCCCAAACGCGGCCATTCGGTGCGCCTGACCTTGTTTACCTCGGCCGCCATGGCCTTTCTGGCGGTGTTCGCCCTGGCGTTGTCGCTGGCGGCGGGCCGTCTTGCCGATCGCTGGTCCGAGGCGCTGGCGCGCTCGTCGACCGTCCGCATCTCGGCACCCCTGTCCGAGATGGAGGCACAGACATGGGCGGTGCTGACGGTGCTGGAGCAAACACCCGGAGTGTCCTCGGCCCGCGCCCTAACCGATGAGGAACAGCGCGCCCTGCTGGAACCCTGGTTCGGCCCCGACCTGCCGCTTGAGGATCTGCCCATTCCGCGGCTGGTCGAAGTGATCGAGACCGCCGAAGGCTATGATGCCGAGGGCCTGCGCCAGCGTCTGGCCGCCGAAGCCCCCGGCGCGGTTCTGGACGATCACACCAGATGGCGGCGCCCGCTTGTGCGTGCGGCGGGGCGTCTGCGGGTGCTTGGTCTGGCCTCGCTGGCACTGATCCTGGCGTCGACGGCGGCGATGATCACGCTGGCGGCGCAATCGGCGCTGGCCTCGAACGTCCGGGTGATCCGGGTCTTGCGGCTGGTGGGCGCGCGCGATGTCTATATTGCACGTGCTTTTGTTCGCCGCTTTACGCTGCGCGCGCTGTCGGGCGCGGCGCTGGGTGCGGCGATCGGGATGATCGCCGTCGCGCTCTTGCCGCGCGCCGCCGAGGAAGGCGCGTTTCTGACCGGGCTCGGCTTTTCCGGCTGGCACTGGCTCTGGCCTTTGGCGGTGCCGCCGCTGGCCGCGTTCACCGCCTTTTGGGCCACGCGCGCGGCGGCCTTGCGCACCTTGAGGACACTGCCATGACCCAGTGGATCCGTTCTCTGCTGTTCATCGGCCAGATGTATCTGATGATGGGCCTGATGGGGCTGTTTTTCCTGCCCTGGACTGTCATCGACCGGCGCGGGGCCTTTGCAGCCGTGCACAGCTATTGCCGGTGGGTGCGCTGGAGCGCGGCGTGGATGGTTGGCCTCAGGTCGGAAATCCGGGGGCAGGTGCCGACCGGCGATGTTCTGATTGCATCGAAGCACCAGAGCTTTTTCGACATCATCATGATCGTTTCGGTGGTGCCGCGCCCGAAATTCATTATGAAGGCCTCGCTGAAATGGGCCCCGGTTCTGGGCTTTTACGCCAAGCGCATCGGCTGTATCGCGGTCGACAGGGGCAAACGCACACAGGCAATCCGGCAGATGGTTGAGGGCGTTGCGTCCGGCACGCAGGAGCCCGGCCAGCTGATCATCTATCCGCAAGGCACCCGCGTCGCCCCCGGCGTGGCGCGCGCCTACAAAATCGGGACCGGCGTGCTCTATGAACAATCGGGCGAGCCTTGCGTTCCGGCCGCCACAAATGTCGGTGTATTCTGGCCGCGCCATGGCATCCTGCGCAAACCCGGGCTGGCGGTGGTGGAATTTCTGCCGGTGATTGAACCGGGTCGCCCGACAGACGCGTTCATGGCCGATCTGGAGGAAACGGTCGAGGCCGCGTCGAACCGGTTGATGGCCGAGGCCGGTTTCTTCGTGGAGTAGAGGATGCAATTCATCGATGACGCGGCGGAGCTGGAGGCGCTATATGGCCCGCCGGCCCCCAATTCTCTGACCAAGGTGAGCCCTGTCCTGACGCCGCTTTACCGGAGCTGGATTGCCGCGGCGCGGTTCTGTGTTCTCAGCACCGTTGGCCCCGAAGGCACGGATGGCAGCCCGCGCGGCGATGACGGCCCGGTTGTCCGGATTGTCGATGACCGCACCCTCTGGCTGCCGGACTGGCAGGGCAACAACCGGATCGACAGCCTTCGCAACATCCTGCGCGATGGCCGCATCGCGGTGATGTTCATGGTGCCTGGCTGCACCAATGTGGTGCGGGTCAATGGCCGGGCGCGGTTGACCGCCGATGCCAGCGCCACGGGGGCTTTCGAGCAAGCCGGCAGATACCCCCGTTCGGTGATCGTGATCGGCGTGCAGGAAGTGTATTTCCAATGCGCCAAGGCGCTGATGCGTTCAGGCCTCTGGACCCGGCAGGGCGACGCCGAAGGGCTTCCGACGGCGGGGCAGTTCATCAGGGAAATGCAGGATGCCTTCGATGCGGAAGGCTACGATGCGGGCTATGCGGAATACGCCCGCGGCCGGATGTGGTAGGCCCGCAGGGTCAGGCTGCCAGACCTTTCGACCCCATATCGAGGAATTTCCTGCGCCGCGCTGCCACCAGATCAGCGCCGCTCTGACCGTCCATATCGGCCAGCAGCGTTTCAAGCGCCGCGCCGACAGAGGCGATGGTTCCCGCCTTGTCCCTTTGCGCCCCGCCACGCGGTTCCTTGATGATGTGGTCGACCACGCCCAGTTTCTCCAGATCCTGGGCCGTCAGACGCAGGGCTTCGGCGGCTTCGCGCATCTTGGCCCCATCCTTCCACAGAATCGAGGCGCAGCCCTCGGGGCTGATCACCGAATAGATCGAGTGCTCCAGCATGGCGAGCTTGTCTGCCGTGGCAAAGGCCACCGCGCCGCCCGATCCGCCCTCGCCGATCACGACCGAGACAAGCGGCACGCCGATCTGCAGGCATTTCTCGGTCGCGCGCGCGATTGCCTCGGACTGGCCGCGTTCTTCGGCCCCCTTGCCGGGATAGGCACCGGGTGTGTCGACCAAGGTGACAACCGGCAGGCCGAACCGGTCCGCCAATTCCATCAGGCGCACCGCCTTGCGATAGCCTTCGGGCCGGGCCATGCCGAAATTGCGTTCGATCCGGGTTTTGGTGTCATGGCCCTTTTCATGTCCGATCACGACAACGGGCCGGTCATTGAAACGCGCCAGCCCGCCCATGACGGCATGGTCATCGGCGAAATTGCGGTCGCCCGCCAGCGGCGTGTATTCGGAAAAGAGCGCCTCGATGTAATCGCGGCAATGCGGTCGGTCAGGGTGGCGCGCGACCTGGCATTTGCGCCACGGGGTCAATGTCTTGTAAAGGTCGCTCAGCAGATCCGCGGCCTTCTTGTCCAAGGCCTTGGCCTCATCCTCGATATCCATCTCGGCATTGCCGCGCGCCATGGCGCGCAGTTCCTCGGCCTTGCCTTCGATCTCGGCAAGCGGTTTTTCAAAGTCGAGGTAATTGGTCATCGCATGTGGCTCCGGGCGCGGGGGTCTGGGCCGGGCTTATATGGCTTTGTCGCCCGGCAATTGCAATGCGATTGCCGGACGGGTGCCAAATCACCGAAGGCGCGGCCGCCGCGCCGATTACCCGCCAATCAGCTCGGATTGCGCCACGATCACCTCGGCCTGTTTGATCGACGCGATATCGACCAGCCGGCCCTTGTAGACCGTCGCGCCTTCACCGTTTTTCTTGGCGGTTTCCATCGCGGCGAGGATCTCACGCGCCTCGGCCACGGCGGCCTCCGACGGGGTAAAGACCTCATTGGCCAAGGCGATCTGCTTGGGGTGGATGGCCCATTTGCCGACCATGCCCAGAGTGGCCGACCGGCGGGCCTGGGCGCGGTAGCCTTCGTCGTCGGAGAAATCGCCGAACGGCCCGTCGACGGGCAGCAGCCCATGCGTCCGGCAGGCGGCGACAATGGCCGTCTGCGCCCAGTGCCACGGATCGCTGTAATGGCGGGTATCGCCTTGCAGCATATAGTAATTCTCCTGCGTGCCGCCGATGCCCGTGGTTTGCATCCCCATCGAGGCGGCGAAATCGGCGGCCCCCAGGCTCATGGCCTGCAATCGGGGCGAGGCGGTGGCGATGGCTTCGACATGCGCCAGACCGGCGGCCGATTCGATGATGACCTCAAGGCTGACCGGGCGGGCACGGCCCTTGGCGGATTCAATCGCCGTGATCAGCGCATCGACCGCATAGACATCTTCGGCGCAGCCCACTTTCGGGATCATGATCTGATCCAGCCGATTCGAAGATTGCTCAAGCAAATCAACCACATCACGATACCAGTAGGGGGTGTCGAGGCTGTTGATCCGAACCGAAAGCGTCTTGGTGCCCCAGTCAATATCATGCGTCGCCTGTATGACGTTTGCGCGGGCCTGATCCTTGTCCGAGGGGGCCACGCTATCCTCGAGATCCAGGTTGATCACATCCGCCGCACTTGCCGCCATTTTCGCAAACAGCTTGGTGTTCGAGCCGGGACCGAAAAGCTGACACCGGTTGGGACGGGCAGGGGCGGGGGGTTGCAGACGGAAAGACATATCGCGCGGCCTTTGGGTAAGGATGTTTCGTTTCTGTTGGTCATGTGGTTAGGATATTGCGTTGGTGCATGCAAGTGCTGCGCCGCGGCAAATCGCATCGCAGCCCACAAGGTCAGGCCGGGCTTGACCAGAACGCGCGCACTCCCCACCCTTTGGCCTTTTAACGAGGAGGCGACGATGGTAATTTCACAAAAGGCACTTGCCGAAATGGCGGCGGCTTACTCGGCGGCCTGGAGTTCGCAGGACCCGGTCGCGGTGGCGTCGTTTTACGCCGCGGATGGGCAGATCCAGATCAATCGCGGCGATGCCCTGAAAGGGCGCGACGCGATCGTGGAAATGGCTGCGGGGTTCTACGCCGAGTTTCCCGACCTTGTTGTGAAATGCGACCTCTGCCGGGCCGGGGGCGATCACGCGATCTTCATCTGGACGCTGGAAGGCCACCATGCCGAGACCAAACATTTCGTGCGTGTCGGCGGATGGGAGGAATGGGACCTGACCGAGGATGGCAAGGTCGCGGCCTCGAAGGGTTGGTTTGACGCCGTGGAATATGACCGGCAGGTGGCAAACGGGCTGTGAACGGTGCGCCTGTTGACACGCCGGTGCGGCGGGAAGAATTTTTTCGAAAATTCTTCCCGCCGAATTTTCTTCCAGAAGAAAATTCGGCGCTACTGCAAATCGCCAAATGCCCGTGTCATCCGGGCCACGGCATCCTCGATCATGGGGCGCGGCATGGCCAGGTTGAAGCGTTGGAATCCCGCACCGCCGGGGCCGAAACCGGGGCCCGGGCTGACGGCGATTTTCGCGTCGTCCCGGATGCGGGCGATGACCTCCTCATGGCTCATGCCGGTATCCGCGAAATCGACCCAGGCCAGATAGGTCGATTGCAGCGGCAGCGACCGTAGCCCCGGAATTGCGTTGATGCCCGCGTCGAAGAGCTGCCGGTTGCCATCAAGATGCGCGATCTGCTCATCGACCCAGGCCGCGCCTTGCGCGCTGTAGGCGGCAATCACCATCTTGAGGCCCAGAATGTTCGGGCTGTAATCCAGCGCACGCAGGCGCGCGGCCATGGGCGCGCGCAGGTCGGGATCGGGGATGATCATGTTGCCGGTCTTCATCCCGGCGATGTTGAAAGTCTTGGAGGCCGCGGTCAGCGAGATCGTGCGGTGGCGCATTTCAGGCGCGGCCACATCCATCGGCACGAACGCCCCGCCGGGATAGATGAAATCGTGATGCACTTCGTCGGAAACCAGGATCAGGTCGTTGCGCTCGGCGAATTCGGCCACTGCGCGCAATTCGTCGCGCGTCCAGATCCGGCCCGAGGGGTTTTGCGGCGAACACCAGATCAGAAGCCGTTCCGATCCGTCCAACCGGCTCTGCGCATGCTCCAGGTCGATATCGTAGGTATCGCCCCGGCGGGCCAGCGGGATCTCCAGTTTTTCGCGGCCGGCCTTTGCGATCTTATGGGCGAACTCATGGTAGACGGGTGTGAAGATCACCACCTTGTCGCCCGGCTCGGTATAGACATCGAGGCAGAAGGCAATGGCATTGCCAAGCCCCTGCGCCGTCAGGATCCAGTCGGGATCCACCTGCCATCCATGGCGGTTCTCCATCCACCAGATGATCGCGGCGTGATAGCTGTCGCGCGGGCCGAGATAGCCGAAAATGCCATGATCGGCGGCACCACGCACCGCCTCGATCACGCAAGGCGCGGTGGGGTAGTCGGAATCGGCTGTCCACATCGCCAGACCATCCCCGGGCGAAACACCAAAAAGGTCTTCCATGGTGTCCCACTTGCTGCAATCGGTGCCACGGCGGTCGGTGATCTTGTTGAAGTCCATGGGAGAGCTCGCTTCCGCTAGATTTTTCGCGCGCCAAGCTATCCCATACCGGCCCGGACGCAAGGGGCGTTGCGAGCGCGGCCATGATGGCCTAAATCACCTGCCATGTTACGCCCAATCCTGATCCATCCCGACCCGCGCCTGAAAAAGGTGATGCCGCCCGTGCCAGATCTCAGCGATGATCTGCGCGCGCTGGCCGATGATATGCTGGCAACCATGTATGACGCGCCGGGCATCGGGCTGGCCGCGCCGCAGGTCGGCGCGATGCACCGGCTGATCGTGGCCGATTGCGTCAAGGAGGAAGGGGCCACGCCGCGCCCGCTGGCGATGTTCAACCCCGAGGTGCTGGCGTCGTCGGATGAAACGAATGTCTACGAAGAAGGCTGCCTGTCGATTCCCGAGATCTACGCCGATGTGACCCGCCCGGCCGAGGTGGAAGTCGCATGGATGGATGCCGATGGAAACGCCCGGCAGGAGGTGTTCACCGGGCTCTGGGCCACCTGCGTGCAGCATGAGATCGACCATCTGAACGGCAAGCTTTTCATCGATTACCTCAAACCGCTGAAACGCCAGATGATCACCCGCAAGATGATCAAGATGAAACGCGAACGCGCGCGGGACGCGGAGTGACCGGTTTTCCCGGCGATCGAGTTCCCCGCTGACCAATCCCGACCGAAAGGCAGGCCATGCCCGTCAGACCCTTTGTCATGTGGCCCGATAAACGCCTGCGCCGCGCCGCGGCACCCGTGGCTGAGATCACGGATGAAATCCGCGCCATCTGGGCCGACATGGTCGAGACCATGGATGCCATGCCGGGTGTCGGGTTGGCTGCGCCCCAGATCGGTGTGATGCAGGCGCTGGCCGTGATCGACGCCTCGGATACGCGCGGCAAGGCCGTGAAGATGGCCAACCCGGTCGTCCTGCATGCCTCGGTCGAGTTCCGCCCGCATGAAGAGGCCAGCCCCAACCTGCCGGGCGTCTCGGCCCTGATCGCCCGCCCGCGCGCGGTAACCGTGGCCTATCTGAACGAGGACGGGCAGGCGGTCGAAAAGGATTTCGTCGGGCTTTGGGCGACATCCGTGCAACACCAGATCGACCATCTGGCCGGGCGCATGTATTTCGACCGACTCAGCAAGACGCGTCGCGACATGTTGCTGAACAAGGCCCGTAAACGGCGCTGAGGCGGGCCGCAGGTCGGGGTCAGGACGCGCGGCGTTGGGGCTTTGTCCGGCGACCAGCCCCGGCCCCATGGTGCGGGCCGCGCGGCTGATATAGACCGGGGCCAAGACCCAATGGCGCAGGAGAGTGACCAGTGAGACTGATCTTCATGGGAAGCCCCGATTTTTCGGTGCCGGTGCTGGAGGCGCTGGTGGCGGCGGGCCATGACATCGCTGCCGTCTATTGCCAGCCGCCCCGGCCCGCCGGGCGCGGCAAGAAGGACCGGCCGACACCGGTGCAGGCGCGGGCCGAGGCGCTGGGCCTGCCCGTGCGCCACCCCGTGACACTGAAAACCCCGGAGGCGCAGGCCGAGTTCGCGGCCCTGAACGCCGAGGTTGCGGTGGTGGTGGCCTATGGTCTGATCCTGCCGCAGGCGGTGCTGGATGCGCCGCGCAGGGGGTGCCTCAATATCCATGCCAGCCTGCTGCCGCGCTGGCGGGGGGCCGCCCCCATTCACCGGGCGATCATGGCGGGCGACGCGGAAACGGGCATCTGCATCATGGCGATGGAGGCGGGGCTCGATACCGGGTCGGTGCTGCTGCGCGTGCGCACGCCCATCGGGGCGGAGGAGACAACGGCAGGGTTGCATGACCGGCTGAGCGCCATGGGGGCGGCGGCGATTGTCGAGGCGCTGGCCCGGCTGGACGAACTGGTGCCCGAACCGCAACCCTCCGAGGGCGTGACCTATGCCCACAAGATCGACAAATCCGAGGCGCGGATCGACTGGACCCGGCCCGCGTCAGAGATCGACCGTCAAATCCGGGGGCTGTCGCCGTTTCCCGGGGCCTGGACCACGTTGGCGGGCAGGCGGCTCAAGCTGCTGGCGTCTCGGGTGGTGCCGGGCGCGGGCGCGCCGGGCGAGGTGCTGGACGGGCTGACCCTTGCCTGCGGCGACGGCGCGGTGCAGGTTGGGCAGGTGCAGGCCGAGGGGCGCGCGCGCCAGGATGCGGTGGATTTCCTGCGCGGCACGGCCATCGCGCCCGGCACGGTATTGGGAGGCAACTGATGGGCTTTTTCGCGTTTTTCGGATCGCTGATGATCGGCGGCACCATTGGTGTTCTCTTTGAGCGCTGGGGTGTTACCCGCAACGGCATTATCCCTTCGGTGATCATCGCGCTGGGGGCGGTGATCCTTCTCTTCATGGTCCGGGTGATGTTCCGGCTGTCGTTCGGGTCACCGGGCTTGGATGCGATTATCGGAGCCTCGGCGGCGCTGGTGCTGATCCCGGTGCGGTCCTGGCGGATCGGGCGGCGCAACGGGCGCAGGTAACGGCCCCTGGGCTAGCGGCCTGAAAGGAGCAAAAAAACCATGATGGTTCTCTACATCATCATCATCGGCGCGGCGGCCGGGTTTCTGGCCACCCGCGTGATGGGGCAGGAGGCCGATGTTCTGACAACCGTCGGCATCGGCATATTGGGGGCCATCATCGGCGGGTTGGTGCTGCGGTTCCTGATGGCGGTATTCGGCATGTTCGCGGGGTTTCTGGGCGCGTTTCTGGGCGCGGTGTTTCTGATCTGGGCCTGGCGCGCCTTTCAGGGCAGGCGCTGAGCCATGACAACCGCAACCGACCGCAACAAGGCCAATGCCCGGGCGTTTTACGACCTGATGTTCAACCAGTGCAAACCGCGCGAGGCGGTCGAGCGCTTTGTCGGCGACCGCTACATTCAGCATAACCCGCATGTCGCCGACGGCCCCGAGGCCTTTATCGAGTATTTCGAGCGCATGGCGGCGGAGCATCCCGGCAAGGTGACCCACTTCATTCGCGCGGTCGCCGAGGGCGATCTGGTGGTGCTGCATTGCCACCAGATCTGGCCCGGCAGCGACGATTACGCCGGCATGGACATCTTCCGCTTTGATGCGGCGGGCAAGATCGTGGAGCATTGGGATGTGCTGCAGGTGATTACCGAGGGTTCGGCCAATCGAAACGGCCTTTTTTGAACTGCGTTTTGGACCAGACGGACCAGACCGTATTTCAATGCCGAATTGCCGGTTTCAAGGCGATCCGCCTATTGATCCCCCCGGGGTCGCCGCGGCTGGCCTCGGGCCGTTCCGGTTCCGGTCCGAACCCGAGCGAGCGATAGAGCGGCAGCGCCTCGAAATGCCGCGCATTGAAAGGTAAGGCTGTGACCGGATCCGTTTTCGTGGCGACGCGGCGCAACTCCCGCGACATCCAATCCGTCATGGACAAGGCCTTTGCGCAGGATCCCACGGTTCAGTGGGTGTCGGACGACCCCGAAGTGTTCGCCAGAGAGCACCACCGGTATGTGCAGATGTGCGCCGAGCCCGCATTCGATCACAATGGCGTCCATGCGACCGCCGATTTCGAGGGGGCGGCAATCTGGTACCCGCCGGGCATCAGCCTGTCGGATGAGGCCTTCGCAGCCTTCACCCAATCAGTGAGCTTTCCCGACAGGCTGAACGCTCTGGGCACGTTGGCCGAGGCCTGCGACCGGCACCGGCCGAGCGGGCCGCATTGGACGCTGGAATTGATCGCGGTCGATCCGGCCTTTCAGAACAAGGGAATAGGGGCCAGGCTCATGGAATTCGGGCTGGCGATATGCGATCGCTCGGGATTGCCGGTGTTTCTGGCCTCCAGCAATTCGGCGAATTTGCCATTCTATCGGCGGCTCGGGTTTTCCCTGGTCACCGACATGCGCATGCCGGGATTGCCGGTGATGTATCCGATGATCCGCGAAGGTCGCGCCTGACCGGGGTGGGCGCTGTCAGGCGGTCGGATCCGGCGCGTGGCAGATCGCTATGGGCGGCCCGCCTCAGCCGCCCGGCTTGAACGGGGCCATTCCGGCGCGGGCCAGTTCGTCGGCGCGCTCATTCTCGGGGTGGCCGGCATGGCCCTTGACCCATTCCCAGGTCACGTCATGGCGCGCCTGCGCCGCGTCGATGCGTTGCCACAGATCGACATTCTTGACCGGCTTTTTCGCCGCCGAGCGCCAGTTGTTGCGCTTCCAGCCGTGAATCCAGGTGGTAACGCCGTTCTTCACATAGGCGCTGTCGGTCACGATGGTCAGCGTCGAGGGCCGGGTCAGGCTTTCCAGCGCGGAAATGGCCGCCAGCAGCTCCATCCGGTTATTGGTGGTATCGGCGGCCCCGCCCTTAAGCTCGCGTTCCTTCAGAACCTTGTCGCCCTCGCGGGCGATCAGCAGGACGCCCCAGCCTCCGGGGCCGGGATTGCCGGAACAGGCACCATCGGTATAGGCAAAAAGATCAGGCACGGGCGCTCATCAGGATGAAAGGGTCGACATTTCCGGCCAGCCCTGGGGCCGCGCCGGTTGTCGCCGTGATAGCAGAGAAGCCCGCGATGCCAAGGGCCTGGCGCAGTTCGGCTTCACAATAATAGCTGTAGAACCGCCCGATGGCGTCACGCGCCTCGCCGCTGCCCAGTTTGAGGCCCAGAAAGAGGATGCCCGCCGGTTTCAGGGCCCGGTGGCAGGCGGCCAGATGGCGGGGGAAATCGGCGCGCGGGGCGTGCAGCAGGCTGAAACTGGCCCATATGCCGTCATAGCAGGCCACCCCGCTCAGATCGTCGAATGTGGCCAGCCGGGCATCGACGCCCCGGGCGCGCGCGGCGTCGACGAAATCGGGCGTGGCATCAAAGGCGGTGACGGCAAACCCGGCCGCCTGCATGGTTTTTGCATGCAGCCCCGGCCCGCATCCGAGATCGAGGATATGGCCGCCCTCGGGCATTTCGGCCAGAAACCCCGCCAATGCATCCTCCTGCGCCTTTTCGGGTTTGAGGGTCGCATATTCACCGGCGCGGGCGCTGTAGATCCCGATGGTTTCGCGGTCGGTCATGCCGGGACGGTCCGGGTTCGCGCATGGCGCGCGATGGCCATCGCCTCCTGCCCGGTGGCATGGAGCTGGCCATAGGGCGAGACATGGAGCGAGCAGAAATAGAGCCCCTTTTCGGCGGTGGGTCCGCCGCTGATGCGGGCATGGCCGCGGTCATCCAGCGCGGCGCAATCCTCGCCCAATAGCGGCCGCAGATCGACCGTGTAACCGATGGCCGCGATGATCGCGTCATAGGACTCTGCGCTGCCATCGGCGAACCTGACCGCGCCGCCTTCCAGCGCCGCGACCCCCGGCCGGATCGTGATCCGCCCCGTCTTGATCGCGCCAAGCGCGCCGGCATCGATCATCGGAATGCGTTCATCCTCATGGACCATCGCGGCCGGGCCCTTGGCCATCGCTTGCAGCCCGTAATCCTCGGGGCGGCCAACAGCCATCCGCAAGACGGGGGCCGTCAGCCGGTCGGCCATTTTGTACCCCAGCAGTTTCGTCAGCATCCCGTAGGAGGTGATCGGAATGCCAAAGAGCTGTTTCGGCAGGATATTGACCGGCCCGCGCACCGAGAGATCCACCGAGATCCCGGCATTGGCCAGATCCAGCGCGATATCGCCGCCGGAATTGCCGAAGCCCACGACCAGAACCTGGCCCCCCGCGTAAGGGGCCGCGTTGCGATAGGCGCTGGAATGCAGAACCGGGCCGTCGAAATGCCCGGGCCAGTCGGGCGCGCGGGGGGCACCGTTGATGCCGGTGGCGACGACGACGATGTCGGCCTCGCTCTGGCCCCGATCATGGGTCACGCACCAGCCCTGCCCCTGCCGGGCTACCCCCGTCACATCGCATTCGAATTGCGGCGCAAGAGCGTGGTGGCTTGCGTAATCCTCAAGATAGGCGATGACCTCGGACAGGCCCGGATAGCGCCCGGCGCGGGCCGGGAATTTCAACCCCGGCAAGCCCGACCGGCCCCGGCTGGTATGCAGATGCAGGCAATCGTAGTGCCGCCGCCAGCTATCGCCAACCGCCTGCGCCCGGTCCAGGATCTCGACCTCGACGCCCACCTCCTTCAGACAGGCGGCAGCGGCCAGACCGGCCGGTCCGGCCCCGATAACGATGGCTTTCATGGCTCGGTTCCCTTTCCTTCGGGGCGGGCTTGGCGGCGCGGTCCCCGGCAGCTTTCCTAGCCCGCCGATACGCGCAGCGCGCGGGGCACCTTGAACTCGACGTTTTCCACGGCGGTTTCGACATATTCCACCGTCACGTCATAGCGGGCGCGAAAGGCGGCGATCACTTCTTCCACAAGAACTTCAGGGGCCGAGGCCCCGGCGGTGACGCCGACCGATCCGATCCCCTCCAGCGCCCGCCAGTCGATATTTTCGGCGCGCTGCACCAACTGGCTATAGGCACAGCCCGCCTTGGCCCCGACCTCGACCAGCCGTCGGCTGTTGGACGAATTGGGCGCGCCCACCACCAGCATCGCATCGGCCTGTGGCGCCATCGCCTTGACCGCCGCCTGCCGGTTGGTGGTGGCATAGCAGATGTCTTCCTTATGCGGCCCGACAATGGCGGGAAACCGGGCCTTGAGCGCCGCCACGATTTCCGCCGTGTCGTCGACCGACAGGGTCGTCTGCGTGATGAAGGCCAGTTTTTCGGGGTGGCGCGGGGCGAGCCGGGCGACATCGCCTGCGGTCTCGACCAGCAGCACCTCGCCCTCGGGCAATTGCCCCATCGTGCCCACGGTTTCGGGATGTCCGGCATGGCCGATCATCACCATCTGCAGGCCGTTTGCGTGGTGACGCTCGGCCTCGATATGAACCTTCGAGACCAGCGGGCAGGTGGCATCGACATAGACCATGTTGCGCGCCTGGGCCGCCGCGGGCACCGATTTCGCCACGCCATGCGCCGAAAAGATCACCGGCCGGTCATCGGGGCAATCGTCCAGCTCCTCGACAAAGACCGCGCCCTTGGCGCGCAGGTCGTCGACCACGTATTTGTTATGCACGATCTCGTGGCGGACATAGACCGGCGCGCCCCATTTCTCCAACGCCATCTCGACGATCTTGATGGCGCGGTCGACCCCGGCGCAGAACCCGCGCGGCGCGGCAAGGTAGAGGGTGAGGGGCGGTTTGGTCATGGGCGGGGTCTCTGGTTTCGCAAGCTGGCCCAGAGGTAAGCCGCAGAGCCGCCGCCGTCCAGTGGCAACCGGCGCGGCCCCGCGCGCCGCCCGCGCGTTTGTGGCTTGCCGGACGTGGCAAAAGTGGTGTTGAGTGGCCCTTCACCAAAAGGAGCCGCCGATGCTGATGCCGCGCCAGAAAACCCCCGACCTGCGCCTGCCCACCCTTGATGGCGCGGGGTTCAACCTGTCGGCCGAAACCGGCGACCGCGGCACGGTGCTGTGTTTCTATCGTGGCCTGCATTGCCCGCTCTGCATTCGCTATCTGACCGAACTGGAGGCTCATGTCGCCAAATTCGCCGAACGTGGCGTTGGCTGTGTGGCGATATCCTCGGACGGGCAGGCGCGCGCCCGGGCGATGGCCGACAAGGTCGGCGGTGGCACGTTGCGCTATGCCTATGACCTGCCGCTCGATGTGGCGCGTGACTGGGGGCTTTACATCTCGACCGGGCGCGGCAAGACCTCGATCGGGATCGAGGAACCGGCGCTTTTCGCCGAACCGGGGTTGTTTCTGGTGAATCGCGACCAGAGCTTATACTACATGTCGGTGCAGACCATGCCATTCGTGCGTCCGCATATTTCCGAGCTGCTCGGGGCGGTCGATTATGCCATAGCAAACAGTTACCCTGCGCGCGGCGAATATGACGGGCCGGTGTGATGGGGTGAAACGGGTAAGGGAACAAGTATGACCGAACGGCGGGACCATTGGCAGCGGGTCTATGAAACCAAGGACTCCAATCGCGTAAGTTGGTTTCAGGAGACTCCGACGCTGTCGGTTGATCTTGTCACCGGCCATACCGGGCCGGAACAGGCCGTGATCGATATCGGTGGCGGGGCGTCGCATCTGCCCGATGCTTTGCTGGCGGCGGGGTATCGAAACCTGACGGTTCTGGACCTGTCGGGGGCGGCGCTGGCGATGTCGCGCCACCGGATCGGCGGTCCGTCGGCGCATGTCACCTGGATAGACGGCGACGTGACGCTTTGGACCCCGGATCGCGGCTATGACCTATGGCATGACCGGGCGGTGTTTCATTTCCTGACCGACAGGGGCGATCAGGCGCGGTATCTGGCGGTGATGGCCCAGGCGCTGGTTCCGGGCGGGATCGCCGTAATCATGACATTTGCCGAGGACGGCCCCGAGACATGTTCGGGCCTGCCGGTGCGCCGCTATAGCCCTGCGGATCTGGCCGAGCGGGTCGCGGTACTGGCCCCTGATATGTTCGAGCCGATGGAAAACGGGCGGTTCACCCATGTCACGCCGGCCGGCGACGGGCAGCGGTTTCAATACAGCCTGTTTCGCCGGGCCGAAATTTGAAAAAAAACGCCCCGGCGCGGGGCCGGGGCGGGGTCGTGGGCGCGGTTGAAATCAGCTTTCTTCGGCCTCGAATTCCGACCGATCCATCACGCGCGGCTCGCGCGGAGGCCGACCCACCACGTCCTTTAGCTCGTCCAGCTCGATGAAATTATCGGCCTGACGGCGCAGGTCATCGGCGATCATCGGCGGCTGGCTGCGGATGGTTGAGACCACCGACACGCGCACGCCCTTGCGTTGCAGCGCGGCCACCAGCGGGCGGAAATCGCCATCGCCGGAAAACAACACGATATGATCGACATGCGGTGCAATCTCCATCGCATCCACCGCCAGCTCGATATCCATGTTGCCCTTGACCTTGCGGCGGCCCTGGCTGTCGACGAATTCCTTGGCCGCCTTTGTCACCATGGTGAAGCCGTTGTAATGCAACCAGTCAACCAACGGTCGGATCGGCGAATAGTCGTCATTTTCCAAAAGCGCGGTGTAGTAAAACGCCCTCAACAGCTTGCCGCGTTGCATGAACTCCTTGCGCAACAGCTTGTAGTCGATATCGAAGGCCAGCGCCTTCGCGGCGGCATAGAGGTTGGATCCGTCAATGAACAGAGCCAGCCTTTCATCCCGATAAAACATGTGTTTGGTCCCGTGAGTGATAATGGCGTCGACCGCACCCCGTGAATGTGAAATGAAATGGCTAATAACTACGGTCGACAATAGACTGAGAATAAGAGGTCAAACCCGGTTTGCAACGATGGCTCTGTATCAATTGTCATACAAAGGCGCTGGTCGCAGTGGGCTCCAACCTGACCTCAGCGGCTGGCCCACCGGAAAAAACCGTGTCCGACGCGGTTCGCGCGGTGGCACAGGCGACGGGTTCCGGGCCCGTGGTGTCGCGCTTCTATCGAACGGCAGCCTTTCCCGCCGGCTCGGGCCCCGATTTCGTCAATGCCTGTTTTGCGCTGGACTGGTCGGGAACGGCGGCGGATCTGCTGGCCATCCTGCACAGGGTCGAGGCTGATTTCGGCCGGGTGCGGGGGCAACGATGGGCCGCGCGCGTGCTGGACCTGGATCTGCTGGCATTGGGCGCACAGGTTTTGCCCGACGGGGCAACCCATGCGGCCTGGCGGCGAATGGACCTGACCGACGCCGGATCGCAGACGCCGCCGACCCTGATTCTGCCGCATCCGCGGCTTCAGGAACGCGGGTTCGTGCTGGTTCCGCTGGCCGAGATTGCGCCGGATTGGCAGCATCCGGTCACGGGCCGCACCGTCGCCGAAATGCGCGATGCGCTGGCGCCTTCCGATCTGGCGGGGATCACGCCGCTGGAGGGGCAATGAGGGCCTTGTCAATCCCCCTTGCGATGGATAGATAGGCACCTCGCGTTTCCTCAAGAAACAATGCCTCGGAGATATCATATGGCCCGCGTGACGGTTGAAGATTGCGTTGACAAGGTTCCGAACCGGTTCGAACTGGTGATGCTTGCCGCCCATCGGGCGCGCGAGATTGCGTCAGGCTCGCCGCTGACCATCGACCGCGACAACGACAAGAACCCGGTCGTGTCGCTGCGTGAGATCGCCGATGAAACGCAGCTGGCCGACGATCTGCGCGAGCGCCTGATCGAAAGCAATCAGACTCAGATCGAGGTCGATGAGCCCGAAGAGGACGCCATGGCGCTGTTGCAGGGGGTCGAGGCCGATCGTCCCGCCGCCGATGATATGTCGGAAGAGCAGATGCTGCGCCAGCTGATGGAAGCGCAAGGCCAGCGCTGAACCTCGAACCGGGGGCAGGCCCATCATGATTGATGTCGATGACCTGCTGAGCCTGGTGCGCAATTACAACCCGAAAACCAACGAGGCCCTGCTGCGCGGGGCCTATGCCTATGCCGAAGAGATGCATGCCGGGCAGACCCGCCGCTCGGGCGAGCCCTATTTCACGCATCCCGTGGCGGTGGCCGCGATCCTGACCGAACAGCGGCTGGACGACGCCACCATCGCCACCGCGCTGTTGCATGACACGATCGAGGATACCAAGGGCACCTATAGCGACCTGGCGGCCATGTTCGGCGCGGATGTGGCCGAACTGGTCGATGGCGTCACCAAGCTGACCAATCTGCAGCTTTCCAGCCGCGAGACCAAGCAGGCGGAAAATTTCCGCAAGCTCTTCATGGCGATGTCCAAGGATCTGCGGGTCATTCTGGTCAAGCTGGCCGACCGGCTGCACAACATGCGCACCATCCGCCACATGCGGGCCGACAAGCAGGCGCAGAAGGCGCATGAAACGATGGATATCTATGCGCCTCTGGCGGGGCGCATGGGGATGCAGTGGATGCGCGACGAGCTGGAGGATCTGTCCTTTTCGGTGCTCAACCCCGATGCGCGCAAATCCATCATGCGCCGCTTTGTCGTGCTGCAAAAGGAATCGGGCGATGTGATCCCGAAGATCACCGACGATATCGAGGCGGTGATGGACAAACACGGCGTCACCGGCCAGGTCTTTGGCCGCGCCAAGAAACCGTTCTCGATCTGGCGCAAGATGCAGCAGAAGGAAATGGCGTTTTCGCGCCTGTCCGACATTTACGGGTTTCGCGTGATCACCGAGACCGAGGATGACTGTTATCGTGTCATGGGGGCCATTCACCAGCGCTGGAAATCGGTGCCAGGGCGGTTCAAGGACTATATCAGCCAGCCGAAATCGAACGGCTACCGGTCGATCCACACCACCGTTTCGGGGCGCGACGGCAAGCGGGTCGAGGTGCAGATCCGCACCCGCCAGATGCACGAGGTCGCCGAATCGGGGGTGGCTGCGCATTGGTCCTACAAGGATGGCGTGCGCGCCGAAAACCCCTTTGCGGTCGATCCCGCGACCTGGCTGGCAAGCCTCAGCGAACGTTTCGAGATGGCCGAGGATCACGATGAGTTCCTCGAACATGTCAAGATGGAGATGTATTCCGACCAGGTGTTCTGCTTCACGCCCAAAGGCGACGTGGTGAAGCTGCCCAAGGGCGCGACGCCGCTGGATATGGCCTATGCGATCCATACCAGGATCGGGCACAGCTGCGTCGGGGCCAAGGTCGATGGCATCCGGGTGCCGCTCTGGACGCGGCTGAAAAACGGCCAGTCGGTCGAGATCATGACCGCCGAGGGCCAGACCCCGCAGGCCAGCTGGATCGACATCGTCACCACCGGGCGCGCCAAGGCCGCTATCCGCCGCCTGCTGCGCGAAGAAGATCGCGGCCGCTATATCCGTCTGGGGCAGGAACTGGCGCGGGTCGCGTTTGAACATATCGGCAAGAAGGCCACCGACAAGGCGCTGGAGACCGCCGCCAAGACGCTGAACCTGCCGGGCCGCGAAGAGGTGCTGGCGCGAATCGGGGCGACCGAGATTTCGGCCCGCGAGGTTGTGGCGGCGCTGTATCCCGAACTGGTCGGCGACCGCGATCAGGAAGAGGGCGTGCCGCGGCCGGTCATTGGCCTGCCGGCGGGGGCCGAGGTCAACCGCGCGCAATGCTGCCAGCCGGTGCCCGGCGAACGCATTGTGGGTGTTCCCTACAAGGGGCGCGGCCCGATCCTGCACGCCATCGACTGCCCGGCGCTGGCCGATCTGGACGCCATGGCCAATGACTGGATCGACCTGCATTGGACCGAAGGCCGCCACGCCGCCGTTCACAATGTCACGATCAACATCACAATGAGCAATGATAAAGGCGTGTTGGGACGTATCTGCACATTGATCGGTGAGCAGAACGCCAATATCTCGGACCTGCACTTCATTGACAGGAAACCGGACTTTTTCCGCCTTCTTGTTGATGTAGAGGTAAGAGATGCAGAGCATTTATTTGCCGTGATGATGGCCGTCGAGGCCGATAGCGATGTTGCCATGCTGGAGCGTTCCCGCGACCTGGAGCGGCGCCCCTGACGCGTGACGACGGATATTGGAGGACGAACACCCCATGGTGTTCCGACGCAGAGATGCCCGCCCTTGGGCAACGGTGGTTGCGCACTGGTTCTATCCGCGGGGCGGCTGGGGCCGGGCGATCCGGTATATCCGCCATCGTCTGCACCGCCTGCCGGGCACGCCCGAATCCATCGCGCGCGGCATCTTTGCCGGGGCGTTTGCCGTATTCACCCCGTTTTACGGATTGCATTTCGTCATTGCCGCGCTTTTGGCGCGGGTCATGCGGGGCAATATCCTGGCCGCTCTGCTGGCCACGTTCATTGGCAATCCGCTGACCTATGTGCCGATCGCGTTGATCTCGCTGGAGGTCGGCAACGTGTTGTTGGGCCGCACCGGTGCCGGGCTGGGCGTGGGTCTCGGGCAGGCTTTTGCCGGGGCATGGCGGGATCTGCAGCATAATTTCCTGGCCATGTTCACCGACCGGGTTGCCAATTGGGATGAGCTGGCGGTTTTCTATGACAGCGTGTTCTTTCCCTTCATGGTCGGCGGCATCATCCCGGGGCTGATTACCGCGATCATCTGCTATTACCTGTCGGTGCCGGTGATCCGCGCCTATCAGCAGCGCCGTATTGCCAAGTTGCGCGCGAAGGTAGAGAAACTGAAGGCGCAGGCGCAGCAACGGGCCGATTGACGCCCCTGCAACAAAACGGAGCCTTGGCCATGACCCATCTTCCCCGGCTTGGGGTGAATATCGACCACGTCGCCACGGTGCGCAACGCGCGCGGCGGCATGACCCCCGATCCGGTGCGCGCCGCCCTTTTGGCCGAGGCCGCCGGGGCCGACGGCATCACCGCGCATCTGCGCGAGGATCGCCGCCATATCTCGGATGCCGATATCGAGAACCTGATGGCGGCGCTGAGCGTGCCGCTGAATTTCGAGATGGCCGCCACCGATGAGATGCAGGCCATCGCGCTGCGCCACAAACCGCATGCCGTCTGTATCGTGCCGGAAAAGCGCGAGGAACGCACCACCGAGGGCGGGCTGGAGGTCGCGCGTGAGGAAAACCGGTTGGCCCATTTTATCGCGCCTTTGCGTGATGCCGGGGCCCGCGTCTCGATCTTTATCGCCGCCGACCGCCGCCAGATCGAGGCCGCGCACCGGATCGGCGCGCAGGTGATCGAGCTGCATACCGGGGCCTATTGCGATGCCCATCACGAGGGCCGGATTGGCGATCGCGACCGCGAATTGGAGGCGCTGCGCGAGATGTCGGGCTTTGCCCATGCACTTGGGCTGGAGGTGCATGCCGGTCACGGGCTGACCTATGACACGGTCGCGCCGGTCGCGGGGTTTCGCGAGGTGCGCGAGCTCAATATCGGGCATTTCCTGATCGGCGAGGCCATTTTTCGCGGACTGGCCCCGGCAATGGCCGAAATGCAGCGTCTGATTGCCGAGGCGCGGGCATGAGGCGGGGCAAGGCCCGGTGGCTGCTCCTCGCTGCGCTCCTCGCGGGTGCCCCTCCACTGGCTGCGGTCGCACAATCGGTCGGTGGCTGTGATGCGCCCGAAGTCAGTGCACGCAACAATCATCCGCCCCGTACCGAAACGATCCGCGATTTTGCCGGTGGCGCGGTCCGGGTGGTCGCGCTGGATACCGGCGAACCAGCTGCGGCGGGCGAACCCTTTTCACGTTGCACGCCGATCTCGGCGGCGATCGACCTGGGGGCGGCAGGCCGTGGTATCGCCGCGCGCGAGGATCGGGCGCGCGTGCTGATCCTTGAGCGGCCGGCGCAGCGGCCTGGTGGGGCCGATGCGCCGGCCCAGCCAGCACCTGGACTGAGCGTGGAGCGCGATCGCGGTGCCGTTATTGCCGTGCTGCGGGCGCGGGGCGGCGGCCCGGTCGGAGGCCGGAAATGACCGGGGTCGAATTGCTTTTGCTGCTGATTGGATGGGGCGTTGCGGGGGCCAGCCCGGGCCCCGCCACCCTGACCATAGCGAGCTCGGCGATGGCGGCGGGGCGGCGCGCGGGCGTGTTGACCGGAACGGGTGTCTGGGCCGGATCCGCTCTCTGGGGGATCGCGGCGATGGCCGGGATGAGCGCGCTGATGCTGTCGAATGCCTGGATCGCCGAGGTGCTGCGCTATCTCGGTGCCGCCTATCTGATTTTTCTGGCGGCGAAATCCATGCGCGCGGCGCTATCGCCGGTCGCGGATGCGGCCCCGCTTGCGGCGGCGACCGGCCCGGCGCATTTCCGGCGCGGTTTCGTGGTGCATTTGACCAATCCAAAGGCGATCCTGTCATGGGGCGCGATCTTTGCCATCGTGGTGCCGCCCGGCGCGCCCCTGGGCGTGGCCCTGAGCGCACTCGCTGCTCTCAGCACCGTCTCGGCGATTGTCTTTCTGGGCTATGGCGCGCTTTTTTCCAGCCCGGGCATCATCCGCCGATATGGCGCTGCCCGGCGCTGGTTCGATGGCTGCTTTGCCCTGCTGTTCGGGGCGGCGGGTATAAAAATTCTGACGGCGCGGCTGGCATGACCGGGCCGGGTTTGAGATATGCGCGCAACGCGGCAAGGGGGCTGAAATGATCCTGGGTGTCGGCACGGATTTGGCCAATATCGAACGTGTCGAGGGCACGCTGGCGCGGTTTGGTGACCGGTTCCGCACCCGTGTCTTTACCGAGATCGAACAGGCCCGCGCCGAACGCACGCAGGCCCCGGCAGCCAGCTATGCCAAAAGGTGGGCCGCCAAGGAGGCCTGCTCAAAGGCGTTGGGCACGGGCCTGCGCATGGGGATCGCCTGGAAAGACATGGCGGTGAGCAATCTGCGCACAGGTCAGCCCGTCATGAATGTCACGGGTTGGGCGCAGGACCGCCTGTTGGCGATGACGCCCGAGGGCATGGAGGCCACCATCCATGTCAGCCTAACCGATGATCACCCCTGGGCGCAGGCTTTCGTGGTGATCTACGCGATGCCCGCAGGTGCCGGATGGTACCCTGTGCCACCCAAGCCGCCGCCGCGGCCGGTTGCTTGACTCCGGGCGCGGCAAGGCTCATGCAAACCCCAACAGGCGCGATAAAAAGAGGCACGAACGATGGCAGCAGAAGCCCAGAAGAAAGACGGTATTTGGGAGACTGTCAAAACGGTCGTCTATGCGCTTTTGATCGCGGGGGTGTTCCGCACGCTGTTTTTTCAGCCCTTCTGGATCCCGTCCGGGTCGATGAAGGATACGCTGCTGATCGGGGACTTTCTCTTTGTCAACAAGATGGCCTATGGCTATTCGCGCTATTCCTGCCCGTTTTCGCTTTGCCCGATATCGGGGCGCATCTGGGGGGCTGAACCCGAGCGTGGCGATGTCATCGTGTTTCGCCATCCGGTGAACGGTAATGATTTCATCAAACGCGTGGTTGGCCTGCCGGGCGACACCGTGCAGGTGCGCAACGGCGTGCTCTATGTGAATGGCCAGGCCGCGACGCTGGAACCAGAGGAGCCCTTCAGCGAAATCTTCGAGCCGCAGGGCCCGCAAGGTAATTTACCGCGCTGTTCGAACGGCCCCGTAGGTCGTGGCGGCGAATGTCTGAAGGATCGCTACACCGAGACGCTGCCGGGCGGCGTGGAACATTCCATCCTGGATATCGCAAGCGGCAGCTTCGGCGACAACACGCCGGTCTTTACCGTGCCCGAGGGGCAGTTTTTCGTGATGGGCGACAACCGCGACAACAGCCAGGACAGCCGCTTTCCGCGCTCGATCGGTGGCGTCGGTTTCGTGCCCTATGAAAACATCATCGGGCGGGCCGACCGCATCATGTTCTCTTCTGCCGGGCAGCGCATGGTCTATTTCTGGACCTGGCGGCGCGACCGGTTTTTCCGGGCGGTCGAGTGAAACTGTCCGCCGAACTGCGCGCCTTTTGCGACCGGCTGGGGCATCGGTTTGCCGACCCAGAGCTGTTGATCCGGGCGCTGACGCATGCCTCGCTCTCGTCCGACACGCGGCCCGATAATCAGCGGCTGGAATTTCTGGGCGACCGGGTGCTGGGGCTGGTGATGGCCGAGGCGGTTCTGGAGCAGGACCGCGCTGCGCCAGAGGGTCGGCTTGCGCCGCGGTTCAACGCGCTGGTGCGCAAGGAAACCTGTGCCGATGTCGCGCGCCAGATCGATCTGGGCGTGGTGCTGAAGCTGGGTAAATCCGAGATGAAGACCGGCGGGCGGCGCAAGGATGCGCTGCTGGGCGACGCGATGGAGGCAGTGATTGCCGCCGTCTATCGCGATGCCGGTCACGCGGTGGCGCGCGATCTGATCCTGCGGCTGTGGGGCGAGCGCGTGGCCGAGGTCGCCGAGGACGCCCGCGATGCCAAAACCGCGCTTCAGGAATGGGCCCAGGCGCGAGGACAGACGCCGCCGGTCTATTCCGAATTGAGCCGGTCGGGCCCGGATCATGCGCCTGTGTTCACCGTCGAGGCACGGATGCAATCGGGCGATGCCGCGCGGGCCGAGGCGCGGTCGAAACGCCAGGCCGAGCAGGCTGCGGCAAAGGCGCTGATGGATCGGCTTGGCGGGGAAAAATCTTCCTGAAGATTTTTGCGCGCCGAAGAATTTTCAGCAAAATTCTTCGGCATGGTGAGGTTCGGTAACAGGAACTGGCCATGGGCGCGGTTTGCCTGTAGATCGCATTGGACCCAGAATGGATGAACCAAGATGACCACACGCGCGGGCTTTGTCGCCCTTATCGGTGAGCCCAATGCGGGCAAGTCCACATTGCTCAATCGGATGGTCGGGGCCAAGGTCTCGATCGTCACGCATAAGGTGCAGACCACCCGGGCGCGGATCCGGGGCGTGGCGATCGAAGGCGACGCCCAGATTGTGTTCGTTGATACGCCGGGGCTGTTTCGCCCGCGCAGGCGGCTGGACCGGGCCATGGTGGCCGCGGCCTGGACGGGGGCGGCTGATGCTGATGTCGTGGTGCTGCTGATCGAAGCGCATCGCGGCATCACTGCCGGGGTCGAGGCAATTTTGGACGGCCTGCGCGAACGCGCGGGGGGGCACCGCGTGGCGCTGGCCATCAACAAGATCGACCGGGTGCAGGCCGAGGTGCTGTTGGCGCTGACCAAGGACATGAACGCCCGGTTCGATTTCGAGGAGACCTTTCTGATTTCCGCCGAAAAGGGCCATGGTGTTGACCACCTGCGCGCGTGGCTGGCCGGGGCCGTGCCCGAGGGCCCGTGGTTATACCCCGAAGATCAGATCGCCGATCTGCCGATGCGGATGATTGCCGCCGAAATGACGCGCGAAAAGCTGACGCTGCGCCTGCATCAGGAATTGCCCTATCAGTTGACGGTCGAGACCGAAGCCTGGGAGGACCGCAAGGACGGTTCGACCAAGATTGACCAGATCATCTATGTTATGCGCGACGGCCATAAGGGCATCCTGCTTGGCAAGAAAGGCGAAACCATCAAGGCGGTGGGCAAAGCCGCCCGCGAGGAGCTTGAGGCCTTTCTGGATCGCAAGGTGCATCTGTTTCTTCAGATCAAGGTGCGCCCGGGCTGGCTGGAAGAGGCAGAGCGGTATTCGGAGATGGGCCTGGATTTCCGTGATGGTGCCTAGGATGAGCCAGCTGGATTTGCCGGGGTGCTGGTCATGCGCTTGACCACGGAATTCTGGGTCAAGGCCTATCTGGCGCGCCTGGGACAGGCCGATATCGCGGGGGTTGTGGTTGCCCATGGCGACGACACTGGCGGTGCGGTGTTGGTCAAGCTTAACACATTGGATGGCCAGGCGCGGCTGATGCAGCGCGGTTTTGATTTGACCGATGGCACCCGCACCTGGGTGGAATTGAGTGCCGGCGAAGAGGGTGCCGTAGATGCAGCCGTGCGCCGTCAGCGTGAATTTGATCCCGACCTATGGGTGATCGAAGTAGAGGACCGCGCCGGGCGGCATCTGCTGGATCAGCCGGGGTTGCGCTAGGACCGGGTCTGCGAATCCCGAAACATGAACGCGCCTCTTGGCGCGTTGGCTCGTTTTAAACCTCTAATGAACCGCCCCGGGTTTACCGGAGAGTTCTTTGTTCAAAACTTATGCGGCTTTTTCAAGGGCGATCATGCTCGCATGGAATGCGTTCTCCCGTTCTTGCGGCGGCCGGTGGCCAATGGCGCTGTGTA
>Ga0316205_10000605_pt1 | contig 61244 bp, 50 predicted proteins | sample 3monthpyrite_MG_FD_204941 | JGI IMG/M metagenome (GOLD analysis project Ga0316205, IMG submission 204941) | Microbial mat bacterial communities from mineral coupon in-situ incubated in ocean water Damariscotta River, Maine, United States -... | ecosystem: Environmental > Aquatic > Marine >...
CCTGGTGCGACCGCCGCCACCTTCTTCGCGTTGCCAGTTGTCTTCCAGAAAGAAGGCCTCTCCATCCTCGTTTTCCAGTGCAGTACAGATACTATCTTGCAGGTTTAATAAATAGTTTTTTACTGAGTCAATGTCGATAGTATCCATAATGTTTGATTGTAGTAAGGTTCTCGAGAAAGTAACAGGTTAAATTCTAGTTCACTCGGATAATTTAACATGATGTATCGTAGACGTGAAGTATACAGGGGATATTTACACAACAGCAGGAGAAAAAGCCAGCGACTAGATGTTCAAGTCCAGCCTGGGTTGCGCCTCTATGTCTTTATCAATTGCCGGTTGGCATATGAATAAGCGTGATGCATCTATCTTGTGTTCATCGACGAGGATATTTTTCACCGCTTCTGAGCGTTGCAAGGCCAGTTCCAGTAACTCTTTATCTGATACGGTAAACACAGGAGGTTTGCTGCTATCCGTATCAGATTCTGTACTTTTTGAGGCGCGCTTGCTTTTCCACTCTTGCTGCTTTTGCTGAATCAGTTGCTGTGAGTCCTTCGTAGTCGCCTTACCGCAGATTTTTATTCGTAGTTGTGGACGCTCATTCATCAGCGAGGCAATTTTAGCAGCATATTGCAGTGAAGTTGAATCAGCCTGACTGGAAGCAGGTGCAAACAGCATCGGATTAAGGCTGACATGATCAGAGGCTGCTTTCGCCAGTTTAGCCAGCGTTATCAGGGCGCCATAGGGTTGTAATGCCTGACTCAGATAGGTCATCGATGCTTGTTTCATCGCAGTGCCAATGGCGGTGTTGATGATACCACTGATATCAAAATCAGGTTTATTGATATCACCACTGACAGGCAAGTTGAGTTTAATATTATTGTTTTTATCGCGCAGTAGTGACAGCGCGCTATCCAGTGGCATGCTTAATTGTGATGTCAGTTGTTGAGCTTTTTCTGGATCGCTGGGCTTCACCTCAAGGTGGGAGAAGATTAAATTATTAGTGGATTCAATTTTTCCTTTGACGATATTCAAGTCAAGATCAGCGTTGAGCTGGCCGCTACGTAAATCATAACCGATGAGGCCGGCGGTATAGCTTGAAACCGGTGGTAAGTTGATGTTGGATAGCTTGCCTTTCAATTTAACACTAATAGGTTTTGAGAAGGGGTAGACATCACCTTCAAGCTTGAGAGATGAATATTTATCCAGGCTGGCATCAACAACATAGGGGCTGGGTGCAGCCGACTTTTCAGAGTCAATGTTGCGGATGTTAGCTTGTTTAATTGTCCACTCAGTATTAAAGGCCGGGCTGACAGATTGGTCAAGTATGCGAATCTTGCTGTTGCCGCCAATATCTATTTGTTTGATATTGAAAGCAAAGGTTTGTTCTTTTGCTTTTACATCGACATCAGCTTTTGGCTTGGTTTTTATATCGTCGGCAGATTGCAGTAATGCAAGCTGTTGCAGGCGGCCATCTTTTTGTCTGTTGATGCCGATGAGTACATCCTTGAAAAGAATGTTGCCGAGGCCGAGTTTCATCTCCGGATTGAAGGAGGCAGTATCGATGGATAAGCTTGTGGCCTGTAACAGGGCAGGTTCTTGTTTGTCCTTGTTGGTATCAGGCTTAAAGAGTGTTCTCAGGTTTTGCATCGTGATCTGTGTCGTGCTGATGGCTGATGTGCCAGATAGGGAAAGTTGTTTAATGTTCAGCTTGTCGGTATGAAACAACTCCAGTTGGCTTTCAAGATCTTCGAAGGTGATTCCGCTGGCAATAATGCCGCCTTCGACCAGTACCTCGGATGTTTTAATGTCGGACGGCTTTATACTGCCGTTCCAGTTGAGCTGGTTATGGTGGTAGTGGTGTTTGCGTTGGTTAATAAAATCAACATTTTCAGTGTCAATGTTACCCAGAACCAGAAAATTTGTCAGTGACAGGTCGCCAGCCAGCTGTGTTTGTGATTCACCTTTCCAGTTGAATTTGTCCAGTGAGATATCAGATTCATCTATTTTGATTAATAGATTACTCAGGCGCATGTCTGTTTTGGTTTGAACCCGGGTAGATTTACCAGGGTCATGTGTAATCTTGAACTCTGACTGTATGTCAAGCACTCCCTTCAGAGATTGCAGTTGTTTTTTCAGGTGGACAGCAGCGGGGCTTAAATCCAGTGCGGCCAGGCTAATAGTACCTTCAAAAACCGGCTGATCTGAAAAAGCGCTGAAATGTCCTTTGATGATGATGGCAGAATTATTTATTTTCCCGGAATAGTACAGCTGACTATATTCCTTAGACCAGCTTTCTATGTGGTCAATGGTGATCTCGTCAAAATCCAGTATGACTTGTTGAATGGGGGTGTTGACTAATAGTGAAGTATTGTTGATAGAAATGGAGTGTAGTCCGAATCCCCAGGGAGAAGTTTCGTTTTTGCTGGTATCGCTGCTCCTGGGTATGTCTACGCCACCCACCGCAAGCGCACCATCCTTGAGTTGCCTGAGTCCCGTTTTAAGACCATTAATGTGAAGTCGTGGGAAAAAAGACTGTTTTTTAAACAACGGCAGCCAATCAAATTCTGCAACAGCATCGGTGAGTTCAAATACGGGTGAAGCATCTTTGATAGCAACCAGGTTTTTCAGATGTAGCTCGCCTGTAAATAGATTGAGGTCTACATCTTCAAGGGTCACAGTATCGGCACCCTGTTTAAGGTACCACTGTTCAATGCCATAGCGGATGGCAAAGGGAAGAAAGCTGATAAAAAGCAGGCACAGGACAAATAATCCTGTGACTACTTTAAACCAGGTTTTTTTATACAGGGGTGTCATGCCCCTTATTATGCAAGAAAATCATTCAAGCTACCATGCATAACCGAGATTAAACAGAATCTTTCTGTCGGTAGAGCCGGTGCCAGCGGGTGGGCTTTTGTCCCAGTCCACATTGGCTTGAATAGATGCCACCAACCCTGTCAATAACGGAAAGCGGAAACCGGTCTTTGATGTTATTGTTAAATTATCGGCATCACTAAAATCAACCAAGCCCTCATGTTCATGGAAGAATTGTATATTATTTTTATAGAGTTTCTGATCGTATTTTATTGCCCAGCGTCCGGCAGTGTAATTTTCATCGGCGGCGACAAAAAAGTCATCATTGACAAATGCAACGCCTGCTTCCAGCGCCAGGTTGCGTGAATCGGTTTCCCAGAACTGGTGTCCATAACCCAGGCCGACAGTGCTTTTCAGTTTCTGATCCTTGAATTTATCCCGATCAAAAGTAGTGTTACCGTAAATATAGCGCTTGGCCGCGAGGAAATGGTCGTACTTCAGGTAGGCGGCATATTTTTCTTCAGTGTCGATGTTGCTGTCGCTGGATTGATACAGGTTTGCGCCGACTGTGGTGCGATTGGTTTTGGTGCGCATAATGACTTCGGCATCGGCGTTGTAGGATTCATTCACCGAATTGCCGCTGGCGATACTGACACCTGCATTAACACGGCCGGTGACTTTCACACCCTTGCCGCTGGCTTCAATCGATGGATTGATGTACTTCACCGATGCAAGGGCAACTTCGACGGGTTGACCAACATTGGGTGTGGTAATACTGGCCGAGCCATTGGTGGTGGGCGTCAGCTTTGCCGCCTCTATGCTGGTATCGTTATCCAGTACTACTACCACGGGTTTATCGGTAGTGAGCGAAACGATATCGCTCCATGAGATTTTCAGTTCACCCGCATAAGTTGTTTTGAATACCAGGCTGTTGCCTTCTTTGCTGACAACTGTGCCGCTTAATTTGTCGCCATTCTTAAGCGTGACAATGTCGGCTTGAGCTGACATTGCAAGCACGGATAATGCAAAAATAGTAAAAATGAATTTCATGATGCGCTCCTTTTCAATCAGCCGCAGAGTATATCATTGAATAGCAGGGTGTCATCAGAGGGGTTGACTCGATAGGTCAATTTAACAGTTTATTAACAATGAATGGCAAGTCCATTCATTGTTAATTCAAACGCAGTTGCAATCAGATCAGAAAGAAACGCTAACACCAATGCCGAAAGTTGACAGGCGTACGTCCGGATCTGTCGTTCCTGGCCCACCCGTGCAGAAGCTGCAGTTGATATCGCCATGATAGAAAGTATAGTCCAGCGTAACTCGGGTGTTTTTGCTTACTTCGAACTGTGTGCCAAGGTTGAGGGTCGTGAAGGGGGTGCTTTTGGTTGTTGATGATCCGGCAAGTGCTCCCGTCAGAACGGAGTAGTCCGCCAAGATCTGGGTAAAGCCTATGCCGCCGTAAAAACGCCTGTTTTCACTACTTACTGTGAGTAGTGCGCCGAGGCCTCCACGTAACTCGTATTTATCTATATCGCCAGGTGTACCGGAAAATTCGCCGGTATCATCGCTGGGTGCCAGTGCCTGGATTTCCCAGCCAAATTCCTTAAAACGCTGTCCGAATTTGAACCTGACTGGCGCCAGTTCGAATTTAGTGGTGCCGTCTGCAAACAGGGTCTTTGCATCCATATAGGTAGCATCTACCGCAAAGTAGTATTCAGCCTGAGACGGGCTACTCAGTACCAGTGCTACAGAGGCCAGTAGCCATTTGCTTTTGTTTAATATTGGATTTGGTTTTTTATCCATGAATATTCCCCATTTATAATTATTTATCCGCGTCATTGAAAATTATCCCAGCTTTTAAAGCTGATATCCATGCATTTATTATAGATGGTTGCGTGTGTTTTGTTAGGAAAAATCCAGTTGAGAGGTTTCAACTTTCAGGCAGGACGGATAACTTTGCCGCTGATAACATCCCTGATTTCACTCGGTCGCATGGCGCCACCCGTGTCTGCATGGATGATTTTATCAATGTCGTCACCGAATAGTCGTTGCACATCCAGCGCTGTACGTGCCGCCGGCCGCCGGCTGATGTTGGCGCTGGTGGATACCAGGGCATGACCCAGTTGCTGGCAGAGTTCGCGCGCCAACGGATGGCGTGTCAGTCTGATGGCGATGCTTTCATGCTTGCCGGTGAGCCAGGCAGGGCAATCAGGGTGCGCTGGCATGAGCCAGGTCACCGGGTATGTCGAGATAGAGGAGAGTTTTTTCAGTTGAGCCGGTGTTGCAGAGACATAGGCTCGTACTTGTTCAAGTTGTGAGGCAATCAGTATGAGTCCCTTGGATAAACTGCGATGTTTCAACAGGCACAGGTTTTCTACCGCGGTGTAATTCAATGGGTCACAACCCAAACCAAACACGGCTTCAGTCGGATAGGCAATAATGCCGCCTCGTCGTATGATTTTTGTTGCCAGCCTCACTTGCCAGGGTGTCATCAATGCTATGCCTTTTTAAAAAAAACTGGGTTTTAATTAAATAATCATTGTTTGTTTATCTGTTCAATATTAGCCGGCTTGTTGTCCTGGCCACTTTTTTGCCTGAACAGGCCGCGAATTTTTCTGAAAACCATTTTTATGCCACGCCATATGACAGGCAGAAGCCATATTAACAAAAGGATAAACAGGATAAATAAAATAATAAATACCCCGGGGTGTTGCAATGCTGCCCATAAGCCGGCAAAAACAGCAAGGTCTTCACCTATTGAAACAGTCCAGTTGCTGAGTGGTTCCGGTGATGTATTGATCAGAACGCGACTGCCTGATTTGGTCAAATGAGTCGCTGTGCTGATGCCGCCGCCCAGTAACAGTGCGGCCAGTTCTGCTGCGCTACCAAGTTCACCGACGGCACCCGCCGCGAGCAGGGCGCCTGCAGGAATGCGAATAAAGGTATGCAGGGTATCCCAAAGGCTGTCCACTCCCGGAATCTTGTCGGTAAAAAATTCGACAAGATACATGAAGCCTGCTGCGGCCAGTACCAGCGGGTTCGTTAATACCTGTAATTCAGGGGGCAGGTCGATATTACCGGTCAGGCCCATGATGCCGAGCATGCTGACGGCAGCATACAGATTGATGCCGCTGGCCCATGAGGCACCCATCGCCAGTGTGATTAATTGAAGAGTATCCATTGGCACAGTATATACGTTTGGCTCTTTAGATCATGGGGTGATAATGAAACGAGCAATCTATTTGCTTAATCTTCTTCACTGGCCTCGTCAGACTCTTCTTTTTCATAAGGTTCTGAAAACTTGCAGTCCTTTTGCGGGCATACGCGTTCTGTGCCGCGTTTTTTGGTGGTTTTGATCATCGTGATAGGCCAATGGCATTCAGGGCAAGGTTCAGCCAGAGGCTCATTCCAGATGGCATAACTGCAGTCCGGATAGCGTTCACAGGAAAAGAATATTTTTCCATTGCGGGATTTGCGCTGTAAAATATTGCCTTTTTTGCACTCAGGGCATTGCACGGCGGTGTCTTTGGGCTTTTCCAGTGGCTCGATATGTTTGCAGTCCGGGTAACTACTGCAACCAATGAATTTTCCATAACGCCCCTGCCGGATGATCAGGTCAGAATTGCATTCCGGGCATTTGCGTCCCTCGATGACTTCGGGCTCTGATGATTCTGCATCATCACCGACATTACGTGTGTAGTCACATTCCGGATAACCGGAGCAGCCAATAAAACTGCCACGTCGTCCCAGGCGAATAGATAATTGCTTGCCGCATTTAGGGCAGTTCTCATCCAGGGCTTCCTGGGTCACATCCTGGCGGCTAACGCTTTCTTCTTTTTCCACCACCAGTTTTTTGAAGGGGCCCCAGAATTTTTTCATCATGGGGGTCCATTCTTCTTCACCGCGAGAGATGGCATCAAGCTCATCTTCAAGGTTAGCAGTGAAGTCATAGTCCACATATTGGGTAAAATGCTGAGTGAGGAATTTATTCACTACTCGACCCACATCAGTCGGGGAGAAACGTTTTTTCTCCAGCTGCACATATTCGCGGTGCTGTAAGGTCGAGATGATAGAGGCATAGGTTGAAGGGCGACCGATACCATATTCTTCCAGTGCCTTTACCAGGCTCGCTTCTGTAAAGCGTGGTGGTGGTTCGGTAAAATGCTGTTCTGGCCGGATTTTCAGCAGATCAACCTGCTCACCCTGGAGCAGCTCGGGTAACATGCGTTGATCATCGGATTTATCACTCTTGCTATCGTCCAGGCTTTCCTGGTAAACCGACATAAAGCCGGGATGTACGATGGTAGAGCCATTAGCGCGAAATATGTTGTCATCACCTGCCGTCAGATCGGCAGCGACGGTGTCAATGGTCGCATGCACCATTTGACTGGAGACCGTTCGCTTCCATATTAAATCGTAAAGTTTGAATTGATCTTTACTAAGGAATTCCTTGATCGATTCAGGCACGCGTTCGGCCGATGTCGGGCGAATGGCTTCATGCGCTTCCTGTGCATTTTTTGATTTGGTTTTGTAGACGCGCGCTTCATTCGGTAGATTGTCGCTACCGTAACGTTCCTTGATGACCGCGCGTATTTCATCAATGGCTTCCTGTGCGAGGTTGACCGAATCAGTACGCATGTAGGTTATCAAACCGGTAGTTGAGCCACCCAGCTCAATACCTTCATACAATTGTTGTGCAGTACGCATGGTTCTTTGTGCGGTAAATCCGAGTTTTCGTGCCGCCTCCTGTTGCAGAGTGGAGGTAATAAAGGGCGCTGTCGGATTGCGCTTACGTTTCTTTTTCTCGACCTTTTTGATGGTGAGTTTGCCAGCAGCTGCATTCAGCAGCACTTGTTCGGCATCCATGGCCAGTTCACTATTATTAATGTCAAACTGGCTGAGTTTTTTGCCTTTCAGGTGAGTCAGGCGGGAGACAAAATTCTGGCCTTTACTGCTGACATCGGCCTCGACACTCCAGTATTCCCTGGCAATAAATTTTTCTATATCGAGTTCGCGCTCGACAATCAGGCGCAGCGCCGGGCTTTGTACGCGCCCGGCAGACAGGCCGCGGCGGATTTTTTTCCATAATAGCGGAGAAAGATTAAAGCCAACCAGGTAATCCAGTGCGCGTCTGGCCTGTTGGGCATTGATCATGTCCATGGACAGATCACGCGGATGCTCCATGGCTTCATTGATCGCACGCTTGGTAATTTCATGAAAAACTACGCGATGCGTTTCCTTGCCTTCGAGCAGTTTCTTGTCTTTCAGCAATTCATATAGATGCCATGAGATGGCTTCGCCTTCGCGATCAGGGTCCGTCGCCAGGAACAGGGCATCTGCTTTTTTCAATGCTTTGGCGATGGCGTCTACATGTCGCTGGTTTTTCTCTATGACCTGATATTTCATCGCAAAATTATTATCAGGATCAACGGCGCCTTCCTTTGGCACCAGATCACGGACATGGCCATAGGATGCCAACACATAATAGTCCTTGCCGAGGTACTTGTTTATGGTTTTGGCTTTAGCTGGGGATTCAACAATGACCAGGTTTTTACTCATCGTTTATACTTTATATTTTTTAATTGAAGTGGGTAAATGCAGCCCTTTTTTATTTAGTGCAGGCTTTCCAGTGAACTGTCAAACACCATGTTTTCGATCCATTCATAACTCATGTGCTGCTCAGGCTGGTTAAACAGCACCATTAATACGACCCATTTGAGACGGTCGAGGTCAAAATCATCAGCATCCAGAGCGACGACGCGTTCAATGACAAGCTCACGTGTTTCGGCACTCAGTACACCCATATTTTCCAGGTAGAGCAGGAATCCACGGCACTCGAGGTCCAGAAACGACAGTTCTTCATCAGCATATATTCTAAAGGAGACACGGTCACTGTTATCGAGTTGTTTGTCCTGTTGTAAGGACAGATCATCCAGCCAGAGAAATGCCTTGTCTATTTCGTACTGTTGAAAACCGGCTTCATCGAGCTTTTCTTCAAGAAAATCCCGATCAGGTTCAATTTCAAAATCACCATCCATAAAGTTCTGAAACAGGTACAGCAAGACGTCAAGGATGTTTTCTTTCATTAAAAACCTCATTATTTAACCCGAATATAACAACCTCCGGGACTTGATGCTACATCACCTTGTAGCTCCAGGATCAGCATCATGGAGGAAACTTCTTCTGCCGTCAAACCGCTTCGGCGAACAACTTCATCGACTGGAACGGGCGAGTAGCCCATTTCAGCAAGAATTTGCTGGTATTGAGCGCCTGCAGTAATGTCGTTTTCCTCTTTAATATTAGTGGGTTGTGCGAAGTTCGCTGGCATGCTGGCCCATGGCTTGAATTCACTGATAATGTCTTCTGCGGTTTCCACCAGCTTGGCACCCTGCTTGATCAAATGATGGCATCCCCGTGCCAGCGGGCTATGAATCGAGCCGGGTATGGCGAATACTTCGCGGCCTTGCTCCAGTGCATGCTGTGCTGTAATCAATGAGCCGCTTTTCAGTGCCGCTTCTATCACCAGTGTACCCAGGCTCAGGGCGCTGATGATCCGGTTGCGTCGAGGAAAGTTTTCCGGTCGTGGTGGTGTGCCGACAGGAAATTCAGAGACGATGGCGCCCTGCATTACAATGTTATAGGCGAGTTCACGGTTACGCGCCGGGTATATGCGATCAAGGCCGGTGCCGGTAACGGCTATCGTGGTGCCTTTGGCATCCAGCGCGCCCTGGTGACAAACACCGTCAATGCCAATGGCCATGCCGCTGGTAATCGTCAATCCGGCAGCTGCCAGATGGCGTGAAAATTCAAGAGCGGTCTGTTTTCCGCCCGGAGTCGGGTTTCTACTGCCGACCATGGCGATTTGCGGGTAGCCCAGTACCTCCAGTTGCCCCAGTACATACAATACTGGAGGCGCAGCCGGACTTTCACGCAATAATTGCGGATAGGCACTGTCGCGCCGGGTAATAATATGGTGTTGGGCATGTTGCAGCCATTCAAGATCGGCATCAACACCATGCCAGTCCGGTGACAGGATGGCATTAATACTCGTTTGCTTTAGTCCTAATGCCTGTAGCTGGCTGAGCGAGCTGTTAAAAACAGCTTCCGGCTCGTCGACCTGGGCGATGATTTCTTCAAATGTAACCGGGCCGATACCTGGAACATGCTGTAAAGCAAGCCAGTATTTGAGGTCATTAATGGAGTGGTCAGGCATGTGATGTCTCCCTACAGATGAATTCAGGCAGTCCTGTTGCCTGAGCTTGCTATGTTCACACCCGGCTAATGCCGGGTGTTTTACAAGGTGCTATCAGGGGTTGCGTACAGCATCAAGGACATTGATATTACGGCTGGCTTTCATGACCAGACCGTAGCTGAGCTTTTCAAAGGTGCGGAAGACCATCAGTACGCCTGCTTTTTCATCCGGCAGTGTCACGGTGTCTTTGCGGTCCTTGGTAACAGTATCAAGGATGGTATCGCCGCTCTGATAGATATCCAGAACATGGCCAGACTCGAGGCCATCACGTGTACCCTTATTGATAACCACGACCTGATTGCTACCAATCTGGTTGACGCCATCCAGTACCGACAGGATTCGGCCATCAATGGGGCTTGTCGGTGCACGCGGTGTGAAGCTGGTATTGTATTCATCTTCACCGCTTGGCAGCAGTCGGTCACCAATCAATGTTTCACGTGTGGTGCGTAACAGTTTCAAGGTGGAAGGATCGCCGGTCCTGTAGAGCTTGGCATTGCCGACAAAGCGAGCTTCATAGCCCAGTACTTCCTGAGTGATTGGATCGATATAATCGTTACCTTGTCGCACGATCGTATATTGACGAATATTGAAATCCTTGATACCGCGTGCATAGACGCTGTCGCTGGTGGCAGAAATCAATCTTTCACCCTTGTGCTCTACCACATAAGGGGCTTTGTCCAGCTCATCCTTGCCGACAATGGTCGGTTCCATCAGGAATTGCTTGATGGCATCCAGTGGAATGGTAGGAATCGCCTGATCCAGCGGTATGATGCGGCCTTCCGGCGTCAGTTTAAAAGTACCTGAGCCACGTTTTAGCACCAGACGGGGCTGACCATCGACATAAACCAGACTGATGATATCGCCAGGATATATAAGGTGAGGGTTGGCTATTTGCGGGTTAGCATGCCAGATCTCGGGCCATTCCCAGGGGTTGGCCAGAAAACGCGCGCTGATATCCCAGAGTGTATCGCCTTTAACAACAACATACTGGTCAGGGTGACTGGGATTGAGTTTGACAGTGTCGGCGTGAACCAGGCCGCAAACTACTAACGAGAATATTATTCCTAGAATCTTTTTCTTATACATATAAATCCCTTAAGCTGAATCGAAAAGCAGCACAGATTTGTCAAGTTTAGCCGAAAAAACCCATCACTGATAGGATGGAATTCTTATTATAATCCTGTATCATCATAAGATTAGCTGAACAATCTACATTTTTACACTAATATTTTTCATTTTGTAACCTATATGGCAAAACTGGATATTCTCCATTACCCCGATCCGCGCCTCAGAACGCAGGCTGAGCCGGTCGATCAGGTTGACGATGAGCTTCGCGAGCTCATTGAAGATATGTTTGAAACTATGTATGCCGCCCCTGGAATCGGACTTGCCGCCACCCAGGTCAATATACATAAACAAATCATCGTTATAGATATATCGGAAGAAAAGGACGAACCTTTATGTTTGATTAATCCGATGATTCTGCAGGCCGAGGGTCAGGAAGAGTACGAAGAGGGCTGTCTGTCAGTTCCCGGTGTTTATGAAACGGTTGAGCGGGCAGAAAATATCAACATTCGTGCGCTCGACAAGCACGGTAAAGCCTTCGAAATGCATGCCAGTGGTTTGCTGGCGATCTGTATTCAGCATGAAATGGATCATTTAAAAGGTAAATTGTTTGTTGATTATCTATCCAGGCTAAAACAGGGCAGAATCAAGAAAAAGCTGGAAAAAAGCGCAAAAGTGGCCCTATAAATCAACAAAATGAGCTATTTTCTTTGAAAATAATTTTTGCAGGTACGCCGGATTTCTCTGTGGCAGCCCTACAGGCACTGCATTTATCCCGCCATCAGGTGATCGCCGTCTACAGTCAGCCTGATCGTCCCTCCGGGCGCGGCCGTAAACTCACTGCAAGCCCGGTTAAGCAGTTTGCGCAGGAGCACAATATCCCTGTCTATCAACCCCGGAGTCTACGAGACCCGGAGGCGCAGCAGATACTGGCCAGTCTAGGTGCCGACCTCATGGTAGTGGTGGCCTATGGCTTGATTTTGCCGGTAAGCGTTCTGCAGGCGCCCCAGCTGGGCTGCATGAATATTCATGCTTCGCTATTGCCCCGGTGGCGCGGTGCCGCCCCCATACAGCGGGCGATACTGGCAGGTGACAGGCAAACCGGCATTACCATTATGCAAATGAATGAAGGACTGGATACCGGTGATATGCTGCTCAAGCTCGAATGCGATATTCATGATGATGATACCGCGGGCAGCCTGCATGACCGACTCGCACGTATGGGTGCAGATGCGATTATACAAGCCCTGGATCAGCTTGAAGCAGGGCAGTTGCACCCCCGGCCGCAGGATGATAGCCAGGCGAGCTATGCGGCCAAACTGGATAAGGCTGAAGCCCGGCTGGACTGGCAAAAACCGGCCCTTGAGCTGGATCGGCAGGTGCGTGCCTTTAATCCCTGGCCGGTGGCGCAAACACAATGGCAGGGCAAGGTGCTCAGGGTGTGGCAAGCAGAAGTACTGGATGAAGACACTGAGTTAGCTGCAGGGTGTGTGGTCAGTGCGCACCGCCACGGCATTGATGTGGCTACTGGCAAAGGCATGCTGAGGCTGAAAACAGTGCAGTTGCCGGGCGGTAAGCCGGTGAGTGCGCAAGCATTTTTGAATGCACATCAAATAGAAGGCGATATGCTTGCTTAATCCGGGATGGCGTGGCCCAATCATGAACAATCCAGCATCGAGTCGCTAGGCATGCCCAGAAAAAACACCCGCCCCGTTCGAGCTGTGGCTGCACATGTATTACTCCAGGTCAGTGAGCAGGGGCAGTCGCTTGGCAGGGTATTGTCGGCGGCCCAACAACAACTGGCTAACAGTGGCGAAGGCGCGCTGCTGCAGGAAATGTGCTATGGCTGCCTGCGTTGGTACTATCGGCTGGATGCTGTGGTTGCATTATTACTCAATAAGCCACTGAAAGAACGTGACCATGATGTCTTTTGTTTATTGCTGGTAGGGCTTTATCAGCTTGAATTCATGAATATCCCGCCACACGCCGTCATTAAGGAAACGGTCAATGCTGTTTTGGCGATGCGCAAGTCCTGGGCCAAGGGACTGGTGAATGCCTTGCTGCGTGAGTATCAACGAAATGCTGCGCAGTTGAATAGTGACCTTGAACAGGATGAAGAAGCTCGTTACGCACATCCACTGTGGATGATCGAGCGCATCAAGCAGGACTGGCCGGCGTATTCCAATGAGTGTCTCAATGCCAATAATGAACGTCCTCCCATGGTCTTGCGCATTAACCGGCAACAGACCGATATTGAGTCCTGTCAGCAGTCATTACAGGCACAGGGTATCCAGTCAGATCGCATGGAATGGGTAGACACGGCCCTGCGTCTGGAGCGGGCCGTGAATGTGTTTGATTTGCCCGGATTCGCCCAAGGCAAGCTGTCAGTGCAGGATACCTCGGCACAGCTGGCCGCACCATTAATGCAGCTGCAGCCTGGGCAGCGCGTGCTAGATGCCTGTTGCGCGCCGGGCGGCAAGACCATGCACATGCTGGAAACCTGTATACCATTGCAGATGCTGGCACTGGATGTCGATAGCGATCGATTGCTGCAGGTGCAGGAAAACCTTGATCGTGCAGCACTCAGTGCAGAATTGCTGGTCGGTGATGCGGCGCAGCCTTCAGGCTGGTGGGACGGGCGGCAGTTTGATCGTATTTTGGTCGACGCGCCATGTTCCGGTAGTGGCGTGATAAGACGTCATCCTGATATCAAATTGTTACGTAGCGCGTCAGATATCGATGATCTGGTACGTCGGCAGGCAGAAATACTCAATGCTATCTGGCCCTTACTGGCGCCGGGAGGTATGCTTGTATACTCAACCTGTTCGGTATTCAGGCAGGAAAATGAATATCAGATAAAAGCATTCCTGCATGATCATGACGATGCCTGTGCCAGCGTGATTGATGCGCCATGGGGCCATCAATGCGAGCAGGGTAGGCAGATACTGCCAGATCATCACGGAATGGACGGCTTTTACTATGCGCGTCTGGCAAAGAATAAACTAAAAACTGATGTTGCTACGAATGCATAAAACGACCGGGCTGGCCGCAGTCGGCATACTTTTTCTGGCATTACTGGCCGGCAATAGCAGTCTGTTGCCGGCTGCTTCCGATGCCGGGTTGAAAGTGTATTCCGCGTCCACGGTGATGAAAGGCGATACCTATTTCATGGATGCGCAACTCGGATACAATTTGAGTCAGGCGGCACTGGATGCACTCGATAGTGGCGTACCACTGACTTTTGAGCTGGAAGTTGACATTTACACCCCGAGGAAATGGCTCTGGAATAAAACGCTATTACGTTCCAGTCATCGATATCAGGTGGTTTATCATGCGCTCAGTCAGCAGTACATCGTCACCAATATCAACAGTGGCATACAAAACAATTATAGCCGTCGTAACACGGCACTGCTGAGTATGGGCAGAATCAATGATGTACCGCTGGTAGAACAAAAGGCATTACCTGAATCAGACGCAGTGATGGTGAGGTTAAGGGTGTCGCTGCTAATTGATGCCTTGCCATCACCGATGCGACCCTGGGCCTACATCAATTCAGATTGGTTGTTGGCAAGCGAGTGGTTTAAATGGGAACTCAAGTAACCCGTAGCTGGGCAGGCGTGATAAGCCCGATGGCTGGCTTGTTGCTGATTTTGCTGGCCTCTTTTTATGTGCTGAGCAATGCCACCGAAAATGCGGCGCGCTTCAGTAACCTGTATGGCTGGATGTTGCTGATTAACCTTGCAGGCCTGCTGATCCTGGTCGGTATGATCGGCGTGAATCTTTACAAACTGGTGAGCCAGTATCGTGCCGGTGTTGCCGGTTCGCGTTTGACGGTACGGCTGGTCGTCGTGTTTGTGGTGCTTTCTGTACTGCCGGTCTCCATTGTTTATTACTTCTCTTTGCAGTTTCTACAGCGAGGCGTTGATAGCTGGTTTGATGTTCGCATTGAACGATCACTGGAAGATGCCTTGCAATTAAGTCAGGTATCGCTGGATTTACGGCAACGCGAGCTGGTCAAGCAAATGTCGGGTGCGGTCAGAGCGCTGGTGGATGTTTCAGAGTCCAATGCGGGTTTGACATTGAGTGACATGCTGGAACGTACCGGTGCCGTTGAGCTCAGTCTGCTGGGTAAGAATAATCGCATTATTGCCTTCAGTAGCGCGGATGCCAGCAAGGTGGTACCGCATCGCAGTAATGAAGATGTTCTCATGCAGGTCAGGCAAGGCAGTTATTATGTCGGGCTGGAACCGGTTAAGGATACCGGCATCCATGTGCGCCTGGTTTTTTCGGTACCCACAGGTAGTGGCGCCAATACCGAGCAGCGCATATTGCAAGCGCTGTTTCCTATCGATCAGCGCATCAGTACGCTGGCTGACAGTGTGCAGGAATACTTCACCGTCTACAAAAAACTTAATTATTTGCGTGGGCAGCTGAAAAACAGTTTCCTGCTCACCTTGTCGATGGTATTGCTACTGAGCCTGTTTTCAGCCGTATGGGTGGCATTTTTCTCGGCGCAACGATTAATGGCGCCGGTCAGGGATCTGGCAGAAGGTACCCAGGCGGTCGCCGATGGTAACTATGACAAACAATTACCGGTGGCCGGTAATAACGAACTGGGTTTTCTGGTGCAATCGTTCAATGATATGACACGCAGGATAGGGCAGGCACGATCACAGGCACAGGAAAGCGAGCAGCAGGTCGAATCGCAACGCGCTTACCTGGAAGCTATTCTCGGCAACTTGTCTTCGGGGGTAATAACCCTGGATCATGAATTATTTATTCGCACGGCCAATCCGGTGGCCGATAAAATACTGGGTCTGGATTTTCAGGATTACATAGGCAGGCCGGTAGATGATATCGCCCAGGCCCATGGCCCGTTGAAGCGGTTTGTCGATATTATCAAACCCGCATCAGAGCGCCCTGAGCAGTGGCAGGAAGAGATTATTCTGTTCTCACAGGCAGGCAGAAAAGTTCTGATGTGTCGTGGCACCACCCTGGTTGACGAGGCGGGAGCTAGTGGTGATCATGTTATCGTCTTTGATGATATCACTACACTGGTGCAGGCTCAGCGTGATGCTGCCTGGGGTGAAGTGGCTCGTCGTCTCGCTCATGAAATCAAGAATCCGTTGACGCCCATCCAGCTCTCGGCCGAGCGCCTGCAGTTCAAACTGCAGAACAGGGTAAACGATGAAGATGGAAAAATACTCAGCCGTTCGACAGAGACTATCGTCAACCAGGTGGAAGCCATGAAAGAAATGGTCAATGCCTTCACCGATTATGCGCGTGCACCGGCCATCGATTTGCAGCCGGTTGATTTGAACAAGCTGATTTATGAAATCACGGAAATGTACAAGATGCCGGCGCTCTACATCCATTGCCAACTGGATAATCGCACACCTATCATTCAGGCCGATGGCACACGTTTGCGCCAGTTATTGCATAATCTGCTCAAGAATGCACTGGAAGCCATGAGTGGGATCGAAAACAGAAAAATCGATGTAATGACCCGTTGCATGGATGAATCCGGTTGTCGCTTTGTTGAGCTCACTATCAGGGATTATGGTCACGGCTTTTCGGAACAGGTGATGGGGCACTACTTTGAGCCTTATATGACCACCAAAAGCAAAGGCACTGGTCTGGGTCTGGCGATAGTCAAGAAGATTGTTGAAGAGCATGGTGGTATGGTGACAGCAGAAAACTTGCCAGATCAAGGCGCAGTAATTACTATTCGATTACCGGTAGTTACAGCAAAGACAGAAAACCCGGTCAGAGGCCAAAGCGCCGACATCAAGGATAATTCATGAGTTCACCCTATATACTGGTTGTCGACGACGAGCCGGATATCCGCAACCTTGTTCAGGAGATTCTCCTTGACGAGGGCTTTCAGGTCGATATCGCTGAAGGTGGTGAAGCCGCACGCAGGGAATGCCGCAATCGTCGCCCTGATCTGGTGCTGCTGGATATCTGGATGCCTGATGTGGATGGCATTACCTTATTGAAGGAGTGGGCCGAAAATGGCGAGTTACCCTTCCCTGTCATCGTCATGTCCGGTCATGGCACGGTGGAAACGGCTGTTGAGGCGACTCGCCTGGGCGCGTATGACTTCCTGGAAAAGCCATTGTCGCTGGCAAAGTTGTTGCTGACGGTAGAGCGTGCACTGGAGGCTGACAAGCTGCGCAGGGAAAATATCGGTCTGCGCGAACATGTGCAGACACTGCTCGAGCCGATCGGCAAAAGTGCGCTGATGCGTCAATTACGTGAGCAGGCCAAGCATATCGCCATGCACGATACCTGGGTATTGCTGACGGGTGAATCCGGTAGTGGCAAGGAAATTTTTGCCCGCTATATGCATCATAATAGCAGTCGTCATGAAGGGCCGTTTGTGGTCATGCCGGTCGGCAGTATCGCCCGGGAAAACTCCGAGTTTGAACTGTTTGGCAGTGAAGAAGGAGACAGCGTTCATTACGGTCGCCTTGAACAGGCCAATCGTGGCATCCTGTTTTTGCAGGGAGTGGCTGATATGGATCTGGATACCCAGTCACGCTTGCATAGTGCCATTGAAGGCCAGAGTTTTATGCGAGTGGGTGGTGTTGATCCGGTCAAGGTGGATGTTTGTATTTACGCCTCTACTCATAAGGATCTGGAGCTTGAAGTCAAGGCCGGACGTTTTCGCGAGGATTTATACTATCATTTGAACGTGGTGCCATTACGCATTCCACCGCTACGAGAACACTGTGAGGATATCTCGGAATTACTGGCATATTATGTTGATTATTTTGTTAACCAGGAAAATTTACCCTACCGGCGATTTTCAGTGGCTGCACAGAATCGCTTGCGTAATTACCCCTGGCCCGGCAACATCAGGGAGCTGAAAAATCTCGTGCAGCGACTGCTGATTCTTGGTAGTGGTGAAGATGTCGGTCTCGAGGAAGTGGAAAGTGGTTTATCTACGCATACTGAAAGCAAGGTCAGTATTGGCAGTATCGCCACTGGTGCAATTGATCTACCCTTAAGGGAAGCTCGAGAACAGTTTGAGCGTGAATACCTGACGCATCAGTTACAGGCTTGTAGTGGCAGTGTTGGTAAATTGGCAAAACTGGTCGGTATGGAAAGGACTAATCTCTATCGTAAACTGCGCGCACTGGGTATAGACGTCAAACAGGGATAATAAACAATAAGGGTTTGTCGATAGACATATGAAAATAATAATTCTTGGAGCAGGCCAGGTAGGCGCATCGGTGGCACATAACCTGTCTAGCGAATCCAACGATATCACTGTCGTCGATACCGATGAACTGGTGTTGCGCGAATTGCAGGACCGTCTTGATATTCGTACAGTGGTTGGCCACGCCTCTTACCCTGATGTGCTGCAACGCGCCGGTGCTGAAGATGCTGATATGATTATAGCCGTCACCAATAGTGACGAGACCAATATGGTTGCCTGTCAGTTAGCCTATACCCTGTTTCATACCCCGACCAAAATAGCCCGGGTACGTGCGCAGGAATATCTGGACCACGAAAAAATATTCAGCCAGGACGCCCTGCCTATCGATGTCACCATCAGTCCGGAGCAACTGGTTACTGATTATATCCATCGACTAATTGCCAATCCCGGAGCACTGCAGGTGCTGGATTTTGCCGGTGGCCGCGCGCAGCTGGTGGCTGTTTCCGCTTACTACGGGGGCCCACTGGTCGGTCATGAATTGCGCACTTTACGTGAACACATACCCAAGGCAGAAGCGCGGGTAGCTGCGATTTTTCGTCGAGGCAGGCCCATTGTGCCGGACGGTCATACCGTTATAGAAGCCGATGATGAAGTGTTTTTCATTGCCGCTACAAAAAATATCCGCAAAGTCATGAGCGAATTACGTAAGCTCGATAAGCCGGTCAAGCGGGTGATACTGGCGGGTGGGGGTAATATCGGCAAGCGCCTTGCTGAAGTGCTTGAAAGTCATTACCAGGTCAAGATTATTGAGCGTAGTCTTGAACGAGCCAAGCAACTGTCGGAAGAACTGGGTCAGAGTATCGTCCTGCATGGTGATGCGGCTGATGAAGAATTATTGCAAAATGAAAATATTGAGAATACCGATGTTTTCGTTTCCCTGACCAACGACGAAGAAGCCAATATCCTCTCGGCCATGCTGGCAAAACGGCTCGGCGCTCGTAAAGTCATGTCACTGATCAATCGTGCTTCCTATGTCGATCTGGTGGAGAGTGGCATCATCGATATTGCCATCTCACCACAACTGGCCACCATCGGCACCTTGTTGACGCATATTCGTAAAGGTGATGTGGTGGTGGTTCATTCACTACGACGCGGTGCAGCCGAAGCTATTGAAGCTGTCGCTCATGGCGACAAACGCACTTCCAAGGTAGTGGGCCGCACCATTGAGGAAATAAAATTACCCAAGGGCATCACTATCGGTGCGATTGTACGTGGTGATGATGTGATTATCGCGCATCATGATATTGTTATCGAAGCCGAAGATCATGTCATCCTGTTCCTGATGGACAAGAAACGCATTGCCGATGTAGAGCGCTTGTTCCAGGTGGGTATAACGTTTATCTAGTGGCTAGTGGCTAGTGGCTAGTGGAGTGAGTGAGTTTTAGTTTGATATGGCCGGGTAGAACTTATGACAAGGGGTTTTAGATGTCACTACAAGAACAACAAAGTAAATATATGCGATGTTTCTGTCTTTTTTACTCGCCACTAGCGACTAGTCACTAGCACCTGTTTTATCGATGCAATTCACCGCCATACAAAGAATATTTGGTTTACTGCTGATGCTGTCCAGTATCACCATGTTACCTTCGGCGGGCGTTGCTTTGATATATGGTGATGGTGAATTAATGCCATTCCTGATTTCATTCTCATGGACCCTGGCTGCCGGGTTTCTGATTTGGTTGCCGGTCAAGTCGATCAGAAAAGAACTGCGATTACGCGACGGCTTCATAATAGTTGTATTATTCTGGCTGGTATTGGGGCTATCAGGTGCGCTGCCACTTTACCTGTCAGAGAAGCCTTATATTTCCTTCACCGATTCTGTTTTTGAGTCCATGTCCGGATTAACCACGACGGGTGCTACGATCCTGACCCATATCGATGAATTACCGCATGCGATTCTGTTTTATCGTCAGCAGCTACAATGGCTGGGAGGGATGGGCATTATCGTATTGGCCGTGGCGGTATTGCCCATGCTGGGTGTCGGTGGTATGCAGTTATATCGAGCAGAAACACCCGGCCCAATGAAAGATACCAAGTTAACCCCTCGCATTACCGAGACAGCCAAGGCGCTCTGGTATATCTATCTGGGTTTGACGGTAGCCTGTACGCTGTCTTACTGGCTAGCGGGCATGGAGCTTTTTGATGCTGTCGGACATGCTTTTTCAACCATTGCCATTGGTGGTTTTTCAACACACGATGCCAGCATTGGTTATTACAATAGTCCGCTGATTGAAGTCGTTGCGGTTATTTTCATGTTTACAGCCGGCATTAATTTCGCCCTGCACTTTGTTGCCTGGCGCAATCTTAACGTCAGCCATTATCTGCATGATCCCGAGGCTAAATCCTATTTCACCTTATTGCTGCTGGCCTCTGCGATCACTACCGGTTATCTTTATTACAGTGGCGCGATGAAAGATGATTTCTGGGGTGCATTACATCATGGCGTATTCCAGACGATATCAATAGGGACGACGGCAGGTTTTACCACAACAGCGTACTTTGACTGGCCGACATTTTTACCGGTCATGTTAATATTTCTCAGCTTTATTGGCGGTTGCGCCGGCTCAACCGGAGGCGGCATGAAAGTGATTCGCTTCATGCTGCTGTTGCGTCAGGGCAAGCGTGAAATCCAGCGTTTGATTCATCCCAACGCGCAAATATCCATCAAGATAGGTGGTAAAAGCATGTCACCTCGAGTGATTGAATCGGTCTGGGGATTTTTTGCTGCCTATGTGGCTGCATTCAGTATTATGCTGTTGATCCTGATGATGACAGGACTCGATCAGGTGACTGCTTTTTCAGCGGTGGCGGCCTGTATGAATAATCTAGGTCCTGGTCTTGGTGATGTCGGTGCTCATTATGCGCACATTAGTGATACTGCCAAATGGGTATTGATGTTTGCCATGTTACTGGGTCGTCTGGAAATATTCACGCTACTGGTTATCCTGACACCGACGTTCTGGCGCCATTGATGGTTCATCCTCAATGAGTAAAAAAGATCAATGGAACGAACGTTATCAGCATGCCGATGCATTACCGCAAGCGGCTCGTGTACTATCGGAAAACCTGCATTTACTGCCAGCAAAGGGATATGCGCTGGATCTGGCCTGCGGTCGCGGTGGCAATGCCATGCGGCTGGCTCAACAGGGTTTGCAGGTGGATGCCTGGGATATCTCTGATGTGGCCATTGATGCATTAGCGCAAATGGCTGCCAGCGAATCATTAGAGATAGCAGCGCAGGTCAGGGATGTCGAAAAGAATCCGCCTGAACAACAACGCTACGATGTTATTGTGGTGAGTTATTTTCTTGAACGCAGTCTGTTCCCGGTATTAATTGATTCGCTGAAAAAAGGCGGACTGATTTTTTACCAGACGTTTACGCAGAGCCGCGTTAGTGAGCGTGGTCCTCGCACACCCGCCTATCGATTGGCAGATCAGGAATTGCTGCAAATATTTGCTGATTTTAAATTGCTGGTCTATCGAGAGGAAGGCGTGACGGGTGACCCAACGCAGGGATTCAGGGATGAAGTGATGTATGTGGGGAAGAAAGATGATTAGTCATTATCGCTGGTGGATTTATACGGCAGTGTAAACTGGAAAAGAGCATCCTTATTGATAACTCCCTTACTTGTGACTGTTTTCTATTCCCGTAGAAGCCTCAGGCAATCAGTTCCTGCACACGCTTGTGTAATGGGCTGTGCCTGGGAAAATGTGCCAGCAAAAACTCCATCTGGTCGGCTAGCACGAAGCGACTCTGTAAATAGATATATTCTGCATAGGTCGGTGTGAATGGAATGGCCAGTAATTCCATGCCCGCTTGTTCAGGGGTTCTGCCAGCCTTGTGGTTATTGCAACGCAAGCAGGCAGTGACGACATTATTCCAGTCATCCTCGCCGTTCTGACTGAGCGGTGTCACGTGGTCTCTGGATAACAGGCTACGTTGAAAGTGCTGGCCACAATACATACACAGGTGGGCGTCACGTTTGAACAGGGAAGCGTTGTCCAGAGGGGTATGTAAAAACCGGCGGGCCTTATTCAAGGACTTACTGTTGCCGTGCGTGGCGATAATGGAATTGATTTCCAGCGTGCTGGTGCGTCCTGTTTTGGCATTAATGCCACCATGCAGGGTATACAACTTGCTGCCGCAGCTATAGGCGACATGGCCAAGATAATACAGTCGAGCGGCGTCCTGATGGCTGATCCACTCGAGCGGCATACCTGAGGTTTCGGTGCGTAATATCTGATGCTCGAAAGTCGTCATTAGATGTCTCCTGACTATAAAATCGAGATTAACATGCGGCAAATGCTTAAACCAGCACGGTTTGGCCATAATTCTGTGAGCTTGATCTACCCGTCAGTGTAAAAATCCGCTAACATTACCCAGCTTTGTGATGGCTGCTTGTCCTGTGAATGTTCATAAGTGCTATGTTCTAATCCCTGAATACAGGGATTCACCAATAATTTGTTTAAAAACAGCCAGTTAATTATTAAATAACCAGTCGGAGAGTTAGCATGCCGGTATCCATAGGCATACCCAGAGAGATGATGGTCGGCGAGCGACGTGTTGCCATCGTTCCTGCTGTGGCAGAAAAATATATCAAAAAGGGCCTCAAGGTCATTATCGAAAAATCTGCGGGCGACGCCAGTTATATCCCGGATAGTGAGTTTGATGATGTCAGTTTTGTCGATAGCGCCAAAGAGGTCTATCAGCAAGCCGATATCATTCTCAAGGTGCAGCCACCCACCGAGGACGAAATTGCGATGATGTCTGCCGGGCAAATGGTGATTGCCATGATGCAGCCACACCGTTATCCCGAAAGAGTGAAAAAGATGCGTGATGCCAACATTACCAGTATCGCCATGGAGCTGGTGCCGAGGATTTCGCGGGCGCAGTCGATGGATGTGCTTTCATCCCAGGCAGCGGCTTCCGGCTACAAGGCCGTGTTGATGGCTGCGGATCTATCCAGCCAGTTTTTCCCGATGTTGACCACGGCAGCCGGTACTATCCGGCCCGCCCGCGTACTGGTGATCGGGGCCGGGGTATCGGGCTTGCAAGCCATTGCCACTGCACGTCGTCTGGGTGCGATTGTCGAAGCCTATGATGTCCGTGCCGTTACCAAGGAGCAGGTAGAGTCGCTGGGTGCGAAGTTCCTGCAACTACAGGTGGATGCTGAATCCGAAGGTGGCTATGCCCGTGAACTGACCGAGGCAGAAAAGCACAAGGAACGCAAAATGCTGGCGGATCATATCGCCAAGTCAAACGCAGTCATCACCACAGCGGCTATTCCTGGCAGGGTTGCGCCGCGCCTGATAGACAAGGACATGGTGGATCGAATGAAGCCAGGTTCCGTGATAGTCGACCTGGCGGCGGAGAGTGGGGGTAATTGCGAGCTGACCGTGGCGGGCAAAACCATTGATCACAACGGCGTATTAATCCACGGGCCAGAGAATGTACCCAGTATGCTGTCTGTCAATGCCAGTGAGATGTATGCGAAAAACCTGCAAAATTTACTGGAACTGATGATTGTTGACGCTGAACTCAAGCCAGACTGGGAAGATGAAATTCTGGCGGGGAGCAGCCTGACCCGTGATCAACAGATTCTTCATGCACCTACCCGCAACCTGGTCGAAGGAGAATAGTAATGATAGAAACCATTTCAGGCATCAGTGCACTGTATATATTTATGTTGGCAGCGTTTGCCGGATACGAGGTTATCGCCAAGGTGCCGGTTATCCTGCATACGCCGCTCATGTCAGGTTCCAATTTCGTCCATGGTATTGTGCTGGTCGGCGCCATGATTGCACTCGGTCATGCAGACAGTACCACTGAGCAAGTGGTGGGTTTCTTTGCTGTGTTACTGGCATCGATGAATGCGGTCGGTGGTTATGTCGTTACCGAACGTATGCTGGAGATGTTCAAGAGCAGCAAGGAGAAGAAGAATGGCTAATTTGATCGAAGTCGTTTACTTCGTTGCTGCTGCCCTGTTTATATTGGGGCTCAAGCGCATGAGTTCTCCGCGCCATGCGCGTGATGGTATTGTCTGGGCAGGTGTCGGTATGGTGGCTGCCACTATCGTCACCTTCTTTATTCCTGATTTACATAATTTCGGCTTGATGATAGCGGCTATTATTATCGGCTCCGGTATTGCCTTCGTCTCCGCTAAACGTGTGGCGATGACTGACATGCCACAAATGATTGCTCTATATAATGGCATGGGCGGCGGCGCCGCAGCAGCGATTGCAGCGGTAGAATTGATCAAACTGGCGACCCATGAAACGGCGATGCATGGCCAGGTGGCTATCAATCTGGCGGTACTGGGCGCCGTCATCGGTACGGTTTCCTTCAGCGGCAGTTTGGTCGCTTTTGCCAAATTGCAGGGCTGGTTACGCAAGGCGCTGCGTTTCCCGTATCAGCAGGCGTTTAATTTACTGGTATTTGCCGGCATGATTGGTTCAGGCGTTTATCTGGCCTTTGTTGGCGCTGATGTCAGTATGATTGCCCTGTTTTTTGTTCTTGCACTGGCTTTTGGTGTATTAATGACTGTACCCATCGGTGGCGCTGATATGCCGGTGGTGATTTCCCTGTATAACGCCCTGACCGGACTGGCTGTTGCCTTTGAAGGTTTTGTGTTAAACAACGCCGCGATGATTATTGCGGGTACCGTGGTCGGTGCCGCCGGCACCTTGCTGACTCAGCTAATGGCCAAGGCCATGAACCGTTCACTGTCGAATGTGTTGTTTGGTTCATTTGGTGCCGTTAGCAGTGCGGGGGATGAATCGGTCGAGGGTAGTATGAAGCCGATAGAAGCCAGTGATGCTGCAGTGATGATGGCGTTTGCTGAAAAAGTGATTATCATACCTGGCTATGGTCTGGCAGTGGCCCAGGCGCAACACAAGATCTGGGAAATGTCCAAGCAGTTGATCGAAAATGGCGTGGATGTGAAATTTGCCATTCACCCGGTTGCGGGACGTATGCCGGGACACATGAATGTATTGCTGGCAGAAGCCGGTGTGCCGTATGACCGTATTTTTGATCTGGATGAAATCAATGATGAATTCAATACGACCGATGTAGCACTGGTTATTGGTGCCAATGATGTCGTTAACCCGGTCGCGCGTACTAACCCTGACAGCCCGATCTATGGCATGCCTATTCTTAACGCTGATTATGCGAAAAATGTGATTGTCATTAAGCGTGGTCAGGGTGCTGGTTTCTCAGGTATTGAGAATGCGCTGTTCTATTCTGATAATACTCGTATGCTCTATGGTGATGGCCAGGAAATGGCTAATCAGCTCATCCAGGGTATTAAAGAACTCTGACTCTGTTAGCGCCACTGTTCAAGTGGCGCTGTTCTCTCTCTATTATGCAGTATTGTTTTATCATGAGAGTGTGCTACTAAAGCGTTGGCTGCGGAGTAGCGGAGATCTTGATGGTTCCAGCGACTATTGAGCATTGTCTGCGTGATTTCCCTTGTTTTCCGTGCTTAGCCGATCATACTAATATTGTCGGGTATTTCTGAAAATGAACTAGTCGTCATGCTATGGCGCTAAGCCTGTGATGATTTTGTGACGGTTTAGCCTATAAAATCTGACTGTCACCTGTTTTGGGGGTATATCCATGGGCCGTAAGGTTCTGATCATTGAAGATAATATCGATATTGCACATCTGTTGAAGGTGAATCTGAGTGATATCGCCTGTCAGGTGCAAGTGGCACATGATGGCCGACAGGGCCTTAAGTTGGCACTTGAGCAGGATTTTGACCTGATCATTCTCGATCTGATGTTGCCGCAACTGGATGGCATCGAAGTGTGCCGAAGCATCAGGCAGAAAAACAGCTATATACCCATTTTGATGCTAACGGCCAAGACATCCGAGCTTGACCGGGTGCTAGGTCTGGAAATTGGAGCTGACGACTACATGACCAAGCCCTTTAGCATCAGGGAATTGCTGGCACGTGTGAAAGCTATTTTCCGGCGTCTGGATCTTGTCCAGCCCACGAATGCTGAAGCTGGTGAAGCGAATAAAATAAGCGTCGGCAATATGGACATCAATATCGAAAAACGTAAGGTCACTATCAATGGTGATGCGATTACACTGACGGCAAGAGAATTTGATCTACTGGTTCATTTTGCCAGTCATCCCGGCCGCGTTTATAGCCGTCCGCAATTACTGGACCAGGTTTGGGGCTACGGACACGATGGCTATGAGCATACCGTCAATTCACACATTAACCGCCTCAGGGCAAAAATCGAGATAGATCCCGCCAGGCCGGAATATGTGTTAACAGTCTGGGGTGTGGGTTACAAATTTCACGAACACGTATCGTGACAGGAATGATCTGAATGTTCAAAAGCCTGTACTCCAAACTGGCACTCACTTTATTTGTGGTGTTCTCTTTGCTGGCCGCCTTGCTGGTTTTTTTGCATTTATACAGTAATCATCTTTATCAGCTGGAAACCCAGCAAAAGCTGAGTAAGGATCTGGCGCAACATATCGCAAAGCAGTATCAAATTTTTGAAAATGGTATGGTCTATGAAGACAGACTGGAAAATCTTTTTCATGCCATCATGCAAATCAACCCGGCAGTAGAGCTTTACTCGCTGGATGCCAATGGAAAAATACTCGGTTATAACGCGCCTAAAGATAAAATCGTACGAACACATGTTGATCTCCAGCCCATTAATGAATTTATACAAGGTAAAAAAAGTTTTCCTATAGAGGGTTCTGATCCCCGTGGTATTAATAGTGATAAAATATTTTCTGTTGTGGCTCTCAAGCAGGATAATGTAACAAAAGGCTATTTGTATATCATACTTGCGGGTGAGCGATATGATAATGTTGTCGCGCACATGATGAATAGCTATATCATCAATAGTACTACCTGGGTGATCGTTATCGTGTTGGTATTTTCGATGTTACTGGCCCTGTTTGTTTTCAGGTACATAACTAAGAGGCTCGGTACTTTATCCGGAAAGATGGAACAGTTCAGGCAATCAGGCTTTAGTAATATTTCAGATTCGCATATTCGTCATGACCAGTCTTCCGATGAAATTGATGATTTAACATACTCATTTTATCAAATGGGTGAAACTATTGTCAGCCAGTTGGATAAATTAAAGCAGTCCGACATGCAGCGCCGCGAACTGATAGCCAATGTATCTCACGACCTGCGTACGCCTTTGGCAACATTGCAGGGTTATCTGGAAACACTGTTGCGTAAGAAAAAAGAATTAAATGAGCAGGAAAAAGAGCATTATATACAAACCGCGCTTAAGCACAGTCAGCACCTTGGGGATCTGGTGTCGGAACTATTCGAACTGGCGCGTCTGGATGCCAATGAAACCAAGCCAAAACTGGAAGCCTTTTCGTTACCTGAACTAGTACATGATGTCATGCACAAGTTCTGGTTGATGACCAGTAAGCGCAATATCACGGTCGAGGCCTTATTTGATGAAGCGCTACCGTTTGTGAATGCTGATGTGGGGTTGATTGAGCGAGTGATTCAGAATTTGCTGGAAAACGCGATTCGCTACACACCCGACGGTGGAAAAATTGAAATACGTTTGACGCATTCTGATGATTCAGTATCGGTACAGGTGAGAGATAATGGATGTGGTATCGCTGAAAAGGAATTGCCGCTGATTTTCGAACGATTCTATCGCCCGGAAAAAAGTCGACATCAAAGCAGTGGCGGGGCGGGTCTTGGACTCGCTATCAGCAAGCGCATTCTGGAATTACATGGCAGTACCATACAGGCGTTCAGTCGTATCAATCAGGGTACCGAATTTCGTTTTGACCTGCCTGTCGGCCAGGCGTGATAAACTTGTGAAACTATCGTGACTTTGGCGCGAAAGGCTTCGTTCATTCTTTAAGTGGCAAGAGCACTTAATCTTAAATGAATGGAGACTACCATGCTAAAAAAAACTTCCAGTAAAATAACATCCGTATTGTTGATGTCTGCCTGCGCTTTTACAACACAGGTGTATGCCGAACATTCTACCTATCAGGTCAGTATAACCAATTTAACAAGGGGTCAATCCTTTACACCCGTATTACTGGCGACACATAAAAATGGCCCACAAATATTTAAGCTGGGCAGTCCTGCCAGTGCCGAGCTGGCAACACTGGCCGAAGACGGTGATACGTCTGCGTTAAGTGCAGCACTCGAGGCAACAAACAAGACAGTTGAAGTTAAAACACTGCCGGGCCTTCTTGATCCTGGCGAGACCGTAACAACCACGATCAAAGCCGGTAAAGGAGCACGGTTTTTAACCATGGCGGCGATGTTGATACCGACCAATGATGCATTTGTTGCGTTAAAATCCATTCGACTGCCACAGGGTAAGCATGGTTTGTCCTATTATGCCAGGGCCTATGATGCGGGCAGTGAACCCAATGATGAGCTGTGCATCAATATTCCGGGTCCGGTCTGTGGTGGAGCCGGCGCTTCTCCAGGGGCAGGCGGTGAAAACTTTGTACACGTACATGCGGGAATACATGGAGATGGTGATGATGTGTCTTCGTTGAATGCCGCCACTCGGGACTGGAATAATCCGGTCGCATTGGTGAAGATATTCAGAGTTGGACGAGAAGAGTAGCATTTGTCTTGAAAACGCCTCGCAGTTAACTGCGAGGCAGGTGACAAAAAAATGAACATTTTCATTAAACGAATCATTGTATATGGCATGCTTGTGTTGACAGTGCTGGCGATTTTTAATCAAGCCAGCATCAACACTTCTTTTGCTGAATCGCTGATCAATATACAGGCGCCGTCGATAGCCTCATCTGCCTGGCTCAATACGGCTCCGCTGAATAATGCCACATTAGCAGGGAAAGTGTTTCTGGTGGAATTCTGGACTTATGGTTGTTACAACTGTAAAAATGTCGAGCCCTACGTAAAGTCCTGGTATCAACAATATCATCAGCAAGGTTTTGAGGTGATAGCCGTGCATTCACCGGAATTTGATCGTGAAGCGGATATCAATAATGTCAGTGGTTACCTGAAGCGTAATGGTATTCATTATCCGGTGGCGATTGATAATGATTTTTCGATCTGGAAACGTTATTCCAATCGTTACTGGCCAGCTATGTACCTGGTCGATAAGAAAGGTATTATTCGATATTATCATTTTGGTGAAGGCCGCTATGCTAACACTGAAAAAATGATCCAGGCACTATTGCAGGAATAATTACTACAGATGCCCTTCCCTGGCCATAACTGCCTGTTTCAAATTCCATGTCAAATGCTTTGGAATCGATAACAAAAGCCAGTGTTCCAGTAGTCAAGTTCCAGGTTGCCGGTATTGATCTCGGCTTTTTGTATTGCCTATGCCTGCATACAAGATTGTATTTTTACTCAAGTCGGCCGACATATCTATAAATACATCGGTGCCGTTAATGGGAATCCTGCAGGAATTGCAGTTGTAGTGTGCCACCGCCCCAGGCGTGATCAGGCAGGATAAACATGCTGGCCGTTAGCAAGCTATAAATGACAAATACAAAAGCCGAGTAACGGGGAAGTCAATGATGCATCATGTTATAGAATGTTGATTATTGATTAAATTAAATCTAGTTTGCATGCCTGCGCATGAAGCGCTGTCGGGCTGCACGGCGTTCGGCAGGTGACATCGATTTCCAGCGATCCCGAAACTCACGCCGTTGTTGTGGAGTCATCTTGCTTAATTTATTTCGTATGGCATCGCGCTCTTCCTGTGGCATGCTTTTCCAGCGCTCAAAAATCTGCTGACGCTGATCCTCGGGTAATTCTGCAAAGCGTTTGTACATCTGTCGTAACTGCTCGCGTTGATCTGCAGGCAGATCTTTAAAACGCTGGTAACGTTGAATGATCCATTGTTTTTGTTCGTCGCTGAGTCCGCGCCAGCGTTCGAGGCGTTGTTTGGCGCGCTGGCGTTGTGCCGGATTCATTTCTATCCAGCGTTGTGCGCCGCGCTCCAGGCGTAGCTGGCGTTCTGCCGTAAAGTCATTCCACTGGCTTTGAAAGCGTTGCAGGATTTTTTGTTCGGTTTCGCCGAGTTCTTCCCAGCTGACGCCCGTTTGTGCAATACCCGAAAGAGAGATTAGCATCAGGCATAAGGCCAATATGGAGCGTAAGCATCTAGTCTTCATGTTTTTCACCTTTCAAACGGTCTTGTTGCAGCATGCTGATGTCCTGTAGCTCGGTGGGATCCATCCATTCGCCATCCACCTTTTGCCATTGGCCAAGAAAATCCAGCAGCTCATCACTGGGTAACTCCCTGGCCTGATCTGCCTGAGCCTGCGACATGGCCATCTGCAGTATTATCGAGAGCATCAAGGTTTTATACGGCACCCGATTCTTCCTCAAGTAACCACAGGTAAAACTCCAGTTGCTCAAATAAATCAATATTGTCTGTGGAGGCTATTATTTCAATTTCATCCAGATCATTGCCGCTAATATCAACCATCTGCTCTGCCCTGAATAAAAACAGACTGCTGATCAATACTGCCACAGCTATACCACTGGCAGGTAACCATACCCAATTGTTAACGGTATGAGGTGGGCGATACTGCTGTTGTAATGCAGCATGTCGTGCGCGGCTCAGCCTGGATACGGTTTCTCCATCCAGCGTATCGACACGCTGTTCCAGTGAATTATTGACCTTTTCCAGGAACTTATCTTCTTTCATGGCCAGTGCCCCTCAAGTGCTGTGCGCAATGCGCTAAGTGCGCGTGAATAATGTGTCTTTATGCTGCCTTCGGAACATTTCATCGCCGTGGCTGTGTCTGCTACGCTAAGTCCTTCCCAGCTTCTGAGCAGAAAGGCCTGTTGTTGGCGCAAAGGTAATGCATGTATGGCAGTTTCCAGTGTATCGATGGATGTATTGTCCGCGACTGCTTGTGAAGGTTCGCGGGCCACGGGATCGGCAAATTCATCGATCAGGTTGCCTGTTTCAGCATCATCCTCGTTCTGGCGGAAAGTCAATAAACTGATCCATCTGGATCGTGTTTTGTTCTTCCGGTACCAGCTTCGGATCTTGCTTTGCAGTATTCTGTAAAAAAGCGGAGTCCATTCTTCAGTAGTCCTGTCCGAATACTTCTGTACCAGTGCAAACATACTGTCCTGTACGATATCCAGCGCTTCCTCTCGGTTGCCAACGGCTAATTCAGCCATTTTAAACGCCTTGCGTTCAACGCTTTGGAGGAATTGGTCGAGTGCATGGTTCTTGTCCAGGGTGACGTCCTTATTTTAGCGCTAGCTGCAATGCAATAAATTGCATTACCGGCTAATTTAGCATTATCTTTATTGGCCTGCACGTCGATCAAAGCGGCGATGTGTGAATTCACCAGCTCGTGTCATGCGTTGATTCATACGGTCACCCTTGCGATGCATATGCCTGTTAGTGCGATCGCCTTTTCTATCCAGATGGGCATTCACATAATCGCCACGTTTTTGCAGGTGTGCAGCAAGGCCGTCTTTACCAAGATCAGCGGCTCGATCAGAGCGGTTGTCAAAACGATTTTCAATGCGATCACCACGATTATCCAGACGTGTGTCAATTTGATTGCCACGATTATCGAACCGTGTTTCGATACGATCGCCACGCAGGTCAGCGCGGTCTTCGATTTTCTGGCCAACATCATCTGATGAGGCAAATACCAGGCTACTGCCTGACAGGGTGCATACACTCAATAGTGCGAGGATCTTTGTTTTCATGTTTTGTTCTCCTGTTGAAATTGCTGGGTCTCAGTACATAAAACGCCTGAGCAGGAGAATGGTTGACAGGGATTTGAATTATATTTTTGACAGACCGGGCCAGACACAGCATAAGCTGGCCTGTTTCTGCAAGCCAGATCAAGTTAGAAGGCTGAATACCTGAATTACACAGCGTTCGCGGGGAGAAATCTCTTGAAGGTATTTTTATCAAAATCCTGTTCTTCTTCGCGGTATTGTGCGCGAACATCCAGGATAGCTGGCAGGCTGGCTTCAAAGGCCTGCACCAGTTGCGGGTCAAAGTGGTTACCTGAGCATTTACGTATTTCAGCAACCGCATCTTCGACAGGCCAGGCTTTTTTATAGGGACGGTCCGAGGCCAGGGCGTCAAACACATCACTGAGTGCAGCAATCCGTGCGCTTATGGGGATTTCATCGCCACGCAAGCCATTCGGATAACCCGATCCGTCAAATTTTTCATGGTGGTTTTGGGCTATTTCACGTGCCATGAGCATGAGTTGTGAATCATGTCCGGAAAGAATATCGGCGCCAATGGCGGCATGTGTCTTCATTATTTCCCATTCGCGCTTGTCGAGCTTGCCAGGTTTAAGCAGGATCTGATCAGGAATACCAATTTTGCCAATATCATGCATAGGGCTGGCATTGAGAATCAGTTCCGCAATAGTATCGCTAAGCCCGTAGGTGGAAGCAATAATCTGGGAGTATTTACTCATGCGGATAATATGGTAGCCGGTTTCATTATCACGGAACTCGGCGGCGCGACCCAGTCGGCGGATGACTTCGAGGCGGGTTTCATTGAGTTCCCGGGTGCGTTCCTTGACCTTTCTATCCAGGATCTTGTTCAGATCCCGCTGCTGTTGATGCATCAGTCGAACTTCCAGCAGGTTATTGATACGTAGCAATACCTCAGTCTGGTCAAAGGGCTTGGTGAGAAAGTCCTTGGCGCCCAGTTTTAGTGCACGCAGCTTGGTCTCCTGATCATTTTGCGCTGTTAGAATCAGAACCGGTACAAAGGATTCCTTGGGGGTCAGGTTGAGTTTGTCGAGTATTTCAAAGCCATCCATATGCGGCATGCGAATATCGAGCAAGACCAGGTCGAAATTATTTTCTCTATAGATTCTTTCAACTTCACGTGAGTCGCTGGTGCAGGTTAAATGCTTAAAACCCGCATTCATGAGGATTTTTTCCAGCAGGCGGACATTCATATCCTGATCATCAACAATCAGAATTTTGGCTTCGGTAGTATCGATTATCATATGATTCTTTGGCTGTTCATTCGAGAAATTCAAACGCTCATTAATTATTTCGGCCGAGTGATGAAAATATTTACTAAAAAAACATTTTTACCTCATTCTGCTATTACAGCTGAAAAAATAGGGCTGTAGTCCCCGAGTGCCGAATCAGGCAGGGGCATTGTTAATAAAACTGCTTTTAAAAGATGCTTATTGCACTATTAATATATAGCAGAGTCCCGGTGTTCTGCCGCATAAATGCTTCAGTTGTAACTATTTTTAACAAGATTGGCAGCTCCTGAAAATGATACAGTATGGCGATGATAGAAAAGCGACAAAAAACCATTGTGCGCGTGGCCATTGCAGTGCCACTCAGGCAGTGTTTTGATTATCTGATCACGGAAAATATAAGCTCGCAATTGCTGATGCCAGGTATGCGTGTGCTGGTGCCTTTTGGCCGTAAAAAGTACGTGGGAATCATTGATGAAATCGCCGAAAGTGCCCAGGTGGAGCATTCACGACTCAAGCCGATCATCAGTGTGCTGGATGAAAAACCCATTTTAAGCAAAGAGTTAGTATGGTTATGTCGCTGGGCCAGTCAGTATTACCATCATCCACTGGGCGAAGTCTATAGCGCAGCATTACCGGCAAGATTAAGGCAGGATAAGCCTTTGATAAGTAAGCAGTCTTATCGGTGGTTATTAACAGAGGCTGGCCAGCTTGCCGGGCCGCTTTCCAAACGAGCGGTTCGCCAGACAGCACTGCTGCAGCTGTTGAAACAGGCGACCCAGGGATTAACAGAGTCGCAATTAACGGATTTATCGCCGCAATGGCAAGCCAGTATGCGCAGCCTGCAGCAGAAAGGGTGGGTTCGCAGGGAAAGCAGTGAGCAACTCGTGCATGAAGAGCGATCGGTCTGTGAGCAAGCTCATCTCCTTAATGACGCCCAGCAGGTGGCTGTCAGTGCGATATCCTCGGGCCTGGAAAGCTACTCGGCGTATCTGCTACACGGAGTCACGGGTAGCGGCAAAACAGAAGTTTATTTGCAAATTATTTCACAAGTACTTGAGCGTCAATATCAGGTATTAATGCTGGTACCTGAAATCGGTTTGACACCCCAGCTTTTGCAGCGTTTTAACCGCCGCTTTGATGTACCGATAGCCGTGTTTCATTCAGGCCTTAGTGATAATGAGCGTGCGCAAAACTGGTTACAAGTGCAAAACGGCGTCGCTAGGATTGTTATTGGTACTCGCTCGGCTGTGTTTGCTGCCATGCCGAATCCCGGGTTGATCGTCATCGATGAAGAACATGACCTGTCTTTCAAGCAGCAGGATGGTTTTCGTTATTCTGCTCGTGATCTGGCTATCGTACGTGCACGCCATGAAAATATACCGGTTATTCTGGGTTCCGCTACGCCCTCACTGGAAAGCCTGATGAATGCAGAGCAGCAGCGTTATCAATTACTGGAGTTGCCTGAGCGTGCCGGTGTTGCCAGTCAGCCGGTGATGAATCTGATTGATTTGAGGCAAAAGAAACTCGACGAAGGTTTATCAGAGCCATTGCTGAAAAAGATCCATGAGCATGTACAACAGCAGGGGCAGGTGTTGCTATTTCTCAACCGCCGCGGTTATGCGCCAACCCTGCTCTGTCATGACTGTGGCTGGGTCAGTCACTGTCAGCGTTGTGATGCGCATATGACCTTGCACCAGGCCAGTCACCGCCTGCGATGTCACCACTGCGGAAGTGAACGCGCACTGGATCGTTTTTGCCCTGCCTGTGGCAGTGCAGATCTGCACGCGATTGGTCAGGGTACCGAACGCACGGAAGCCGCACTCGAGCGCCATTTTCCAGATACCAGGATCACACGTATCGACCGTGATACCACGCGTCGCAAGGGTGCTATGGAAAAAAAACTCAGGGATGCCGAGTCTGGCCGCGACCAGATTCTGCTGGGCACTCAGTTACTGGCGAAAGGGCACCATTTCCCCCATGTGAGCCTGGTGGCTATACTGGATTGTGATCAGGGGCTGTTCAGTGCTGATTTTCGCAGTGCCGAGCGTATGGCGCAGTTAATCCTGCAAGTGTCGGGTCGCGCCGGGCGAGCCGAGCGCCCCGGCGAAGTGCTGATTCAGACGCACCACCCGGACCACCCATTATTACAGGCAGCCTTGTGTCAGGACTACCGTGCTCTGACGCAGACCTTGCTGAGCGAGCGGCAAATGTTGCATTGGCCTCCTTACTCTTTTCTTGCCCTGTTACGTGCCGAGGCACCCGGGCAGTCTAAACCGACGCAATTTTTGCGCGAAGTTGCTGGCCTTGCCGAGTCAATGTATGACCCTGGCAAGGTGATGCTGCTGGGTCCCATTCCCGCACCGATGGAGAGGCGCGCGGGCCGATATCGCGCTCAATTATTGCTGCAATCGGATGATCGTGCCGAATTACACGCACTCTTGACGGCCTGGTTGCCAATCATTGAAAAAATGCAATCCGCGCGCCAGGTGCGCTGGTCACTGGATGTCGACCCGCAAGATATGTTTTGAAAAGGCAGAGAAAAAAGCTACAAGGGTAAAGACACCAGGCTTAATGCGATATGAAACTTTTACCATGCTTGCTTCCCTGATATGATGTGCAGCACTTAAACCTTATACCTTTTATCTTTTCCCTGAACCTATGAAAGACCAAATTGCACAGTTAATTCAGCATGCGCTTGATGCGCTGAAGCAGCAATCCGTACTGGATGCTGATATTTCGCCGGTCATCAAGATTGACAGAACCCGTGATAAACAGCACGGAGATTTTGCCAGCAATATTGCCATGATGCTGGCCAAGGCCGCTGGCTGCAACCCACGTGAGCTGGCCCGGCAAATTATAGAGTGCTTGCCTGATTCTGCTGATATTGCCAAAGCCGAAATTGCCGGACCGGGATTTATCAATTTCTACCTGGTGTCGGGGTCTTACCAACAGGTGATTGGGGAAATACTCGACAAGGCTGAAGACTATGGTCGCAGTGACATCGGCAAAGGTAAATCGGTGCAGGTTGAATTCGTATCAGCGAATCCGACCGGGCCATTACATGTCGGCCATGGCCGCGGCGCGGCTTACGGTGCCAGCGTGGCCGATTTACTCGCAGCTATGGGTTTCAATGTGCATCGGGAATATTATGTCAATGATGCAGGTCGGCAAATGGATATTCTCGCCGCCAGTGTCTGGTTGCGTTACCTGGAGCTCAGTGGCGAGGAAATCCGTTTTCCGGTGAATGGTTACAAAGGTGATTATGTCTGGGATATAGCGGCGACATTACATCGTGAAAACGCCGATGCTTTTCGTCATTCACGGGAAAGTGTCTTCATAGGCCTGCCGCCCGATGAGCCTGAGGGTGGTGATAAGGAACAGTATATAGATGCAGTGATTGCACGCGCCAGGGAATTACTGGGAGACAAGGTTTATGCACAGATATTCGATCTGGGGCTGAACACTATTCTTGCAGAAATAAAAACAGACCTGGAAGCATTTGGTGTGGTTTACCAGGACTGGTATTCGGAACGATCACTGACACGCTCAGGTGCGGTGGATAATGCTATTGAACGCCTGAAGCTATCCGGTCATGTCTACGAAAAAAATGGCGCGCTATGGTTCAACTCTACCGAATTCGGTGATGAAAAGGATCGTGTCGTTGTGCGTGACAATGGTCAGGCGACGTACTTTGCCTCCGATATTGCCTACCATGCCGAGAAACTCGAGCGCGGTTTTGACAAGGTTATTGATGTCTGGGGTGCTGATCATCACGGTTATGTACCGCGAGTGAAAGCGGCTCTCAAAGCCCTGGGCGATGATGACAGTAAACTCGACGTGTTGCTGGTTCAATTTGCGATACTGTACCGGGGCGGAGAAAAAGCGCAAATGTCGACGCGCTCGGGTGAATTTGTGACCTTGCGTGAGTTAAGGCATGAAGTCGGCAATGATGCGGCGCGCTTTTTTTATGTCATGCGCAAGTGTGAACAGCATATGGATTTTGATCTGGATCTGGCCAAATCACAGTCGAGTGATAATCCTGTCTATTATATTCAATATGCACATGCACGTGTTTGCAGTGTTTTGCGACAATTGAGTGACAAGCAATTGCCTCGGGATGTCGCCAGAGGTCAGGCCAATCTTGATGCATTAACTGAAACGCATGAGCAGGATATCATGGTAGCCCTGTCGAAATACCCGGAGATCCTTGAAAAAGCCGCATTGAATCATGAGCCGCACCAGCTGGCACATTACCTGCGCGATCTCGCCAATGCCTTGCATACTTATTATAACGCGCATACGTTTCTGGTCGATGATGAAAATCTGCGCGACGCGCGTCTGAACCTGATTGTAGCTACGCGGCAAGTACTGGCCAATGGCTTGCAGCTACTGGGTGTTTCCGCACCCGAGTCCATGTAATCGATGCCACGCGATTATAAAAATGCCAGAAGAAAACCGGAAAAGAAACCGGTAGCGGGCTGGATCTGGATGTTGTCGGGTTTGATGATAGGGCTGCTGGTGGCCCTGCTTGTCTATTTAAGTCAGCAGCCTGCTTCGACGCTGGTGAAAAGCAAGGCCGGTTCTGCTGCACCAAAGAAGGAAATAGTAGCAAAAAAACAAAACAAGCCGGTTGAAAAAGAAAAAGAAGATGACGGTTTGCGTTATGAATTTTATACGGTATTGCCGGAATCTGAAATTGTGATACCGGAACAGGAACTCATTCAACGTGAAAAAAATTCTCCATCCGCACAGAGAGAGAAACACAGCTATATCCTGCAGGCAGGTTCTTTCCGTAAAGTGCAGGAAGCAGAATCTCTCAAGGCACGCCTGGCCTTGCTGGGGATTGAGTCGAGTGTAGAAAAAGTGCTGGTGCATGGTGATACCTGGCATCGCATCAGGATAGGGCCGTTTGTTTCCTTGCGTGAGATCAATAGTACGCGGAATCGTCTGCTTCATAATAATATTAATGCTATCTTGATTCGCGCGCGATAAATTTTTTTTGCTGGCTGCGGTGGCGGGTTAATTATGAAAACATTGTATTTGATTGATGCCAGTATCTACGTGTTCCGCGCCTGGTTCTCAATGGATGAGGGTATGACCGATAAGCAGGGGAACCCTGTTAACGCTGTTTATGGTTTTGCGTACTTCCTCGCACAATTACTGGAAAAAACACAACCTACCCATGTCGTTGCCTTGTTTGACGAAAGCCTGTCTTCATCGTTTCGCAATAAAATTTACCCGCAGTACAAGGCCAATCGTGAGCCAGCGCCCCCCGAATTAAAATATCAGTTTCAGTTATGCCGGCAATTATGTCGCGCATTGGGCATCAAGGAGATGGCCAGTAAACGTTATGAGGCCGATGATTTGGTGGGGAGCCTGAGCGTGCGTTTTGCTGATAAAAATACTCGTATGATTATTGTTTCTCGTGACAAAGACCTGGTGCAATTACTCAGGGAAGGAGACCTGTTCTGGGATTTTGCCGATGATCGTCAGCTTGATCACAAGCAGGCTGAAGCGCATTTTGGTGTGCGCCCGGACCAGATAGTGGACTTCCTGGCACTGGCTGGTGATAGTGCTGATAATATTCCCGGTGTTCGGGGTATTGGTAAAAAAACTGCCCGGGCATTGCTGAATCATTTTCAAACGCTGGATCAATTATATGCATCCCTGGACCAGGTAGCGGAGATGAAAATACGTGCTGCTGCGCGTACACATGATTTGTTAAAGCAACAGAAAGAACAGGCTTATTTATCGAGGCAATTAACACAAATTAAATGTGATGTGAAACTTCAGTTGCAAACACAGGATTTGCAATGGCTGCCTGACATCAGGAAAACCGGGCGATTTTTTAATTCTCTCGGATTTGGCCAGGGTTTGCTTTCCCGGTTTGAACGACTGATGGAGGATTCCAGACATGCAGTGGGCTGAGCTGGAAGATCGCATCAGTGAGCATAGCGGACAAAATTTCACAATAGAGCGAAAGCAATCTGTCGGTGGTGGATGTATTAATCAGGCCTATCATATTAGTGGGCAGGGGCAGGATTATTTCATCAAGCTAAACAGCGCATCTGCGTTAGACATGTTTGCAGCTGAGTATGAAGCGCTGCATGCCATCTATCAAACTGCCAGCATCCGTGTGCCGCAGCCGATAAACTTTGGTGTTAGTGGTGCCAGCGCCTGGCTGGTGATGGAATATATCGCCTTGCAAGGTGGCAGCAAAAGCTCACGAGATATGGGTACACAGCTGGCGCAGATGCATCGCCATCTGGCCAGCCAGTTTGGCTGGCACAGAAATAATACTATTGGCTCGACACCACAAATTAATGAACTTACATCCAGCTGGGTGGAGTTCTGGCGCGAGCATCGGCTGGGTTATCAGATGAAGTTGGCCGCCGACAAGGGTATCGGTTCATCTGTCGTCAAGCTGTGTGAGCGTCTATCGGGGCGGCTGGAGGACTTCTTTAGTGATGATCAGCCACAAGCCTCGTTATTACATGGTGATTTATGGGGTGGCAATGCGGCTTTTGACTCCCGGGGGAGGCCTGTCATCTTTGATCCGGCCAGTTATTATGGTGACCGTGAAGCTGACCTGGCGATGACCGAGTTATTTGGTGGGTTTGACGCCGATTTTTATGCAGCATATCATCAAAGCTGGCCCCTGGATGAGGGTTATAAAATAAGAAAGTTACTTTATAATCAATATCATATACTGAACCATTTTAATTTGTTCGGTGGCTCCTATGGCAACCAGGCAGCCCGTATGACAGAACAACTGCTGGCGCTATAAGCTGCCTGGTTGCGCATTGGGCTTTGACCGCACGTAAACTAGCGGTAAAATACCGTTGTGAGAGTTATCTGGCTGCCTATGTATGATTAACAGGCAGGCATTCATGGCCAACTCCTGCGAGAATGGCATCATTTGATTTTATATCATTGATTTAATTAACATTATTGGCTAATGTTCGGGCGTCTTGCGGTGTTGCACTGGCGTCCTGGGCTGGTAATGTAACGTATTGATAAATTTATATTTTAGCCAAACTTTTTTTTAGTCCCAGACTCCGCTAAAATGTCCGACCGCTGTTCGCAAACTCAATGTGGGCGATATGACAGGCAAATGATGGTGTTCCGGGTTTTTACCCACAGGTTTAGAGGCAAGCATGAGCGAGTATAACAAGGTCTTAAATCAATACGGTTTCCCACGCAAGCAGGGCTTGTATGATCCCTGGTTTGAAAAAGAAAATTGCGGTGTAGGATTCGTCGCTGATATCAAGGGCCAGGCCAGCCATCAAATTGTTCTCGACGGAGATCATGTCCTGCGTCGTATGGTGCATCGGGGTGCTTGCGGGTGTGAAACCAATACTGGTGACGGAGCGGGCATTATGACCGGTTTGCCGCACGCTTTCCTGAGCAAGGTGGCACGCCAGGATCTCGGTGTGGAATTGCCTGCTGTCGGCCGTTATGCCGCTGGCATCGTTTTTTTACCGGTTGATGAAAGTGAGCGCTTGCAGTGCAAGCTACGCGTGAATGAAATGATCGAGGCTGCCGGCCAGCATTTGCTGGGCTGGAGAGTGCTGCCGGTGGACCCTATCAAGGCAGACATTGGCCCAACTGCGCGTGCAGCCATGCCACACATGGAGCAAATTTTTATTGGCGCTGCTGACAGTTGTCAGGGCGATGATTTTGAACGCCAGCTCTATATCCTGCGCAAACACAGTGCCCATTCCATACGTGCTGATGAAAGTATCAGTCAGCGTCAGTTATTCTACTTTTGTTCTTTATCTACAAAAGTGATGGTCTATAAAGGAATGCTTAACCCGGACCAGTTAATGCCTTTTTATCCGGATCTGGCAGATGAAGACTTTACTTCACATATGGCGATGGTGCATTCACGTTTTTCCACCAACACCTTTCCATCCTGGGACCGTGCTCAACCGACACGCACCATGAGTCACAATGGAGAAATCAATACTCGCCGGGGTAATGCCAACTGGATGCGTGCGCGTGAAGGTGTTGCCAGTAGTAAACTGTTTGGTGAGGATATTAAAAACATTTTACCGGTCATCGAGTCAGATGTGTCCGATTCCGGCAGTTTTGATAATGTGCTTGAATTTCTGTTGATGGGGGGTCGCAGCCTGCAGGAAGCAGTGATGATGATGGTGCCAGAAGCATGGCAAAATGATCAATCCATGCCGGAAGAGAAGCGTGCCTTCTATGAATTTCAGTCATCGTTGATGGAGCCCTGGGATGGGCCGGCTTCGATAGTTTTCAGTGATGGCCATTACATTGGAGCCACCCTGGACCGCAACGGCCTGCGGCCCAGCAGGTATTACCTGACGCATGATGATAAAGTTATTATGGCTTCTGAAGTCGGTGTATTGCCTGTTGAACCGGAGAACGTCAAATTCAAAGGTCGTTTACAGCCGGGGAAAATGTTCCTGATCGATTTTGAACAAGGGAGAATGATCCCGGACGAGGAACTCAAACATGAGTTTGCCTCCAGGCAGCCATATCATCAATGGCTGGCAAATCAGCGCATATTAATATCGCACCTACAGACCACACAACCAGCGCACCAGTTTGATCCGGAAACATTGTTACCGCGCATGCAGGCATTTGGTTATACCACCGAAACCATGCAATTCATGTTGCTGCCGATGGTCAAGGAAGGACGTGACCCGGTGGGCTCCATGGGTAATGATGCCGCGCTGGCCTGTCTGTCCGACAAATCAAGAATGTTGTATGACTACTTCAAGCAATTATTCGCCCAGGTCACCAATCCTGCGATTGATTCTATTCGTGAAGAAGTGGTTATGTCGCTGGAATGTTACATTGGTCCCGAGTCAAATATTCTTGATTCAACCGAGCAGCATGCTCATCGTCTTTTGATATCGCATCCTATTTTAACCAATGAAGAGCTGACTGCGATCAAGTACATGGATCATCTTGGCTGGAAAACAAAAACCATCGATATCACCTATGATAAATCAGAAGGTGTTGATGGCTTACCAGCCAGTATTAATCGTATTTGCACTGAAGCGACACAGGCGATCGATGACGGTTTTAGTCTGATCATTTTATCTGACCGGCGTATCAGTGCTGACCGGGTAGCCATGAGTGCTTTACTCGCGGGCGGTGCGGTGCATCATCATCTGGTACAAAACCATCAGCGCACCCGCATTGGTCTGATTATGGAGACCGGCGAGGCGAGGGAAGTACACCATCATTCCTTGCTGACTGGCTTTGGCATTGATGCGATCAACCCTTATCTGGCATTTGAGTCACTATGGCAAGCACAACGCGATGGCCTGTTGACCGGTAAGAAATATGACAGCGATGACAAGATTGTCGCGGCCTACAAGAAAGGCGTCGCCAAGGGTATGCTCAAGGTCATGGCAAAAATGGGTATTTCAACCTTGCAGTCCTATAAGGGTGCGCAAATATTTGAAGCAGTAGGTCTTGCCGACGAGGTGATACAGCGTTGTTTCCTGAATACACCCAGTCGTATCCAGGGTGTGGGTTTTGATGTATTGGCGAAAGAGTCACTGCAACGACACGAACGTGGATTTCCGGCACGCGGCGTTGTGCGTGAACCGGTACTGCCTAACCAGGGCGATTTGCACTGGCGTGCGGAAGGTGATCGGCATATGTGGAATCCGCAAAGTATCGCGAATTTGCAGCAGGCAGCCAGAACCGGTGATAAAAATGCATATTGGCGTTTCGCTAAAATGGCCAATGAAAATGACACTCGTAACTGTACACTGCGCGGCTTGATGCAATTTAAAAAAGGTAGTAACGGTGATGCCATCGACATCAGTGAAGTGGAGCCGGTTGCCGAGATTGTTAAACGCTTTGCTACAGGCGCCATGAGTTTTGGATCTATTTCTCAGGAAAGTCATGAAACACTGGCTATAGCCATGAACCGCATGGGTGGAAAATCCAATACCGGAGAAGGTGGTGAAGATGCTGAGCGATTTACTGCGGATGAAAATGGTGATAGTCGTCGGTCTGCCATCAAGCAAGTGGCCTCGGGACGATTTGGCGTCACGATCTGGTATTTGACCAATGCCGATGAATTACAGATCAAGGTATCGCAGGGTGCCAAGCCTGGAGAGGGCGGAGAACTACCCGGTACAAAAGTGGATGAAAATATTGCCAGGATTCGACATTCGACACCGGGTGTCGGCTTGATCAGTCCTCCACCGCACCATGATATCTATTCTATTGAAGATCTGGCGCAACTGATTCATGATTTGAAGAACTCCAATCCTGCCGCACGCATCAGCGTCAAGCTGGTTTCAGAAGCGGGTGTGGGTACTATTGCATCCGGTGTTACCAAGGCGCATGCGGATCACATTGTGATTGCCGGCCATGATGGTGGAACCGGAGCGTCACCTATTACCTCGATCAAGCACGCCGGCTTACCCTGGGAATTGGGAGTAGCGGAAACACACCAGACACTGGTGATGAATGATCTGCGCTCTCGCGTGGTCATTCAGACGGACGGGCAATTGAAAACCGGACGTGATGTTGCCATTGCTGCGATGCTGGGTGCAGAAGAGTTCGGTTTTTCAACAGCACCATTGATCACACTGGGTTGTATCATGATGCGTAAATGCCATCTGAATACTTGCCCGGTAGGAATTGCTACCCAGGACAAGGAGCTGCGTAAAAAATTCAAGGGCAAGCCTGAGCATGTCATTAACTACCTGTTTATGGTGGCAGAAGATCTGCGTCAAATTATGGCAGAAATGGGTTTCCGCACACTCAATGAAATGATCGGCCGTGTGGACTGCCTGGAAATTGATGATGCCGTAGATCACTGGAAAAAGAGCGGCATAGACCTGACGGCGATGCTGACGCCAGCGCAGAAGCCACATGCGAATGTAGAAGTTCACCAAACTATCAAGCAGGATCATGGGCTGGAAAATGCACTGGATAACCAGATCATCGCATTGGCTCAGCCAGCCCTGGAAAATGGTGACAAAGTGAATATTGAATTACCTGTCATTAACACCAATCGCGTAGTGGGCACCATGCTGTCGCATGAAATTGCCAAGAAGTGGGGAGCTGACCTGCTGCCGGAAGATACCGTGCACGTCAAACTCAAGGGTAGTGCCGGTCAATCGCTGGGTGCTTTCCTTGCCAAAGGCGTCACCCTGGAAGTCGAAGGTGATGCTAATGACTATGTTGGTAAAGGCTTGAGTGGCGGCCGCGTGATTGTTTATCCACCTGAGAGCAGTACCTTTGTTGCCGAAGAAAATATTATTGTCGGTAATGTTTGCCTGTATGGTGCCACCAGTGGCGAAGCCTATATACGCGGGATGGCAGCAGAGCGATTCTGTGTACGCAATAGTGGCGCCCATGCAGTGGTAGAAGGCATCGGTGACCATGGCTGTGAATACATGACGGGTGGTCGTGTGGTAGTGCTGGGAAATATTGGTCGTAACTTTGCAGCCGGCATGAGCGGCGGCGTTGCCTATGTATGGGATCATCTGGGCGAACTGTCAACCAAGTGCAATATGGGCATGGTCGAGCTGGAAAGATTAAGCGCGCATGAGGATATTGAAGAGTTGAGAAGCATGATTGAAAAACATCAACGCTTCACTGGTTCGACGCTGGCCAGTCGTTTGTTGCAGGACTGGGATGGTGCGTTGAGCCAGTTTGTCAAAGTGATGCCTACTGATTACAAACGTGTTCTCGAGGAACAAAAGAAAAAACCTGTGGCAGCATAAACCGGTAGTCTGAGAAGGATGTGCAGATATGCACAGGTTGATCTGTGCGGTCGTTAATAAGATATTTTTAGAGAAAAGAGATAATGGGCAAGCGAACAGGATTTAAAGAGTTTGAAAGAAAGACAGAACCCTATCGTGATATCAATGAGCGACTGGCGGACTATAATGAAATTTATACGTCGCATAACGATGAACACTTGATGACTCAAGGTGCCCGTTGTATGGATTGCGGGGTTCCATTCTGTCAATCAGATACTGGCTGCCCGGTTGATAATTTGATTCCCGAGTGGAATGATCTTGTTTATCATGGCCGCTGGAAAGAGGCTCAGGAGCGTCTGCACAAGACTAATAATTTTCCTGAGTTTACCGGCCGCGTATGTCCGGCTCCTTGCGAAGGTGCCTGTGTCCTTGGCATTATTGAACCTGCAGTGACTATCAAGAATATCGAGTGTGCAATCATAGACCACGCTTTTGATGAAAACTGGATCAGTGCGCATCCACCCGCATCACGCACGGGTAAGAAAGTCGCCGTAGTTGGATCCGGCCCGGCCGGGCTTGCAGTTGCTGACCAGCTAAACAAGGCTGGCCATAGTGTTACCGTCTATGAGCGCGCAGACAGGATAGGTGGGCTGCTCATGTATGGCATCCCGAATATGAAACTAGACAAAGGTGTGGTCGATCGCCGTGTTCAACTGATGCGGGATGAAGGTATTGTATTTAAAACCAATACTGATATTGGCAATGATATCGATGCTATGCAGTTAATGCAGGACAACGACGCATTGATGTTGGCAACAGGAGCCACCAGGCCACGTGATTTGCCCGTTGCTGGCAGGGAGCTAAAGGGTGTCCATTTTGCCATGGATTACCTGACCGCCAATACGCGTAGTCTGCTGGATTCAAACCATGAAGACGGCCACTATATCAATGCCAGAGATAAACATGTTGTCGTTATCGGTGGCGGTGATACCGGCACCGATTGTATAGGTACAGCACTACGTCATGGCTGCCAGTCAGTAGTTAATTTTGAGCTTATGCCCACACCACCCGCCGAGCGTGCAGATGATAACCCATGGCCCACATGGCCACATATCTTCCGGGTTGATTACGGGCACCAGGAAGCTGCTGAAAGACAGGGCGAAGACCCGCGTAATTATTGCATTCTCAGTAAAGCCTTTACTGATGATGGCAATGGTAATGTCAGCGCGGTCACGACTATTGATGTTAACTGGACGCGGGAACAGGAAACCGGCCAGTGGAAAATGGAAGAAGTGCCCGGTTCAGAAAAACAATGGAAGGCGGATCTTGTGTTATTGGCAATGGGCTTTCTGGGCCCGGAACAGTATGTCAGTGATAGTTTAAATATTGAATACGATGAGCGTTCCAATTACCGCGCAGAGTATGGCAAATACGCCACCAATGTAAAAGGTGTGTATACGGCAGGCGATTGTCGGCGTGGACAATCACTGGTTGTCTGGGGTATTAATGAAGGTCGTGAAGCGGCTCGCGAAATTGACCGTTACCTGATGGGTACATCCGTTCTGTCCTGAACGATGGACTGATTATCCAGGCCTTTACTTTGCATTGGCAGTTGTTGGAGTTTTAGGCATGCAAGCATTGCTGTGCGTGTCAGCGGTTTCGTCGGTGTAAGCCATCAGCTTGCTAAATCACTTGATAGCAACGCGTCAGCACTTATTCCCAGGCCTTGGCCTTGGCTTCATTTTTTGGGATGCCGAACATGCCTTTTGAGTAAATCTCATGCAAAGCTTTACGTGACTCGGCAACGCCATCGAATGCCGCTTTTTCCAGCATCTTGATGGCCTTGTCAGTATCCTGCTCTACACCGACACCCTGCAGATAAATCATTGCCAGCGGGTGATATGCGCGCGTGTTTTTATTTTCAATTTCAGTTTCATAGATTTTTATCAGGTTACGCGCTGCCGGTGGATAGCCTTGTTGAGCGGCCTGTACAAACCATTGCATGGCCTTGTTAGGATCTTTTTCCTTCACGCCGATACCATTAAAAAGCATGGTTGCAAAAGAGTTTTGAGCGGCCGGGTCACCCATCAAGCCAGCCTGGTAAAACATCCTGGCGGCGGTCTCTGGATCTTTTTTCGTGGCCTTGCCATTTAAGTGATACTCGCCCAATTTGGTAATGGCGTGGGCATGCCCTTGCTGGGCAGCCTGATTATAGAGTTTAAAGGCTTTATTGAGATCTTTTTTCGTGGCCTTGCCATGTTCATGAAAAACAGCAAGATTGAAAAGACCTTCAGGGTCGCCTACCTTGGCCAGAATTTCGAGTTGCTTGTAGGCAGTATCGTAATCCTTTTGCTGGATCGCCTTCACGGCTTTTTCAGATACTGCGAAATAGTCCGGAGATGCCTTGATCTGTTTTACAATTTTAGCGGCTATTTTTTTCTGTGTATTGCGAACATGGTCGGCGCTTTCTGTGTGGCTGCCGCCAATAGTAATGAAAGTCAGGTTGGGGGTTAACTGAAATTCGTGTTGTATCGTGGTGACATTGGGGATGGCATCTTTGTATTCATAGGACATGAATGAATAATTATCCATTTTTATCATGCCGCATTGGGTAATGGTAACTTTTTGTTTGTAGAGTTTTTGTAATTCGGGTTCCAGGGTTTTGCAAGCTGCTTCTGCCTGTTCCTGTGTGCGCGCTGTAGAGCCGGATCCACGCTGAATGCTGATATTATTATTGAACTCGGCACTAGACTTGGTTTTGTCGAAAATAAATTCAACATTGGCATTTTTGATGCGATCAAGAATCTTTTCCGCTTTATCCTTGTCGATTTTCAGTTTTTGTAATGATTCAAGGGTGCTTTTTTTATTGCTGTCACTGGTTTGTGCCTTGCCAATAGCCAGCCAGTCATCGCCCAGATCGATATTAAAACCAAAGTCACTTTTAAAGGTGCTTGCTGAACTGTTAAGTGAAATAAATAAAAGGGTGGCCAGGATGGTGAATTTTTTCATAATGGGTTTCGGTATTTCTGGATTTGGTCAGTTGATTGATGCTGTAGTTTAGCATTTTATTGGCGTTGATGTAATAAAGAATTGTCAGGTATTACAGCAGTTTAATTAAGCTTGACGCACAGCAGAGCGGATCTGCTGTGCGCGTGGCTTCACGATGCCAGCTGATTCAGGTGGACATCCATTTGCGGGTAAGGGATGGAAATACCTTTTTGATCGAAAGTCAGTTTTATTTTTTCATTGAGATCAAATTTAACTGCCCAGTAGTCAGATGATTTGACCCAGGGTCTGAGTACGAAATTGACGCTGCTATTGGCCAGTTCGGAAACGGCGATCAGAGTGGCCGGATCTTTAAGAATGCGATCATCGGCATCTATAATGGTCTGCATGGTATCACGCGCCAACTTGATGTCGCTGTCATAGCCAATGCCAATAACCATATCAATACGCCGGGTTTCGCGCTTGGAGTAATTGGTGATTACTCCGCCATAAATAGATCCGTTGGGGACAATGATTTCGCGATTGTCTCCGGTCTTCAGGGTTGAGCTGAAGATGCCGATCATTTCAACACTGCCTGATATGCCGGCAGCCTCAATAAAATCGCCTGCTTTAAATGGCCTGAAGACAATTAGCATGAGTCCGGCTGCAAAATTCTGTAATGACCCCTGCAGTGCCAAACCCACAGCGAGTCCGGCAGCACCGAGCAATGCGACCAGTGAAGTTGTATTGACGCCCAGTTGATCAACGGCGGCAATGATAACAAATAGCAGCAGGATGGTTCTTGCTATAGTGGTAATGAATTTAACAAGAATGGCATCCATGCCTGATTTATTCAACAGCGATGAAATCAGTCTGGCGGCAATATTGACTATGAATTTACCAATGACAAATATCGCCAGCGCGAGAGCGATATTGATTCCCCAGGGAATAATGTATGTGTCTAATACGTTAGCGATGTCAAAATTTTCCATATAAGCTCCTGTTTAAAAAATTGATCAACTAGTAAGTTTCGGATGATTTGTCAATAAAGTCATTGCGAGATGGTGTACACGTAGTACTTCTGATGTCATAGCAGTTACTCAATCATCGGAGATTCACGCCATGCATAAATAATGCTTGTATCGGTATGGTTTTGCAATATGCAATCGAAATAGATCGATGGGTTATTATATAGTGTATCTATTATGTAACAATGCCTGATCACCAGGCGCAGCCATTGGCATTATCTGCGCACGCCCGATGATGACTGGTGGCTGTTCAGCATATGAAAGTAGTTGGCATGTTCGTATACGCCCGGATCTATCGCGCATTGTTTGCACATGCTGCCTTTGAGTTGTTGCAAGGATTCATATTCACGTGTTTGCATCCAGTGTTCAATATCCTTGAGGATGGTGGTGATCCGTTGTGCGCCGTGTTCGAGTAGTTCACTGCACAAGTGGGTGATGTCAGCGCCTACCAGTAAGGCCTTGAGTATGTCATCGGATTGGCGAAACCCGCCTGTAGCAGCTAGTGATAATTTGGTGTGTCCGCGCAATATTCCAATCCAGCGAATTCGCAGTAAAGATTCCTGTGAATCAGATAACGCCAGTGTATGCCGAAATTGCAAGGTGTCGAGGTCAATATCCGGCTGGTAAAAGCGATTAAAGAGTGACACGCCGTCAGCGCCAGACTGTTCCAGTTTTTTCACCATGTTAACTGGAGAGCTGAATTGAGAAGATAGTTTCATGGTGATAGGCAATTGAACCTGTTTTCGTAAGTCTTGTAGCAAGTCGATATAACGCTGTTCTACCTGTTCCGCACTCTCTTCATGACCGGAGGGTATGTAGTAGACATTGAGTTCCAGTGCATCGGCGCCGGCCTGCTCCAGATCCTTGCCATGCGAAATCCAGCCTTGTGGTGATACGCCGTTGAGACTGGCAATGACGGGAATATCGAGTGCCTGTTTGAGCGCTTGCAGTTGCTCAAGATGTTCATCGAGACTGGAGGTAAAGTCGACATGAGCCGGGTGAAAGCTGTCGGCTTCAGCATGGCCAATTGATTGCTCCATCAGAAAGCGTGAGTAATGTTCATCCTCAGATCTGATTTGTTCCTCAAACAGGGAGTGCATTACAATCGCTGCCGCACCTGCATCTTCCAGTCGACGTGATTGGTCTAGATCACGCGTCAATGGCGATGAGGAAGGGACGATCGGGTTTTTTAATGTCAGTCCAAGATAGTTAGTTTGCAGATATGTCATCTCAATCCCTCTTATCTGGCGTGTCGCCAGCGTTGGACGCAGTATTCCATTCCAGCTCTGACAATTGTTTATAATGCTGGTATCGATGCATAACATCTTTTTGTGCCTGCTTGAGGTAACGTTCTGCATCTGTAGCCGATGTTCGCCAAAGCATATTGAAGCGAGTCTCGGTTTCTATAAATTCGCGGTAGGGTATGGATGGCTCTTGCGAATCCAGGTGCAGTGGATTTTTCCCAAGGGCAATATTTCCCGGGTTGAAGCGGAACAATGGCCAATGGCCACTATTGACGGCTAATTGCTGCTGACGGTGATTGTTTTTCAAATCAACACCATGAGCTATGCATGGTGAATAGGCAATAATAAGAGAGGGGCCTCGGTGTGCTTCTGCTTCCAGAAAAGCATGTAATGTTTGTGTATCCTTGGCGCCGTAAGCGATATGGGCAACATACACATTTTCATAACTGATGGCGAGCATAGCCAGATCTTTTTTCGCTGTTGATTTGCCGCCGGCGGAGAATTTGGCAACAGCACCCAGCGGTGTTGCCTTGGAGGTCTGGCCGCCTGTATTTGAATAGACCTCGGTATCGAGCACAAGAATATTGACGTCACGACCAGAGGTTAGTACATGGTCCAGGCCGCCATAGCCGATGTCATAAGCCCAGCCGTCACCACCAATAATCCAGACACTTTTTTTATTGAGGTATTCAATTACCTGCTGCAGTTCAACGCTATTGTTATTATCTATACTGAGTAATTTTGCACGCAGAGTATCCAGGCGTTGACGTTGATCGAAGATGTCTGTTTCTTCGATCGCTTCAAAGTCAAGAATGGCGTCCACCAGGTTGTCGTCATTGATGTCCGTGCGTGATGTATTGAGTAGTTGACGCGCATAGTCACGTTGTATATCGACCGCTAGACGCATACCCAGGCCAAATTCGGCATTGTCTTCAAAGAGTGAATTGCTCCAGGCAGGGCCACGTCCATCGGCGTTAGTCGTCCACGGAGTGGTTGGCAGGTTGCCTCCATAAATGGATGAGCAACCGGTGGCATTCGCGACCAGCATGCGATCACCAAATAACTGGCTGGCAAGCTTAAGATAAGGTGTTTCACCGCAACCTTCACAGGCGCCTGAGAATTCAAACAGTGGCTGCAATATCATGGCGCCACGAATGCTTGATTGCTTTATTTGATTGCGGTCGTATTCAGGTAGTTGCAGGAAAAAATCCCAGTTCTCGCGTTCCTGCTTTATCAGCTCGGTTGCCGGTACCATATTTAATGCCTTGCGACTGATGTTGCTCTTGTCATGAATAGGGCAAATATCTACGCATAAACCACAGCCCGTACAATCTTCTGCAGAGACCTGGTAACTCATGTGCATAGACTGGGGAAATAGCTTGCCGATCGTCGGCATTGACTTAAATGAGGCAGGTGCAGTGGATAGTGCTTCATCATCGTAGACCTTGCAGCGGATAACGCCATGTGGGCAAACCAGTGGACATTTACCACACTGGGTGCACAACTCGGGTTCCCATACTGGTATTTCAAGCGCCAGGTTACGTTTTTCATACGCGGCTGTTCCCAGAGGAAAGGTGCCATCGGCCGGCAGCTTGCTGACCGGGATCAAATCACCGCGACCCGCCATAATCTCTGCAGTGAATTGTTTTACATGGTCAGGAGCGTTTTCAACAACGGTGGGCGGCAGGTCTGTCGTTGAGGTGACCTGTGCGGGTATCTTGATTTCGTGCAGGCATTTCAAGGTTTCATCGATTGCCTGGTAATTGAGTTCAACGATGCGTTTACCTTTACTGCCATAACTTTTTTTAACGGCATCCTTGATAGCGGTAATAGATTGCTGTTTGGGCAGTACACCTGAAATGGCAAAGAAACAGGTTTGCATGATGGTATTAATGCGCTTGCCCATACCCGTCATGTCCGCGACAGCATAAGCATCGATGCTATATAAACGCAGTTTGCGTGAAATAATAATTTGCTGATAACTGGTCGGCAGGCTATCCCATACCTGGTCGGGACTGGCCGGTGAATTCAGTAAAAACACTGCCTGTTCTGCGGCCTTATCCAGCATAGGGTAACGTTGCAGAAATACCGGTTGATGGCAGGCAATAAAATTGGCATCACCATCACCAATCAGATAGGTCGAGTGTATTGGTGCCGAGCCGAAGCGCAGGTGTGAAACTGTGACCGCACCGGATTTTTTAGAATCATAGACGAAATAACCCTGGCCATGTAAATCGGTGGCTTCAGCGATAATTTTGATGGTATTTTTATTTGCGCTTACTGTGCCATCGCTACCCAGGCCATAAAAGATCGCCTGAAAATGATTTGCGTTGGCATCAGTACGGAAGCGACTGTCCCAGTCAAGGCTGCAGTGACTGACATCATCATGAATGCCGATGGTAAAATGTTGCCGTGGTTTTTTTTGTTTGAGGTTATCAAAAACAGCTTTGATCATGCCAGGGGTGAATTCCTTGGATGACAGGCCGTATCGTCCTCCACAGATGACTGGCATCGTAGAAAATTTATTTCCCGGGGTTTGATAATACTGATAGACGGCAGTGACTATATCCTTGTACAGAGGTTCGCCATCAGCACCGGGCTCCTTGGTGCGGTCGAGTACGGCGATAGTGAGTACCGATGCCGGTATCGCAGCAATGAGTGCATCCGCATCGAAAGGGCGGTACAGGCGTACCTTGAGTACGCCGATTTTTTCACCCTGACGTAACAGGTATTCAACCGTTTCTTCGGCGGTTTCTGCACCTGAACCCATGAGAATGATGATGGCGGTGGCCTCGGTACTGCCGAAGTAGTCAAATAATCGATATTGGCGCCCGCTGATGGCAGCAAAGCTATCCATGGCCTGCTGCACCAAGGCAGGCATCGCCTGGTAATAAGGGTTGACCGTTTCCCGTGCCTGAAAATAAACGTCGGGATTCTGTGAAGAGCCACGTAAAACCGGATGATCCGGTGAAAGCGAGCGCTGTCGGTGTGCATGTACAGCCGCAGTTGGTATCAGTTTGCGTACCATTTCCTCCGTCACGCGCTCTATTTTCTGCAATTCATGCGAGGTGCGGAAGCCATCAAAAAAATGCAGCACAGGAATTCTGGCATTCAGTGTCGAGATCTGTGCGATCAGGGCCATGTCCATGACTTCCTGGGGCGAATTCGAGCTCAGCATGGCAAAACCGGTACTACGGGCAGCCATGACATCGCTGTGATCGCCAAATATGGATAATGCCTGACAAGCCAGTGAGCGTGCGGCAATATGGAAAACAGTCGGCGTCAGCTCGCCCGCTATCTTGTACATATTAGGTATCATCAGCAGCAGGCCCTGCGAGGCAGTAAACGTGGTGGTGATCGCACCTGCCTGAAGGGCACCATGAATAGCTCCAGCGGCTCCCGCTTCGCTCTGCATTTCGATAATTTCGGGTATGCTACCCCATATGTTGGTTTGACCCTGTGATGACCAGGCATCGGCCCATTCGCCCATGGGTGAGGCAGGCGTGATAGGGTAAATAGCAATAACCTCATTGCACAGATGGGCTATATGCGCAGCTGCTTCATTGCCGTCCATTGTCGCTTGTGGTGTTTTTTCCATGCTATTCTCTAGATCCTGATATATGTTTCAGTATAGGCAATATCATCCAATTGATGATTGATCGATGTCAACTAGTACTCTTTCAATATCATATTGAAAGAGTACTAACACTATAGATGCCTGGTGACTGATGTGCTATCTGCTGGCAGGTGATTGTTATTGTTGTATTGTTCAAGGTGTCATGATGCGTACAGTTTTTCTTGATCAATCGTCCCTGGACAGGGGTGATATCGATTATTCGGCGCTTGATGGGATTGCCCCCGGATGGCAGGCTTATGCCAATACAGACCCCATTGATGTGCTTGAGCGTATCCAAAATGCCGAGATTATTATTACTAACAAAGTGGTACTGGATGGCGATATCCTGTCGGCAGCACCGGTATTAAGACTAATTTGTGTAGCCGCGACAGGAACCAATAATATCGATCTGGCCTGTGCCCGGGAAAAAAATATTGCCGTCAGTAACGCAAGAGGCTATGCCACGCCATCGGTTGTCGAGCATGTGTTTGCTTTACTCACCAGTCTCAGTCGCCATTTGAATGACTATCAGCAGGCTGCAGTGGACGGCCGCTGGATGCAATCATCACAATTTTGTGTACTCGACAAGCCAATTGCCGAACTTTCCGGAAAGACTATCGGTATCATTGGTTATGGGGAGTTAGGGCAGGCCGTTGCTCATGTAGCCAGGGCGTTTGGTATGCACGTCTTGATTAGTCAGCGTGCAGGCAGTCAACAGCAAAAACCGGGGCGTATAGTATTGGAGGAGATGTTACCGCAGGTTGACGTGTTGTCCTTGCATTGTCCTCTGGATGCGAACACCCGGAATCTGATTAATAGCCGTGTATTTGAATTAATGCCTGCACATGCCATTCTCATTAACACCGCGCGCGGCGGCATTGTCAATGAAGCCGATTTACTCGATGCATTGAAGCATGGAAAGATTGCCGCCGCAGGTATTGATGTATTACATGAAGAGCCGCCGCGGCACGGAAATTTGCTATTAAACCAGCAGCTGGAGAATTTGATCGTCACGCCACATGTTGCCTGGGCAAGCCGGGAATCCAGGCAGCGATTGCTGGCAGAGGTGGTGGATAATATTAGTGCCTATCGGGCCGGTCAGCAGCGTAATTGTGTAGGCTGAGATGGGTAATAATGCTTATTGAGCCCTGGTTCTCGTCGGGTGATGGAAAAAATACACTATAATATTGATAGTCAAGCAGGGAGCAAAATCAATGAAAATGTTACTATTTATCGGACTGATGATGAGTGCTGTACTTTCGCAGGCAGCAGAGCCTGCCACAGAGCGGCCCACACAAACAGTTCTGGCGAGCGAAATACAGGCGCCTGCCGGGTCAGTAAGGCGCTTTCATTTTACCAGTGATATTCTTGAACACGAGCCTGTTGATAAGCTGATCGGTTTATCCAACAAAGACACCGAGGTGTATTTTTTCACCGAGCTGAGGAATTTTCAGGGGCAAAAAATCACCCATCGATGGCAGTATGATGGGGAGCTTCTGGCTGATGTTACTTTTAATGTAGGTAGTCCACGTTGGCGGGTCTGGTCGAAAAAAACCTTATCGCCCAACTGGATTGGCGAGATCGCAGTGACAGTTATCGATGAGCAGGAGCGCGTGCTGGCTACCGAAGTGCTGTATTACACCGAGGCCAGCCAGCCATAAGTTAATCCTGGTGATAAGGTGGGCTGAGTTCATGAACGGCATTGATCAGGGCGGCGGTATGCTCAGGATTGATAGTAGGGTGGATGCCATGGCCGAGATTAAATACATGTCCGCTACCCTTGCCATAACTCTCAAGGATGTGCGCGACTTCTTCCCTGATTCTATCGGGTGATGCATACAGTACACAAGGATCCATATTGCCCTGTAGCGCCACGCGATTACCAATGCGCTGACGTGCTTCACCTATTTCAATGGTCCAGTCCAGGCCAACCGCATCGCATCCAGTATCGGCAATGGCTTCCAGCCATTGTGACCCACCCTTGGTAAACAGCACCACAGGTATGTTCTGGCCATCGTGCTCACGGGTTACAGCGTCAACAATTTTTTTCATATAGGCCAGGGAGAATTCCAGGTAGTTTTGCGTATTCAATGCACCGCCCCAGGTATCAAATATCATGATAGCCTGAGCGCCGGCGGCTATTTGCGCATTCACATATTGAGTGACGGATTGGCTGATTTTTTCAAGCAATTGATGCATCAGGTCGGGGCGGTCAAACATTAGTGCTTTGGTATTGGCAAAGACCTTGGCGCTACCGCCTTCAACCATGTACGTCGCCAGCGTCCAGGGGCTACCCGAGAAACCGATCAATGGAACCCTGCCTGCAAGCTCCTGACGAATCAACCTGACAGCATCCATAACATAACCAAGGTCCTGCTCTGGATCGGGTATACCCAGGTTTTTGATATCCTGTTCAGATTTGATGGTGCGCTTGAATTTCGGGCCTTCACCTTCGGTAAAGTACAGGCCAAGTCCCATGGCGTCGGGTATTGTCAGGATATCCGAGAATAATATTGCAGCATCCAGAGGAAAGCGGTCCAGTGGCTGCATGGTCACTTCACAGGCCAGTTCAGGTGTTTTGCACAGAGTGAGAAAATCACCCGCTTTCGCACGTGTGGCGCGATACTCCGGCAGATAACGGCCTGCCTGGCGCATGACCCAGACAGGGGTTCTGTCCACTGGTTGACGGAGAAGGGCCTTGATCAGGCGATCATTCTGCAATACTGGTTTTTTGCTCATATGGGTTCCGGATGAAGCCTTTGCCAGGCAAAGGGAAAAATAAACAGCCCGCAGTATAACGGCTCACAGGGGAGTGTTCAATTTTACTGCTGCGGAATAGCAGCAGTGAATCGGTATGTGCGTACAAATACGGGCTTTATTTTTTGCCCGCCTGTATTTCCGCATGTACTGCGGCAAAAGGTCGTACCCAGGGTTTATTTTTACGCAATGCTGCCGGCAACTTATCCAATGATTTTCGCATGGAATTCCTGTCCTGATAGCTTCCATAGACCAGCACAAACCAGTCTTTATTGTTTCTGAGTATATGATAGATAGCTGTTTTTCCTTCCAGCACCGGATTTTTTGCCTGCCTGAGTAAGGCGTCAACGCGAGAAGAGGCCATCATCTGGGCGGTTATCGATGCTGCAGGCTGTTGCATGATCCAGCGCTTATCTTGTATGCCTTGCGCTTCCAGGGTGCTGGCGAGGGATATGGCTGCCGGGGTTTCGCTGGATACGTTCTCTGATACAGTCGGCTTGTCAGTAGAGGGCTTCGTTGTGGGCTTTTCCATTGTCACAGGCGCTGCTTTTTCTTCGGGGATTTTGGATACTATCGGAGCGCTTTTTTCAGTTGGCTGCGCAACAGTGGCCGGGGCCGGTTTATCTTCAACCACCGCAGTGGCAACGACCTCCTCGGTCGTGTCGGATTCCGTGACATCCTCAACTATGATGTTGGCGACCGGCTTATCAGCGGGGCTCGCCGGAACGACGTTTTCGTCAGCTGTCTCTAAAGCGGTAGTGTTTTCTTCAGTAGCGGGTGCGGGCACTATTTCTGCGAGAACAGGATTCGGTATATTGTCTGGTATTTGTTCAGGTAATGCATGGCGCTGGCTTAGCGTGTCAGCTTTGTCGAGGTCGCCTGTTTCAACCAGCTGATTGATTTTATCCTGAAAGAACAGTATGACAGTCAAGACAACGACTGCCAGCATGGATAACCAGGCCGCAGGTTTAATATGAATTTTTCGGCGCTCGGTTTTCGTTATCTTCACTGCTTCCGCCGGTTTCTCAGGGCCGGGTTGTTTATCTGTGAGAACCTGGTGCGCGAGCTGATGCATCAGATTCAGATTTCCCTCAGCATGCTTGTGTATGAAAGCGATATCTTTTTTTGATAAAGGCGACGTTGTCTTGAGTCCTGCGGCACGTAATCGGAAGTTTAAATAATCTTCTGTTTGTTGTTCGTTGAATTCGGTTAACTCAATAAAATGCAGCGGTATATCCAGTTCGATCAATTCCAGTGTGTGCGACGGATGAGTGAACAGGATTATCCTCCAGGGCGACTCATTATTCCCGTCATCAACAGTGCCGATCCTTTGCAGTTGTAGCAATACGTCCAGTGTTTTAGATGACAGGTTCTGTGCATCATCGATGAGGATAACCGGAGTAAGGTCATTTCTTTGCAGGTTTAAACCTTGCTCCCAAAGTAGTTCGAGTATGGCGGAACTGTTGAGATTGTCAGGCAGATCCAGGCACGATGCCAAAGCAGTTAACAGGTCTTGTTCGCTCAGCCCGGCACTAGCCTTGATATGACAGCAGCGTAAGCCGGGTCCTGCCTGCTCAATAAATTTCTGTACCAGGGTGCTTTTGCCGCTACCTTTCTCGCCAACTACAACTTGAATCAAATCGCTCGACTGAACAAGATGTAATAAATGGTTCAGATATTGTTTGCGATCTGCATCCATGTAATACGATGGCGGGATAGTAGATGATGTAAAAGGCAGGTCTGAAAGCTGATAGCTTATTACATAAGGAGGAAGTTCGCTTTCCTGTGCTGAATCCATGCCGGTACCACTTTCTTGTTGAATATCATTCTGCAATTTGTTCACCTTGAGCAAATACGATGCGATAACCTCGCTGGACTTGCCGCTCCTTTGCTGCCATTAATGCATCCTGTGCATCATCACGGTTATTGAAATAGTCTTTTGATACCTTGCCTGATGAACCCTGGTAGCCGGATTCTTTTACCAGGGTCCAGCCTTCAAGCAAGTCTTCCTGCAAGTGCAGGTGATAAAATCGTGGCGGTTTATCGCCCATTGGCGTTGTTTGCATATATATCCGCATGTCGAGTCCGATAGCACCTGTCAGGATATTATGAGCGGATTATCATTAATGTAAAGTGATTTCAAGATGTTATCATATCCGTGAGCGTTGTCTGATGTGACTGAATCATGATAAAAAATATTCAGGTACTCTCCAGCGGATCCAGTACACGCCGGTATTCACGAATAGCGTAGCGATCAGTCATTCCTGCGATATAGTCGGCAACTGCACGCGCCTGTCCCCTGGTGCCTTGTGCTTTTTCCAGCTCCTGTGCTTTTTCAGCAGTGTCTGGAGGTAGTAGACGGGTATCCTGCATGAAGGCATCGAATAGTTGTTGTATGATGGTCACCGCCTTGGATGACATGCGGTGTACGCGATAATGACGATAGAGATTCGTGCGTAAGAAACGTTTGAGCTCAAGATTTTGTTCACGCATGTGCTCGCTGAACATGATAAGGGGCTTGCCGCAATGGCGCACTGCCTCGATATCTGCGGGCTGTTGCTGCAGTAGAGACTGTGAGCTGGTCTCTATCAAATCCGACACTTGCATGCCAATGATACGTCGAACCACTTCATATATCGTACGCCTTTCATTCAAATCAGGATAAGCAGTTTTGACTTCATGATAAGGCTCGGCAAATAGCGCAATACCGTCAAGTTGTTCCAGCTTGATCAGGCCGGATCTCAAGCCATCATCAACATCATGGCTGTTGTAGGCAATTTCATCTGCGAGATTGGTGAGCTGAGCTTCAAGACCGGGTTGCAGGTTTTCTATGAAACGCTGACCCAGCTCTCCCATGGTTTTTGCATTCGGGATAGAGCAGTGTTTGAGAATACCCTCACGACTTTCAAACGTCAGGTTCAAACCTTGAAAGTCGGCATAGCGTTCTTCCAGTTCGTCAACAACCCGCAGTGATTGCAGATTATGCTCAAAACCTCCAAACTCGGTCATTTTTTCATTCAGGGCATCCTGTCCGGCATGTCCGAAAGGGGTATGCCCGAGGTCATGGGCGAGGGCGATAGCTTCGGTCAGATCTTCATTGAGATGCAATGCCCTGGCAATAGTGCGTGCAATTTGTGCGACTTCAATAGAGTGGGTTAGCCGGGTCCTGTACAGGTCGCCTTCATGATTGACGAATACCTGCGTCTTGTATTCAAGGCGCCTGAACGCGGCGGAATGAATTATACGGTCACGATCACGCTGAAACTCTGATCGATGTGAGGGTCTGGGTTCATAGTAACGTCGTCCACGTGATGAAGTATCCGTTGCTGCAAAACTGGCCAGTGTGTTTATCATGAAGCCAGGCTCGTGCTATCGATACGGGGTATTTCATCGAGCAAGGCATGTAAATGGGTATGCTCGAAATCCTCGGTCACCACTGACTCGCCAATACCTTTTAGCAAGACAAAACGCAGCTTTCCTGCCAATACTTTTTTGTCCACCGCCATCAGCTCGAGGAACTGTTTGGAAGATACTTCAGCCGGTGCATGCACCGGCAGCCTGGATTTAATTAACAAGGCTCTGGTGCGTTCCAGTTCCTGCGTTGACAGCCATCCCAGCCTGTGGGATAGATCTGCAGCCATAACCATGCCACAAGCAACAGCTTCACCATGCAGCCAGGTGCCGTAACCTGTGCCGGTTTCAATGGCATGGCCAAATGTATGGCCGAGGTTGAGCAAGGCGCGCTGGCCACCTTCTCTCTCATCGGCAGCGACCACATCGGCCTTGTTTTGACAGGATCGCTCGATAGCATAGGCCAGCGCTTCGCTATCACGTTGCAGCAATCGTTCAACATTGTTTTCCAGCCAGGTGAAAAATTCAGGATCCCTGATCAAACCATATTTTATCACCTCGGCTATGCCGGCACTGAGCTGGCGGTCATCAAGGGTATTTAATGTGCTGGTGTCGGCAATAACGCATCGCGGCTGGTAAAAGGCACCGATCATGTTTTTTCCCAGCGGGTGGTTGACGCCGGTTTTGCCACCTACGGAAGAATCGACCTGTGCCAGCAGTGTGGTGGGTATCTGAATAAAGTTAACACCACGCTGATAACAGGCGGCGGCAAAACCGGTAATGTCACCAATCACACCACCGCCTAATGCAATCAGGGTTGCGGTGCGATTAAATTGCTTCTGTAGCAGGCAATCAAAGATGCGCTGCGTAATTTCCAGGGTTTTGAATTGTTCGCCATCCGGAAGAATAATGTGTTCATGATTAAAATCGGCAACGGCACTCAGGGCCTTATCGAGATAGAGCGGTGCGATGGTTTCATTGGTAACCACGAGAACCTGTTTCCCCGGAATATAAGGGGCGATGAGATCATGTTGTCCGAGCAAGTCATGATTAATGTAAATGGGATAGCTACGCTCCCCGAGTGCTACGCTTAAAGTCTTCATCGCCGGTATTTTATACTGAAATGGTGCTTAACTGTAGCGTAATTGTGCAGTATTGCCTGTTTTTCGACTTTAAGCTTCTTTATTGTCGTATCGCACAGCTGCTGCATTCTACGGGCTGTTTTTTTCGGCAGGCTTGA
>Ga0316205_10000608_pt1 | contig 61060 bp, 95 predicted proteins | sample 3monthpyrite_MG_FD_204941 | JGI IMG/M metagenome (GOLD analysis project Ga0316205, IMG submission 204941) | Microbial mat bacterial communities from mineral coupon in-situ incubated in ocean water Damariscotta River, Maine, United States -... | ecosystem: Environmental > Aquatic > Marine >...
CGCACTAAACAGCTCAGTGACCGTCGTGCCTAAGTCATTAATTACTCTATGGAGAGTATCATCCGCTATGTGAGTTTGAATGTTAGCGTTCGCAGGTTCCTTAGTGGCCAACCTGGCTATGATCTCTGACGCACTAAACAGCTCAGTGACCGTCGTGCCTAAGTCATTAATTACTCTATGGAGAGTATCATCCGCTATGTGAGTTTGAATGTTAGCGTTCGCAGGTTCCTTAGTGGCCAACCTGGCTATGATCTCTGACGCACTAAACAGCTCAGTGACCGTCGTGCCTAAGTCATTAATTACTCTATGGAGAGTATCATCCGCTATGTGAGTTTGAATGTTAGCGTTCGCAGGTTCCTTAGTGGCTAACCTGGCTATGATCTCTGACGCACTAAACAGCTCAGTGACCGTCGTGCCTAAGTCATTAATTACTCTATGGAGAGTATCATCCGCTATGTGAGTTTGAATGTTAGCGTTCGCAGGTTCCTTAGTGGCTAACCTGGCTATGATCTCTGACGCACTAAACAGCTCAGTGACCGTCGTGCCTGCGTCATTTATGATTCTATGTAAGGTAGCATCACTTATATGACTTTGAATGTTAGCGTTCGCAGGTTCCTTAGTGGCTAACCTGGCTATGATCTCTGACGCACTAAACAGCTCAGTGACCGTCGTGCCTGCGTCATTTATGATTCTATGTAAGGTAGCATCACTTATATGACTTTGAATGTTAGCGTTCGCAGGTTCCTTAGTGGCTAACCTGGCTATGATCTCTGACGCACTAAACAGCTCAGTGACCGTCGTGCCTGCGTCATTTATTATTCTATGGAGAGTAGCATCTGAGATATGACCAGTAACCGACGCGGCGTGGTTCGCCAAGGGAAGGGTATCTGTCGCTTCAAATTGTGCGAACTCGACGGGGGCGCCCGTGGGGGGGTTAACTTTAAGTGGGATTCTTTCAGCCATCAGCAAGCTCCTACTGGTATGTTGCTGATGGTAAGGTCAGCAAGGCGGAAGGGTATCTCCCCATTTATAGTGGGGATGGAGAACAATGTTCCCGCTGCGTCACGGACTGGGATACAGACATCCACAACGTTCTTCGTCCACTTGTCAGCGCCGAGCCCCACGAGCGTTTTACGGTACTCTGCCCTAGGATCAAGTTTATCATAGTACACCGCTGCTACGCTAGCGACGCCCGTGGGGGTGTCCACAGCCCCCAAAGGGGGACCATCCCCGCTCAATATTTGCACTTTGTCGATGTCAATTCCATACTGGAACTGTTCAGGACTAAGGGACATACACAGCACCTCGCGAAATAAAGTTGACCATTCTAACTAAGTTAGGTATGATGTTTACCATAAACCTCTCCCGACCCCCTTTAGCCCACACTATGTGGGCATTTTTTATCCAACCGTTATTTCCAAAATAGACACAACTAAATCGTTGCTGCTATTATTTTGCAGTGAAAATTCAATGTTCGACCCCACAACAACCACAAATGGCTCAAACAATAGCGGCGTCCCGGCGAAACTACCCGCCGTCGCCCCGACGCTCACGCCGTTATGTGTTGCCTTCACCGTAAAACTCTGCACATCCCCAGTCACTTGGTCTTCGACGGCGGTATGCCAGGTGAAGTTGACAGCGGTTGTCAATGGGGTGGATCTAATTATTCCCGTGAGCGTCGGGGCGATGGGGAGCGTCGTAAACGTATGCAGCGACGTACCCGGCGGACCTTGTGGGCCAGCCTCGCACTTCTCAACAACCTGAATGTCAGTGGCTTGCTCAACAACGGTGGTTTCGGTTTGAACCTCAACAACTTCAATGACTTGCTGTTCTTCAAGGACAACTTCAGAAGGACCAGCCTCGCGCAGAATAATATCTCCGCAATCCTCGACGGTTACGATAAATTCTTCAGTCTGAACTTCTAGTACTTCTGCCATAGGGACCCCCTAGATTGAATTTGTCGGGGCAACTTCGATAATCCCCTCAACCAGTAGGACAGTATCTCCAGAGGGAAGTGTCAAAAGTAGATCTTGGGGTCCATTTTGCCACGTTAGTACCGTCGTCGCGGCTGCATCAAGATAGTAGTCAATTGCCCCAGGAACCGCATCCAAGACTAGCGAGCCGTCATTGGTTGTGAAGGTGAGAAGTACTGTGTTAGACTTCGGCTCGGCTCTTACTTTGCTGATTGCGGAGCCTCCCGTGAGGGGTATAGGGGTGCCGGTGCTATCCTTATAAATAAGCCGTTGCCTAAAGGTGGCGCCCTGGAAGATTTTAAGATCGATATTGGCCGGCATTTTAAATCCCTTAAGAATACGGTAAGTGTTTGTTTGGTAGTATATCACTTCCGAACACAACACAACAGGCATTAGAAATGAAAAAACGAATAGGGTTTAAGGGGATGGTTAAGCATCCACGGTACGGCGCTTGGAGTGTTATGATTTATCGGTGTGACAATCCAAACCGCTGGGATTACAAACACTACGGCGCCAGGGGTATCAAGGTCTGCGACGCTTGGTATGACTTTCAGACCTACCTAGACGATACCAAACACTTAGATTTCTCAGACGGTATGTCAATAGATAGGATAGACAACGACCAAGGGTACTTCCCAGAAAATGTAAGAACCACAACCAAAACACAACAAGCGATCAACCAACGGGGAAGGAAAGATAATACATCAGGGGGTAGGGGGGTGGGTTGGAGTAGGCAACACAACAAATGGCGCGCTCGGATATGGATCAACGGGAAGCGTATCCACCTAGGGCTCTTCACTGATATCGACGAGGCTAAAAAAGCAAGAACCGCAATGTCCAACTACCGCAACCACATGTTAACCGCATACCCCACAGAAGGAGTAGACCATTGAACACCCACCCAGCAATTAAACCATCACAGAAATGGGCTCACATTTCAGGCGAAGCAAGCGACGAGACGATAATGTGCCTAGCAAACCTACACCCCAACATCACCATGCCCGCCATGGTAGTGACAATGAACGAACAAGGCTATATCATTGCTACCCCGCTGGGGGATTTCTTGAAATATATGATCGATGTGACAGAGGATATAATCTCATGAGTGAGAAAATGGCAGAAACTAAAAAACGGCGTGCGCGGAGTTTCCCTAACAGTTTTCTTAATAAAATTGTGAAGGATGACTCTCTAGCTGCAATGCGTCATATGCCCGACCAGAGTGTTGACCTTGTAATTACATCGCCCCCGTACAACCTAAAAAACTCATCAGGCAATGGGATGAAAGACGGCAGGGGAGGAAAATGGTCAAATGCAGCCCTTATCAATGGCTATGAAGAACATGACGACTGTATGCCACACGAACAATATGTTGAGTGGCAGCGTAGTTGCCTACAAGAAATGCTTCGAGTCACTAAAGATACTGGGGCAATATTCTATAACCACAAATGGCGGGTACAAAAAGGGCTTCTACAGGATAGGCAAGACATTGTATCTGGCTTTCCTGTACGACAAATAATTGTTTGGAAAAGAAAAGGGGGTATAAACTTTAACCCCGGCTATTTCTTACCTACCTTTGAGGTCATTTATTTAATAGCCAAAAAAGATTTTAAACTTGCTCCTAAAGCGAATGCGCTAGGTGACGTTTGGGAAATACCTCAAGAATTTAAAAACGAACACCCCGCACCATTTCCTATAGAGCTTACCGATAGAATAGTAACTTCTTGCCTAGGTGATACCGTACTTGATCCATTTATGGGATCTGGAACAACCGCTATATCTGCCATTAATCACGGTTGGAATTATATAGGCATTGAATTATCAGATAGCTACTGCAAAATGGCTAGGCAACGGGTTCAAAACCATAAAAAGAGCTAAACAAATCAGGAGGAAGGCCATATCATTGCCACCCCGCTGGGGGATTTCTTGAAATATATGATCGATGTGACAGAGGATATAATCTCATGAGTGAGAATGCAAATGAAGAACGAATAGCGGAGTTGGAAAGGTTGATTAAGATCACCAACAATAGAGCCATATATTTAGAAGGGCTACTGGCAGACGCGGCAAAACTTCTGGTGGAGGTTTGTCAGAGGGTTGACACACTTACCCACGACGTGGCGGAGCTAACACGATTGATGGGGGATGATGGGAAATGATTGGCTTCTGGTTAAGTACAATAAGTATTGGGGCGGTATTGGCATGGATATTTTACATGCATTTCAAAGGAGGCAGCGATGGCGATAAGAGTTGATTCAGAATATGGGGTGCGACTTAAGCTTAGGCGTGAGGAAACTAACATAAGTCTCTTCGCAGTTTCCAGATACCTAGGAAAGTCTCCACAGTACGTGCGTGAGTTGGAGGCGGGGAATATCGATGTGATATCCAAGAAAACAAGTAATTGCCTTGACGCAATCTTCAATCCAGATCTCCCAGAAATACTTCGTAAATTTATGGAGCTTCCAGCGAAAGAATTTTCGGAGATAAAAACTCTCATAGACGACATTCATACGGTGAAACATGGGCCACCCCCGCCAAAAAAAGATGACTGAAGAAGAGAGAATGTCCCCACCCATCATCAACTTGGTGGGGGTATGGGTTGGCATCCTTGAAGTGTGTGAGTTTGCGGGGCGAGATCAAGTGGGGCGTGTGCTGTACAAAGTTCGCTGCAAATGTGGTTCAGTGCGAACACTCCACGGGTTTCTGTTGGCGCGAAAAAAAGTATCCGACTGCGGGTGCTTGTCCAGCCGACGCGCAAAGTACGAAGCGGCGCAGCGTCGTGTCGAAGCATTTGACACAACCACCCCCATCTCCGATCTCGGAATTTGGGAGAGCTATGTTTCGGATCGAACGCTTATCGCCTCTTGGAATGCTGAGTTTGGAGAGGATCGCAGCGACGTAAGGGAGGCACAAGATTGGATAGCTAAAGTTCGTAGATGCCAGGAGCTGCTTAACAGCGGAGATGCACACCTTCAACACCAAACAAAAAAGAAACTATTTAAACTTTTGGAGAAAATAAAATGAACGTACAAATAATATCTCACTTCACCAACCCAGCGCATAAGATTCCAAAGTACGCAACACCTATGAGCGCTGCGGTGGACCTTCGTTTATATTTGGTAGAGGACGGGGCTACAAAAACATTAGAGCCTGGAGAATCTTCGATGGCTAGCTTAGGAATCCAACTAAACATGACGCGTGACATTGCCGCCTTTATCTTCCCCCGATCGGGGCTAGGATCAATAGGGGTAAGTGAGTACGGCGAAGGTGCCGGGCTAGTGATCACCAACGGGGTGGCGGTGATTGACGCAGACTATCACAGGGTGCTATTCGCTCCACTAGTAAACCGCACCGCCGAGCCGTTGGTGCTGGCGCACGGGGATCGTATTTTGCAATTAGTTTTTATGCCGGTCGTGCGTGCGGAATTAGAAGAGGTTGATAGTTTTGACAACCCGTCGGCACGTGGCGGGCTAGGCTCGACGGGGATAAAATGATGGACGCTGACAAAGACGATCTTTTGAAAAGCCTGTGGGCGCTGATGCAGGCATGTAAAAAGTACCCAATAAAAGTAACCATAGGTGGGCTTGAGAGATCCTACATCCCACTGGCGGTAGGGGAGCTAAACAAAAGAGTGTTGGAGATCGCAACACACAAAGCGCTACTACTGCCCATCCTCTACCACCAAGCTAATACGGTTCTGGAGGTACGCCACGACGAGCACGACGCAAATAAAGTAGTCCAGGCAATGACTGATAGGATTATCTTAATAAAGAATATATTCTTCCCAGCGATAGACATCATCAAGAATTCAGAGGACGAACAGCACATAGCTGAGATAGCGGAGAAGTGTGTCTTGGGAGCAAAAAAACTATTAGAGGACTACGTAAATGATTAAGAGAGAAGATATACAAGTGATAGAGACCACCGACGAAGTGACGGGGGATGTTACCGTAAAAGCCGCATTGGCATTTACCTGTATGAAACATCTATCAGGCACAAGTGTTACAGCGGCGAATATTGACGTGGTGAATATCGCTAAAGAAGAGGCTGTCAGCAACATACAAAACCACATTCACGAGGATATTATTCGCAGACTATTAGACATCCGAAATCTAGTGCTACAAATGCCAACACACACTAATGCGGATAAACTAACAACTATACAAACCATTCGTGTCCTAATCAAAGAGTTAGAGGAATGACTGAGAGAAGAAAATTCGTGAAGATCGGCGCGGCGACGATAGCGACGTTGCTCAGCAAACCCGTACTGGGAGGCAATACCTGCTCCCCATCCGAAATGTTGTCGGGGAATCTTTCTTCCCCGACTCAACAATGCCAACGACAAGCCAAAGGGGGTGGTGTATGGAAATTATAGAAGTGTGTGGGCACGCAGGGGGCGGGAAAGATTATTGGGCAGCACGACAAATAGAAAAGGACGCAGAGCGAGGCATTAAGAGTGTACGGTGTGGCTTCGCGGATGGAGTTAAGGATTATTGCTCCACTTATTTTGGTATAACTAAGGAGGATGTTATATGGGTAAATTTTAGTTATGACGTGTTTTTGATGGTGAAAGACGAGCTGTGCGACATGGATGATCGGTTCTACGGGGTGGAGCCAGTTACTTGGCGCAAGCTATTTGACAGAGTTATGGCTGCATACAAAAACCCAACCCCAGAAAACCTACGCCAAGTGTTGGTGTATTTCGGCACAAACGTGGTGCGAAATGAGGTGTGTGGCGGATATTGGGTAGATGAGTTGTGTGGTGTGTTGAAGTACATGACAGCCCAAGGGGGCATCGACAAAGTTTACATCGCGGATTGGCGCTTTCCCAATGAAGATCTTACGAAATTTGGTAGCGTAGCACACTTGGGAATCCATCGCGTTCGAGTCAACACACCACTTGACGTGCGGATTCAGCGCCTAGGGTACGACGCTAGCGGCGCCCCGTCGGAACAATTTATCGACCAGTTGGAAGTTGACGAAGAGGTGAGTGGAAATGAATAATACAATATTCTGGACAGTACTGGCGCTCATAGAAGGGGGGATTGCCATCTGGTTTTTATGTATGGGGAGCGTGGGGGGGTATGTAGCAGCATCGATAATGTATTTTACCTTCGGCACCTTCGCCGCAGTTCAGTATCATGTGAACGTCCATGGACTGGAATGGCATAACCGACGTCGAAGTGGAGCCAGCGATGATTCCTGGGTTCTTTACATTGGGGGAGGCTATGCGAATCCACAGCATCCCCCTCTCTCTAAAAAAGTTATTAAGGAGGTGGTAAGCCAGTACGATATAGAGTGGAGGTACGTCTGGAGGGAGTTCGGAAAGGTGAAAGTGTATGACGTCGCTGACGTCGCTCACGTCGCTCAGTGGGTATTGATAACTGCCCAGCCAACGAAGCCCGGAGGGAAATATTTCACCTCCCCATTGTTGGTTGGGATTCGATTTAAAATTATAAGAGAGGTTGAGAAATGAGAACACAAACTTTCAATATGTGCGATGATTGCTACCACCTTGTGGGCGAAATGTGCCACGAACCAGAGTGCATCTTCTGTCGCAAAACTATGAAAGAGGTCAGTAAAATTTTAGACGTGCTGTACATCAGACCGATCATGGACGGGGTGCAACGAGATTTTGAAATGGAAGACCGTAGAGATTTTGGGAAGTCACAGAAATGATCCTAACAAAACTAACTCCGTTACTGGTATGGGCCGTGGGTCTTATTTTATGCATCGTAGTGGCGTACCTCGCGGCGACGTGGAGAGATTGAAATGCGGAAACGATTTAGAAGACCAAAAGTCACGAAGAACCAACTAAAGGTGTGGTGGGGGAGGGGTCACACAGATGCCGCCCCAGATTTACAGGCAGGTTGGGGTGCTAAGATCTGCGTACAAGACGCACATCTCATAATGAACTCATTGGCGGGGCCACGTTATGGGGCTGGTACTGGAGAGCAAAGACCGAGCCTACTTGATGAATTGCGTGAAAGAGGATATGATCTAGAGACGATTAAGTTCTCTATTGAAAAACTACCATCCGACGAGGTGCCCGATGAAACCGACTACTTTAAACTGTCATAGGTATGGAAAAATAACATTTGGCACAGGGAGGTATGTGGAGGTCTCTATGGGCCACTGGAACACATCGGTGGAGGTTAAATATGTCAAAACTCTTTTGGAAGGGGTTGACTTTATGTTGGAGCACCTACACAAGAGTGGGGTGTTCGACCACGACGACCGCCGAACACACTCTGGGCTTTTAGTCTTTCGAGCTAACGTCGTACAGAAGATGGGGGGGTCGATTGTGGCGCTTCAATCCTCTGGAGAACGTCTTGTGTTGCCATGCTCTGCGGCCAACTGAACCTGTATCTTTGATATTTTCTCTAAGAGCGCGGAATTGTTGGTATTTATTTCTCCAAGTATGATCCGATAGTCGGCGCTCTGAGTCTCCCGAATGTCCTCTATTTTATCCATAATATCTTTATGATTTTTGTTAAGCTCTTCTCTAGAGGCAAACGTCTTAGATATGAGCTTAACATCTTCTAAGACGTTTGATGTGATATACCCCCCAACACTGACCAGACCAATCCCTAAGAAACTCAGCCCAGCTTTTACCGCTATCTCTCCCGTTGTCACAAGCATCCCCCACCCCATCAAGTAATATTAGTAGTTAATACTATACTTAATTACTAGTCTATTATCAAAATATTTGGTATACCTTTTGCAAAATCCCGTGCCAAATGCCCATGTAGCTTGGTTTGGGCGACCCCACTGCTCACCACCCCCACACTATCTAAATTCCCAGCCAGATATTTGTGCTCTCCCAACCCAATAGCCACGCACCCTTGGAGCTGAGAGGCGACGTTAGCGACGTGAACCAGGCAAGCAAATCGACTCTCTTCTTTGAAATAATCAGGGATTTCATATTGATGTTGAAAAACTTTAAGGCGGTGGTTGACGATTGCCCAGGCATTTCTCTTCGATCCGTTGTGGGACACCAAGGTGTAAGTGCCGGTGGGGATGCAGGATATATATTTTTGGTTGTCGCGCCAGGGCTGCTCTACGCTTGCGAAGTTCTCCACTTCCGTAATGTGTGTTGGGAGACATTCACATACAGACAACCTACCGAGGGTGCCAAATTTATCGGTTGAGAACTGTCTTTTTAAGGTAAGTAACATAGCATTGACCTTTGTGGTTGTTGTGTGGTATTGTGCGGGTATGAAAATAACAGTAGATACAAGCGATACCATGGCAGCTTCCATTTTAGCTTTACTGGAGCGGCAAATCAATTGCAATGAGATATATGTCGAGGCGGTCCTATATGACTACATTCGGTACATCTGGTGTGGCGATCCTTTTTGCGAGACTGGAATTAGGCTCACTGGCAGCACAATGTCCTACCATAAGATCCCAGTGATTAAGGTTAAAAAGAAACACCAAAATGTAGATGTTGTGAGGATGGGGGATTTGGAATGAGCAAACCTAAACGAACAGGATTTAGGGGGATGGGGAAGCATCCACGATACGGCGTTTGGAACGATATGATCAATCGGTGTGACAATCCAAAGTGCTGGAATTATAAACACTACGGCGGCCGAGGGATTAAAGTGTGCGACGGATGGTATGATTTTTCAACATACCTCAAAGACACAGAGCGTTTAGATTTCTCAAATGGGCGAACGATTGATCGCATAGAGAATGATCAAGGGTATTTTTCAGAGAACGTAAGGACGGCCACACAAACCCAACAAGTGACCAACCAACGAATGAAGAAGTCAAACTCCTCAGGGGCTGAAGGCGTGTATTGGGACGAGCACGCCAACAAATGGCGTGCTCGGATAAGCATCAACGGAAAGCGCACCAACCTCGGGCTCTTCACCGACCTCGACGACGCGACGAAAGTGCGTCACGCATGGGAATACTACCGCCACTACCTAATACACCCAGACGCCACACCGCCAACTAAACCAATGAGTACTTCGACACCTTGTCTTGGTATTGAACCATCGAATGATTCTTTATCGTCGGATATTGACTCTGAAATCCAGCTCGTACCCAATCCCAAGCCGACGGATACTTAACGATTTTGTTTTTAAGAATCAACCTAGGCTTAGCAATATGTTTAAAAAGCGATAGCCGGAAGGGGAGCCTTGGCACAGGGTCGAGTAAATTTACGTACCGGACGAATTCGATATCCGAATTTTCCATGATTTCATCAGCACTATCCTGGTGAAAAACTCTTGGACTGCCATAGGAATAAACCCGTGAAACAGACACCCCCTCAGATTCCAACGCTAGGCCAGCGATCTGCGCGAGTGCGCCGCCCAATGAATGACCAGACAGAACAAATGGTCTGTCTGGCATCTTGGAAATAAACTGCCACATGTGACGCTTCACGGATTCGAACGCATTAATAAAACCTTGGTGCCCGAGGTACGGACCAAACTCTCCAAAACTAGAATCCAGATTTGTACGCCAATCTTTAATGTTCGCCTCCGACCCACGGAAAATGATCTGATGATAGTCAAACCCATCAACCGCCGAAAATATAAAACCTTGGGTATCTGTGGATCTGTTCTCAATAAGCTTACCGCCAATCTGCTGAAGAAGATTATCTTCATACGACAAATTTGCTAAAGTACTCATGCGGATGGTAACATAGCTCATCCTAAATCTCCATTTAATACTCGTGTGGGATCATTTTACCACAAACAATAATTCCACAGGACAATTTTATGACTGAGGTTTCACAACAGCTAACCGTGATCACGCAAGATTGGCAAACCACAATACTAGAAGATTTAGAGAAACGGAAGATACCACCTACCAAATTAACAACCACGTGCCGGATGGTGTCCCCTGAAGAGACCAAAGAGATCACCAACTTCAAACACCCGTCGCTAGAATTTATCTACCGAGATTTCAACGGCCTGGAAATCCCTAGTGGGAATAGATACAAACTATATATCCCCGACGAAGTGCGGGCAAAGTCAAAGAAACGCCTCCCAAAATATATGGGGGTGAAAGACGCGGAGCCGCAGCTATATCTTTCTCCACTACTTTCACAAAAAACTACCTGGGAAGAAGTCTCTAAGGATGTTTCCAAAGACATAATTATTTCAGAGGGAGAGTTCAAAGCAATAACAGCAACGATGTTTGATTTTATCGTTGTATCTATCTCGGGGGTGTGGTCGTTCATGTCCACCAAACATGAGATGCCATTTCTTCCAGCACTGAATGAAATAACTTGGGCGGATGGATCTAGCCGACGGGCGGTGTATTTGTCGTTTGACGCCGACATCCACACAAATGCTAATGTGTACAAAGCGCTTCATACGTTGGCCTCTCAGCTCACGGCAAGAGGGGCGAACGTTTATATCTCGGTCGTGCCGGTGCTGGATGGGGATAAAGGGACTGGGCTAGATGATTTCCTAATCCACCCATCCGGCGGACCTGACAAATACGAGAAGATGTTGGCGGAAGCTCCCGCGTTTGCGTGCTGCGAAACGTTGATCCAGCTCAATCAGGAAGTTAGCTACTTACAAAACCCCGGTCTGGTCATCCGCCGGGACACAGATAGAATGGCCAAGGCTTGGGATTTTTGCGGACACCAATACTCAAACAGATACTACTACGAAACGACGCAAAAAGGCGCACTGATAAAAAAGAAAGCGGCGCCAGCGTGGCTGGATTGGGAGGGAAGAAGTGAGCTGGCTGGGCTAACATACGCCCCAGGAAAGGATAAAATCCTACCTGGCAAACATTGGAACCTATGGAGTGGGTGGGGGGTGGAGCCGGTACAGGGGTCAATAGCGCCCTGGACTAAGCTGCTTGATTCGGTGTTCAAAGGGAGCGTGCGCCATCGTACTTGGTTCGAGCAGTGGGCGGCGTTTCCTCTACAAAATCCGGGTATTAAACTGTTTACTGCTGTGGTAATATGGGCAGCTCAGCAGGGGAACGGCAAAACATTGATCGGCAACACATTGGGAATGCTCCACGGGGCGTCGGGCACGACGCACAATTACATCGAAGTTGGTAATGCGGAATTACACTCGTCATTCAATCAGTGGGCCAAAAATAAAACACTAATTCACTGCGACGAGATAACCGGCACCGACAACATGACCCGCCATGATCGATTCAAAAAACTTATCACACAAACAAAACAACAAATAAACGAAAAAGGTATTGGGGGATACGAAATTCCAGACTGCGCCGCGTGGTACTTCACGTCAAACAACCCAAACGCACTCTACTTGGAGGCTATGGATCGTCGATTCTTTATTTGGGAGTTGATCGGCGCGTTGCCTGAAGAATTTTTCTTCGAAGAATATGGGCCGTGGTTGGAAGGTGGAGGGCCATCGCACCTAATGTACCACCTAATGAACCTAGATTTAACAGGGTTCAACCCCCATGCTCGTGCTCCACACACCGCGTTTAAACAAGCAATGATCGAAGACTCCAAAGGCATCGCAGCCAATTGGATAATCAGGCTAGGAAATTTAGATAACGACCTTCTGAGTGGCGTACCGCCAGAGTGCGACCTATTTACCGCCCACCAGCTACTTACCGTGTTCAAAGCGACGGTGGATGACAGCGACCATGTTCACGCAGTCACGTTTTCTAATCTTCTGAAAAAGACAGGCTTTAGGCAATTGCCCCCCATCTTGATGCACGGCCACCCAACTAGATTGTACGCCGTAAGGCAGCCACAATATTGGTCGAGTAGAGTAGAAGCTGATATAGATACTGCGAAAAAAGAAATAAAAGCGCACTTCACACTTCATTTCCCAGACCATGGGAGAGCTTAGAATGAACATCCAAGAAATGATAGAGGCATTGGCCGCTAAAAAAGAAGCATTAGACGCCAATGTTAAGGCGGGGAAAATATTACAAGAGGAATATAACGAGCTGGAAACGAAGCTAGTGGGCGCAATGCTCCGCGCTGGCGTCGATACGGCGGGTAGTGGGGGGTTGACGTTCAAGAGGACTATTAAATTTCAACCGAAGACAACTAGCTGGGAGGATCTATACACACACGTGGCCGCGACAGGGGAGTTTGATTTGTTGCACAAACGCCTAAGTTCAACGGCCTGCAACGCACGATGGGGGGAAGAACATGAAATACCTGGAGTAGAGAAGTACCGGATGGAGAAGTGGGAATTGTCTAACAAATGAGGAATCAAAAAATGTCTGAAGAAATCGTAGCCATACGTGACATAGAGAGTGTCGTGGAAAGTGAGTTTTACTTCCAGCCAGGCGGCACAACATTGACTATCTGCGTACTAACGACTGTGGCAGGGTTTCATGTGACAGGGGAGAGTGCTTGTGTTTCCCCTAGTAATTTCGACAAGAAAGAGGGGGAGGGCTTATCTAGGAAAGATGCAATACGGAAGTTGTGGGAGTTGGAAGGGTATTTACTAACAAACAAACTGCATGAGGAATCAAAAAATGTCTGAAGAAATCGAAATGAAAAGTCAAGTAGTAGCAATTGAAGACGCACCAATAAACGACGCGGCGGCGTGGGGAGCGGCGGCACCTGCGGATGCCATTGTTAAAGAAGAATCGTTTACCAAGATCACTATCAAGAACGGCAACCTACGTTTCGACGATACTGTGTTGGGCAATGATGTTAAGTTTGTGGTAGTGGCAGATCGAATTGAGCGTGCGTATTTCTCTGGAAGCTACGATCCCAAGGAAACGTCGGCACCAGAGTGCTTCGCCATCGGGATGACAGAAGTGGGCCTTAGTCCACACGAAAACTCTTCTGACAAACAACACGACTCATGCGAAACATGTCCAATGAACCAATGGGGTAGCGGTGATGGGGGGGAAGGTAAAGCGTGTAAAGAGCGTCGCCGATTGGCGCTTGCACCCCCTCCAGGCGACCGTCCACTCAATGGATTGGAGGCACTGATCGGGATGACACTCCCCCCAACCAACTTGAAATATTTTCGCAAGTACAAAACAACGCTCAACAGCATCCATCAGCGCCAGATGTTCAGTGTTGTGACTAGCTTCAAAGTCATTGAAGAAGGCACCTGGGAAGTCGTCGAGCCGTCGCTTGCAGGGGGTTTGTCCCAGGAAAATATCGCGGGGGTTGTAAAACTGATCGAGCGTTCGAAGGAAATGTTGGATCAGCCATACCAACCAAAAGAAGCCGGTGCCACTAAGAAGCCAAAGAGCGACGATGCGCCGATCACTGGGTCGCGTCGTAAACTAAACGCCCGCGCCTAACAATCAACCGGACAGGGACGTCCATTTTTAGGAGAGGTTTGTGAGCAGAACACTAATAACAGCAACCGTAGATTTCGAAACCTTCAAAATAGAAGGTAGAGAACATCCTGCCCCCATCCCAGTGGGGGTGGCTATTTATGCGCCGTTGGAAGATCCGGTGTATTATTCTTGGGGACATCCTTATGGCAACAACTCAACTAAAGAGGAGGCATACGAAGCACTTAAGGCGGTCTACGACCGTTGGCCCATACTTTGCCACAATACTAAATTCGACTTCGACGTGGCAAACGCCCACATGGGGATGCCACTCCTACCGAAGCATGGGTACCACGAAACGATGTTCTTGGCGTTCGCCAACAACCCACACGAACTAACTTACAGCTTAAAACCTTTGGCAGATAGATATCTAGACATGCCACCGGAAGAACAAGCCGCGGTCTATGAGTACATCAACAACCACGTATTCACCTCCGAACCCAAGGGGGAGGGGGAAGTTCAGGTGTGCCAAATGGGTAAGCCAGAAGGTTGGCACCACATCCCCCCATCCATGAATGGCGCTTTTATCGCATACGCTCCAGGGGATTTAGTTGGGCAATATGCGGTTGGCGACGTTGTTCGAACATCGGACCTGTTTGATCTTTGGTGGCCTGAAATAATCGCTAAAGGGATGGGTGCGTGGTATCAGATGGAGCTTGATTTGATGCCTATTCTCTTGGAGAATGAGCGTGAAGGAGTGCGCGTCGATGCGTCGGGGCTACGCGACGAAGTGGTGCGACTAGAGACAGATCTTGAAATCGTAAATAAATGGCTTCTCAATCGGCTAGGTGACATCAATCTTGATTCTGGCAATCAAGTTGCCGACGCGATGGAGAAACTTGGTGTCGTATCGGAATGGAAACGTACCCCGAAGGGGAAGCGCAGCACGAAGAAGGATGATCTAGTTGAGTGTTGTTCTGACATTGACTTGGTTAACGTATTCCGCCATCGAAATATCCTAATCTACAACCTTCGAACGTTCTGTCGTCCTTGGCTGGCCCAGCTCGAAACAACGGGAGATAGAATCCACACGAGTTGGAATCAAATCAGGGGTGAAGGCGGGGGCGCTCGGACAGGACGCTTGTCGGGGAATCCAAACTTCTTAAACGTACCTAACCCAGCTAAAGCCCCTACACTACCGGAAGACCTTAAATCCCAGGGAGTTGCGCATCTACCCTTCCTACGAAACCAAATAATCCCGGATGATAGCGACAGTGTTTTATTAGGCGTTGATTTTTCCGCACAAGAGATACGTATCTTAGCACATTTCGAAAAAGGTAGTTTACTGGATGGGTATCTAGCGAACCCAGGACTCGACGTGTACCAAGATAGCGCAGATCAATTGAAGGCTAAGGATGGGGTGGTAGTATCTAGGAAAGAAATGAAGGTGATATTCCTAGCAGTTCTCTACGGTATGGGGCTGGCGTCACTAGCGAAGGCCCTTGGCACCACAAAGGATATTGCTAAAGGGTTTATGGATGCGTTTCTAAGCTCACGCCCCGACGTGGCGGCGTTGAAGAAGCGCACGTCGAGAGGTCGAGAGATTATTACAATGGGGGGAAGGATTCATCCGGTTGAGAAGCCTAAAATGATTGACGGAAAGATGCGGACGTTCGAGTATAAGTTGTTGAATGCGCTAATTCAGGGGTCCGCCGCCGTGATGACTAAGTGGGCCATGATACAGTATTGTAGGAATAAACAGCACGGAAGGTTGGTGTTGAGCATACACGATGAGTTGATGATCAGCGTTCCAAAATCTAATTGGGAAAGTGAGTTAGTTATTTTGAAGGATGCCATGGAAGATATGAGCGCGTTCGAGTTCTCTGTGCCGGTTACAACCGATGCGGCGATGAGTGATAAATCCTGGGGGGAGATGGTTGAGCTATGAAAATTGAGATCCCAGATAACGACGTGCTCGCCGTGACTAAGTTTCTACAACTGCCCCCCGTTAAAAGAGAGGTGCTATCCAACAGAATTTTTGAAGTATGGGATGATCTTTACTATTGGAAAGATCCCCCACAACAACGTCTTGATTTCACCCAAGGAGAAAACTAAATGCAAAAATTAACTGCGTGGTCCTATTCTGCATACAATACATATCAGACATGCCCACGACAACTAGCGTACAACAAAGACAAGTCGCTCAAGAAGCCTAAAAACGTACATCTACAGAGAGGCATCGACGTTCACAAAGAGTGTGAAGATTACTTGAAAGGCATACTACCAGAGCCGTCCGACTCTATGGCGCAGTTAGATAGAGACTTTAAGAAACTGAAAGAGTTGGAGCCTTTGTCAGAAATTCAATGGGCAGTGGACGAGAATTGGAACGAGACTTCTTGGTTTGATAAGAGCACTTGGTGCCGTAGTATCGCCGATGCGGCGTATGAAGTAGATGATACCACACTTACGATTATTGACTTCAAGACCGGCAAGATTCGTGACTCATATGTTCTTCAACTGGACCTAATGGCGACGGTAGCTATGTCTATCATCGACGTTGAGTTTGTGCGCCCTGAGCTTTGGTTCCTAGACCAAGGGGAAATACGCAAAGGGCGGGGGGAAGGCAAAGTCGCGGTGTTTTCCCACAAAGAGTTGGGAGAGTTGCGAGAACAATGGGAAGAACGGGTAGAGCCGATGATGAACGATACAACGTTTGATCCTAAACCTAACTTCCTTTGTGGTTGGTGTGATTATTCAAAGGACAAGGGTGGGCCGTGCCAGTTTGGTGGGGGCAAGTGATGGGATACTTACTAATCGCTTGTCTTCTCGCCTATGTCATAGGCACTGGGTTTATTTTTTGGTATGTTTGGCACGCGATGCGGGACGTCCTAAACCATGGCGATAAGAGAATCTAAAATTGAAAAGGATTTCGGTGCGTATATAGAGTCTTATGGGGGGATGTTCTTGAAATGGAAATCCCCCGGCTTAGCGGGTGTGCCGGACCGTATCATACTGCTCGACGGTCGCGTTGCCTTCTTCGAGATGAAAGCAATAAACGGGGTGCGCAGCCCCATGCAGATCTATGTACACAAAGAAATGCGAAAGCGTGGTATCGTCGTGTACGTACCCACGTCGCTCGCGGAGGCAATTGAAATGTTTGGGAGGTTTCGTGCAGAAAATACCACAAATAAATTTTCACAAATACCAAGAGAAGGCGATTAGTTTTCTTCTTGGGCAGGGGTGTGGGGGGTTGTTTCTTTCCCCAGGACTGGGCAAGTCGCCTATTACGTTGGAAGTTATTGCAGAGCTTCTTGACAAGAAAAAAATACGTAAGACTTTAATAATCGCCCCTCTTAGGGTGGTGTATTCCACGTGGCCAACGGAGATAAAAAAATGGCTAGACTTTGAGGATCTAACCTACACTATTTTACATGGGACACAAAAAGACAAAAACTTAGAGAAGGATGTTGATATCTACCTCATGAACCCAGATGGGCTCTCGTGGCTCATACGCACACTAGACCCGACGGGGAAGAAGAAAGAAATCGAGCACAAATTCGATATGCTCGTTATCGATGAGTCAAGCCAGTTCAAACACACCAACACCGCACGGTTCAAACTTCTTAAGAAAATACTAAACGACTTTAGAAGGAAAACAATCCTAACCGGCTCCCCCGTGGCCAATGGATATCTTGGTATTTTCGGCCAAATTTACATACTTGATCAAGGACTAAGCTTGGGTCGATATATAACCCATTTCAAAAACAAGTACTTCACGCCATCAGGATATGAAGGATATACATGGACGATTCAGCCCGATGGGGAGGGAAGGATTTTAAAAGCGATCGAGCCTTACGTGATGCATATGTCGGCAGAGGATTTTTTGGAAATGCCGGAACTCATCTATGTAGACCGCAAAGTTGACCTACCTCCCGCCGCGATGAAGATCTACCAGGAAGTTAAGAAAGAGCTGATATCCTCCATAGGGGAGGAAGATCTCGTCGCTGGCTCAGCAAGCGTCGCGTCGATGAAATGTCGTCAGATCGCAAATGGGGGTGTGTATTTAGTGTCTGGTGATGTGGAATCCGTGCGCCATATCCACGACGAGAAGACGAAAGAACTTCGCTCGTTGATCGACGAACTCGAAGGTAGCCCCGCTCTCGTCGCTTACGAGTTTAAGCACGATTTGGCACGCATTAGGAAGGAGTTTGGAGAAGATATCCCCCATATTGGCAGTGGAGTGTCGCCGAAAGATACAATGCAGATTGTGGATGATTGGAATGCGGGCAAGATCTCCGTGTTGGTTTGTCACGGAAAGTCCATGGCGCATGGGTTGAACATGCAACAAAGCGGAAACGCTGTTATTTTTTATTCAATCCCGTGGGATTTGGAAACCTACGAGCAATTGATACGTCGTGTGTATCGTCAGGGGCAAAAGAACAGAGTTTTTGTGTATCATATTGCGGCAAGAAATACCGTCGATACTACGATACTGAGATCACTTAAGGAGAAGGACAACACCCAGAAGGGATTCTTAAATTGGTTGAAAGAAGAGATTGAGGAGTGATATTAGATGAAAGAAAACTACTTTGTGTACAACGCGCCCTACGGAGAATATAACTTCCACGCCACACTTGCTGATGCGCTAGCTGACGCACGTGTGTGCGTAATCGACTGTCTCGACGTAGGTGAGTGGGATGAGGAAGTTGGCAATATTTATGTGGGAGAGGTTTCCCATCGTGTAGTCCCCGTAAATGTCACTGAGCGTCCCCCGGAAGAAGAGCTAGATGAAGAAGGATATGATGAGGAAGGTGACTATTGGGGGGATGGCATTAGTCACCGATGTAATTATGTGCTTGAGGGGGTTGAAAGTGAAAAGAGAACATAATACTGAAAACACACAGTTTGCCGGTGGATTTTGCGAAGTCTGCGAACTCCCCCCTGAGCAATTTACTACTGACTGTCTAGGGAGCGTCGTACCCGACGTTTACAAAGATTTGGTAGTATGGGGTGGACTAGATTACGTCGCTGGCGAATGGGTGAGGATAGATAAATGAAAAAGAAACAAATGATAGAGACCGCTACAGTCTGCGGGAAAACGATTACAATTGACGTCGCTGCTTTGGTGTCTGGGGAGTCGATGTACTTTAACGCGACTGAGATTGCTAAGGAGTTTGGTGTAAGGCTTGATAATTTTATGGTTATGCAATCCACACTTGAATATATAACCCTACTTTCTAACTCCCTAGATAGTAGTGATTTAGAAATTGTGGTTACTAAGAAGGGAAAATATGGAGGGACATGGTTGCATCAAGGATTAGCTCTTAAGTTTGCGCGATGGATTAGTGTTGCGTTTGAGTTCCATCTTGATCGGTGGATCGAAGCACGCCTAAAGGAAGAGCAACTGAGATCTGATGATCGACAAGCGTCTCGCCTAGAATGGCCAGAAATGACGGCTGCCATCACTGCGGCACATAGTGAGCCAAAGTTTTATCACTACAGTACGGAAGCTGACTTGATTAATAGAATCGCACTTGGTATGACATCTAAGCAGTTTAAGGCTCTGATGGAGTGTGGCAACGTGCGGGATGTCTTAGATGCCGTACAAATTAAGAAAGTCAAGGCACTTCAACGGCTGAACACTTCCATGATTGAGCTAGGAATGAGCTACCAAGATCGGAAGTTGAAACTTAAAGAAAGATTCCCTACCCCCATGGAGTCCCAGGAATGAATCCACATATCTTAAACGTAACAAACGGGGATTATACCAAACTAAAACACATGCTTGGCGTATCCACTCACACACCAAAGAGCCAATGGGGGTATCGAAATAGATATTGTGCGCCCAACACGGGCCAAGACTTCTTATCGATGCAGCGACTACTTCTCGCTGGATTTGTTGAGCGTGGTTCGGTGGGGGAGAAGAATACTTTCTTCCACGCTACTATAGAAGGGTGTAAAGCAATTGGGCTCAATGAGAAACAAATTAAAAATGCGATGGAGAGTTAACGATATTTTAATATACACCTCTCATAATGATCACACTTACTTAGAACAAGTAAGCAACTAACCCAAAAAAGGCAATTTAAAAATGAACAAAGCAACACTCGCAGTAGCAGGTATCGCATTAGCAACTTCAATGTCAGCCGTAGCAACGCCAGTCACCGTCGCCGGGATCACATGGGATCCCGACGCTTTTTTGGACTTCAGTTCACAAAACACGTTGTTTGTGAACGACCTTACAAATGTGGGCGACGTGGCGACGGGCACCGGGAAAGTAACAAACATCAACGGAGGGTCGAACTTTGGCACAAACGAACTGACGTACCAATTCGGCGGGTATCAAATAGCCACACTGACAGGGAACAATGCAACTTTTATAGGTGGGTGGGTAAATTTCTACTCGGACGCCAGCAACAATTTCGATTTCCAAAACGCGGGCACTGCGACAGACGGTTCCCTATTCCTATCATTAGTGGCCCGCAACACCGGTTCAAGTACGCTGACTGGCACCCTTGCCACCTTGAATCAGGACGGGAACGCACAAGGCGTCTTAGATGTAGTTGGTGGCTTGGCTAGTACTTACTTTGATACTAACTCAATGTTCTCCGGCGGTGACTTAGAGTTTACAGCGTCCTGGAATAAATTCCCAAACGGTGGCACTACCCCCGATGGATTCTCACACCTTGGAACCACAGAAATGATTGGCAATACTGTCAACGTCCCTGAGCCAGCGTCGCTAGCGTTGTTAGCGTTGGGTCTTGGTTTGATCGGTGTTTCTCGAATCCGCAGTAAATAATTCACAGAGCCCTCTTCGGAGGGCATTTTAAGAGAGGAAGTGAAATGAAAATAGAAGACATAGCAATGATAGCGCACGAAGCAAACAGAGCATATTGTGAAAGTGTTGGGGACGCAACACAAGTGGCGTGGACAGAGGCGGAAGGTTGGCAAAAAGAAAGTTCGATTGCAGGAGTTAGGTTTCTCCAAACCAACACATCCGCTACGCCGGCACAAACGCACGAAAGTTGGATGCAAGAGAAATGGGATATTGGATGGAGGTGGGGGGATTTTAAAGATGTCGAGAGAAAATTACACCCTTGTATGGTGTCCTACGATAGATTGCCAGAATTTCAACGTGTAAAAGATGTTTTATATGCTGGTGTAGTACGCGCACTACTTCCATACGTTGAGGAACTAAAATGAAAATAGAAATCAGTGAAGATGAATACCAAACACTAAAAAGATCCGCCACCAAACTCCACGCGCTAGAAGTGGGTGGGGTGGATAATTGGGATTTTTATGGTGAGGCGATGGAAAAAGTTTTTGAGGAAGAAGAAAAGGAGCGTGCGATAGATTCTCTATTGGATGATTTGGAGTGTGCGCTTTTAATAGGGGCGTATGAACCCGCTGGGCGTGGCTGCGGATTTTCTTCTTCGGACGATGGGCGGCGTGCTGCGTTGAAGATTCTTACCTCATTTATTGGGGAGCTAAAATGAAAACAACAACCGCAGAAAAAATAAAAGTAATGCAGGCATTTGAGGATGGGAGAGACATCCGATTTGTGATTCAAGGTGGGGGTTGTGGGGTGATAAGCAAGTGTCGGCAAGGCGACAATCCGGGGTGGAATTGGGAGGAAATCACATATACCATCGTAACACCATCTCCCCCACCCCTGTACGTAAATGTATACTATGATGGTTGCGGAGAGTTGTATTGTCGTACATATCCGAGCCGAGATGTGGCGAGGCAGAGAGCATCTGATACCGCTGTTCACATAGCCATCGAATACCGGTGGATTGACAAAGACTAAATAGTTTGTTCTAATCGCACGACGACTCACCCTTAGCTTTTGAACACATAAGCATAGGGCTCAAAAACGCCTCATACAGAAATGTGTGGGGCGTTTTTGGTTTTGGCGGTTTTAAAGGGTACTCACGGGGTGAGTGCCCTTTATTTCAAGGAATGCGAAAGAATCAACGAGTTAGTGCTTAATGGGTATTTAAGTTGTGTAAGACATAATAAGTCTTCTTTTAACAAGTAGGAAATATAAAAATGAACACAGCAAAAGTTTTACAGTTCGAGGCCCATAGGATTAGAACTGTTGAGAAAGATGGTAATGTTTGGTGGGTGCTGTCCGACGTGGCAAAAGGTCTTGGGTATCGTGATGCTAGAGATTTTTCTAGGAATATCAAAGACAAATACCTTCATACGCACATTATGCGTATGAACCTTTCGGACGGTAGATCGCAAGAAAGGGATATGCTCTGTTGTAGCGAACCTGGGCTTTACCAAGGACTGGCCGTTTGTCGGAAAGAAGCTGCTGAGCGGTTCCAAGATTGGGTGTTTGAAGAAGTTCTGCCACAAATACGCAAGACGGGAAGTTACCAAGATTCGGAGGTGAGCAGCTTACGCACAAAGACATTGGAGAACCTAACCGACTTTGTGCTGGAGCAAGCTTCGCACACTGGGAAGCTGTCAAAGCGCGTGGCGATGGTAGAAGCTTCCTTAGAATCCCTACCAGCGATTGAGCACGACGAAGAGTTGTATACCGTATCTGCGTTGGGGAAGATGTGCTCTCCGCCGCGTGGTGGCGTCTCAATTAATCGTTTATTGGACAAAGCGGGGCTCCAAAGGAGCTACCCCAACGGGAAAGACCCCTCTCACGAGCTTTTGCCCGCAGGAGAGCCCTATGGCGAGGTGATCCGCGTACACTATAAGCATACGGGTCTGAAGGATGAGATCGTTCGGTGGAAGGCGTCTGTGCTGGGCGTTATTTTGTAGCACCTTCCCTCTCCGCAGTGGGGAGGGATTTAAAATTGGAAGTTAAGCCACCGTCCTGATCCGCCATTTACTCCCGCCGAGCCTCCTAAGAATCCCGCCGAGCCGACACCACCCCCAATAAAAGTAGTTGCGCCAGCGACTTCTGTGTAGTTTTGGCTGGCAAACACAATCACACCTCCCCCCGCGCCTCCAGACCCGCCCATGAACGCCGGACCCGGTGCAGCGGCGGGACTTTCCCCCGACGCATTGACGACACCTGTTGCGTTAAATGTGATAGTGGGGGCAGTGAACACAATGATGCCGCCTCCTTTTGCACGAGGATTTGGGTTTGTTGAATCCTTCCCGCCCTGAGAGCCTCCGAGCAGCGCGTTACCTAGCATCCCACGAATGACAGCGATCCCATTGCCGTTTGTATTTGCGATGCCACGGTTGAGGGATGGGGTCAGTGTGCCTATTGGATATATTGGCTGTGGGTCTAAGCCGTGAGCGCCGAGTCCGCCGCCGCCCCCGATGGCATATTGATGTATGGGTCTCGTCGCTGCGGCGCTGGCGTCGTACTCTATTGGATCGTCGGTGGTTTCTGTTCTAAGACCGCCAGCAATACTAACTGCGCCTGTAATTGTGATGGATGTTGTGGCGTGGAAAAAGAAGAAGGGGCCAACGATATCTACTGCACAACCAGACTGAAAATCAATTGTCGTTGCATGTATTGCGCCGCTTTTAAGGGTCGTCGTGCCCGCCGCAAACGTTTGCGGCCCGTCCTGTCCGGTACCAAACCAACGAAGGAATGGGGGGATTTCTACAAATCTTTTGGTTAGATCGTTTGGGCCTTGTGTGGCGGTGTTTATTGGGTTGTCTCGAAGCCGTTTCTGCAAGCTTTCTGTGACGATTGCCCCCGCCGCTTTTTCGCTGGTCGCTATTGGGCTGTATGCCATTAGTAAAATTTCCTTGCGATGTGTACCACCGTACCATCTCCGCCCTTGCCGCCCGACGGAGATGTGGCTTTTGCTCCCCCAGAAACATCTAATGTTCCAGTGAATGTGCTTAGCCCGTTGTCTGAATAGGTCAACATAATAACACCTCCCCCAGACCCGCCAGTAGTTGATGTGCCGGGGAATCCTGACACATCAATAGTTCCGGTGATGTTAATAGTTGGCGCAATAAGCGATACATTCCCACCTCCATTTGAAGTATACATGCGATTGTGGAACATTGATGATATGGCTTCGCGCCCTACAAATGCGGCGGGAGAGCCAGACCTATCTTGTCCGTCGGACCCGTCGAGGCCAGGCCCCGTCGCTTTCGCGCCGCCCGCCAGTCCCAATGTGGATACTCCATCAAACCCCGTAGCGTCGTCGCCACCTTCTGAGGCCCCTAATTTTAAGTGTTGATAGTTTTGTGGGTATAGTTTATACCACGGGTTGCCTCCGGCCTTTGCCGATATGTTTATTTCCCCTTCAATTGTGATCGATTCGGTTGCACGAATAATTAGGAAGGGGGAAACCGGGTATAGCAAGACGGATGAGTGAAGAGAGAATGTTCTACATTCAACGATACTACCATAGACAACAGTTCCGCCCCCCATCCCAAAGTCGATATCTTCTACACTATCTTCCCCCGTGTATGCGATGTCGTGTCCATATTTCACATACTGGGTGGGGGCTGAGGCGTCTTGCTCCATGATCGCAGTAATATTGTCTGCCATCCTTCTTGGTACGGTGTCAACAACGCCACTACCAACGTCGATCTCAGAGTCATTTATTGTTATGAAGGTTGTCATATCATATCACCAAGTCAATAATCCCGCCAAATCCGCCAGACCCTCCGTCACCACCGGTCGTAGCAGTACCACCAACTCCGCCTGCCACAGATATCGTACCACCACCCGCAGTCAATCCATTTTCAGAGCAAGCTATAATAATACCACCGCCACCTCCGCCTCCACCTCCGTGACCTGATCCGGTAGTTACTCCGCTCTCTCCCGCCATGTTCAATGTTCCAGTTATTGTGATGGTAGGCGCCACCAACACAACACAACTCCCACCTCTCCCGCCCAAACCTCCCCCGGCACCTTCATCTTGGCCATTACCTCCGTTCGCTCCGCCATACCAAGAAAGAGATCCCGCAGACAATACAAGTTTTATGTTTTCTGGGAGGGCAGACCCAACGCCTGGCCGACTTCCTCCGACGCTTCCATTTGTTGAAGAGGGTCCGCCAGCGCCGCCCGTGAGTTGGTACGTCCCGGCGCCACTGCGTCCCGTCGCTCCCGCAGCATCTTTGCCTCCGCCCCCACCACCCGACCCACCCATTTGGATCATCATACCTTCCGACTCTCCGGCACTAACTCCAGTGGTCGGATTAGACAGGGGTCTAAGCCCTCGCAGTGTCCCAGCGATGATAATTTCAGTGGTGGCTCGGATGACTAGTTGTTCGCCCACAAAATCCAGTAGAACACCGGCCTCAACTTCAAAAGTTGAGACATTTAGATATCCATCACCAATAGAATCGTTAGAAGTGTATACCAAGTCCCCTGCTTCTCCTTCCCCTCTATCCAACAAGATGGGAGGTGCTGCTAAGATGTGGGAGGGGAGGGTTGGATCATCTTCTGCCCAAGCGCGCACATTATTATCAAGGTCCGTCAGTAGATCTTCTGAGTAGGGGGAGTTTGGGTCTGTTCTTGTTGAATCTATAAAGACGTAGGCTGTCATTAGTACACCTTATATGCTGTCCTACCATCTGCGAAAACGCCGCTTGATGGTGCGATGAATGCGTTGTTTTCCTTTATTGTATCATCCGCTATCTCATAATCAACAGTACCTGCCGGCGCGACCCGAGCAATTCCAATGGAAGATACATTTAATTGATGTGCAAGATATCCAAAAGTTGTTCCAGTAATTATCTCACGTTTTTCTATTATTATTAAATCAATGGGGAGTATTTCACCGAACACATCGACGACGTTTCGCATATAGGCTCGAACGTTATCCCCTAGGTTTATCTCATCTTTGGCGTCCAGCTCAAACTCTACGATGTATGGGGCATCCCCGAATACTGTGACGTGGCGGTTTGCGGTTTGCGATGCTAGCGCATCGTTTGTATCGTCGAACCATCGAGATTGTACGCGCACGATCTTATCTTCCCCATATTTATCTGGGCCGGACAAAGTAGTTGCCGCCGAAATAAACAATTTGCGATATAAGTTCTCATCTCCTTGCTGAGTTTGGTCGCTTACTGCGTATCGCATTTGATATTCTGAAATCCTACCAGACAAATCGACATTGGCGCCCGCCGAGCCGGAGAGAATATTTATTGAATCATTAAGTGTTTTCGTGGGCACTTCTGGTACGATAGCTTTTATCCGCAGCAACGCCCCACGGTCATCCCACCACATAAATAAGAAATTTTCTTTGGATATCTCAGTCAACAGTGTGTTGATGCCTGTCGGTTCTGATATGACAGTGGTGAGATTGTTGCCTGCCAACAGACCAACTTTCTCGACCGCAAACGAAACTGTGTCAATGAAACTCGTGGACAACCCACCACCTTGTGTGACAAGTGTTTGGATGATGTCCGTAACATTTTCTTGCTGAAATACCGCGCACTTCTGAACTGTGTCGCCTACCTCGTGGGCACTTGCGATACTCCCCCACACACCACGTGTGATGGCTGAGGCAGTGTCGCCAGCGATTGTGACAATTTCAATAAGCTCTTCACCAATACGCACGACATCCCCATTTGCGTATTGCGCCCCTGCGCCTACTTGTAAAGTAAAAGCCCCTGCGCCAGCGGAGATCCCGGCGTCCAATTCCCCCGTCGATGGTTTGGGCCACTGAGCACGATCATCATCAAGCTTCCTAATAATATCTTGACAGCTTATGGTGACAGATTCTTTTTTATCTGGGCCAAGTATTTTCTCAATAAAGAACGTTTGCGACGTAAAATTGGTGGCGTCGTACTCGCCGTCTACTAAGTACCCGGAGTAGAGCACGGCTTTTCGCCCTAAAAAATAAGGATTTCTCGCCAAAAATTTTCTAAAAAAAGTACTTCTAGTCGATGGGTCGTAGTTTCTTTGAGAGACGTATTTATCTACCCCACGATCGTGGTGGGGGAAGTCTGAACATACTACGGATAAATTTGCTCGATGCCCCAACCCCTTGGCCAACGTAATTTTAGAGGGTGCGGTATTAATTTTATTTATACATGGCAACACCACCATTGCGTCCGCTTCTTGTTTAAGTTTCTGCGGAACTACTTCGGTTTTTTCTGTTAGATATATGACATTTGTGTCTGGGTCGGCGTTGTAGTTAGTAGTGTCCTGGCAAGTAGCCCGTGTGTTGTGGCATTCTGCGTTTCCATTGGGGATTATGTATGAATTTGCAGGCGCTGGTGTGCTGGAAAACGCAGAAGCTATTGTTGCAGTTTTAGTCGATCCGACGTAATCTGTGATTACGCGCTCTTCTCCGGCGGCTGGGCCATCTAACATTCGCAACGTGTATCCATTGAATATATCGTCCGTGGTAAGCTCTGATCCGCTTAATACAATAGCCGTACCAAGCGCAGACGTGATGAGGTTGCCTTGGTTTATCTTCCCGGCTGCACATGGGGAGGTAGAATATGTGTTTTGGCAATAATCAATGTGGAGTTTCACAAACCTAAAAGGTTGCCTCCCCACGCGTTTGCGCTCTACCTCAAATGTCATGTTCTAATACCTTGTAGCGTTAGTGTAGTAGACAGTGTGGTGTGATTGCCGTCGTAGGTGGGGGTGTTTGGGCGGCCTTTTAACCACACATACACCACATCTTCTGGGTAATCTTCATTCCAAAGGAACCAAAAAGGTCTTTCAAGCGCGTAGTCGATGAAAGTCTGCCAGTCGCCGCGCATAAATGCCAAGGACTCGACGCTCACTGAGATGCTAAATTCCACCCCTCGCTTTATTACTGAACGCCCAATAAATTCCCCATTGACGCTCATCGAGTTTGTTATAGTATCCATAACCGCCCCTCTGGGCAGTTGACCGCCCGACCTTACCGCCTTTGGAAGTCTGAACACCTCTCCAATAGTTGCGCCCGCCACTCTCAACGGCTCCGTTGGCGTACCGATTGGATCAAACAATAGCCTAAAATACCTGTCTTGTTGTGCTGCCCCCGGCTCGATCCAAATGAAGGGGGAGTCATCCGCAAGTACTTGGTAGCTCGACACGTCGGTGGGCGTGGTAAATGCTTGCGCGGAGTCTCGTTGTAATTTCACTTGATACCCGGCGCTGGCTAAGTTGTGTCTCGCCAGCGCAAAATAGTCCACTGGAATTATGGACCCACTTCCAGCCAAGATGTAGTGTTGTACCGCCGGAGTGGGGGGCTGCCAATAGTCGTAGGTGTTTCCGTTGTACGAATTTTGATACTCAAACCCCAGCGCATCTTCGTCGGTCTCTGTGTTTGGTAGGGTGTTGAAGAAGTTATCAAACCCTATAACTGGCTTTCCCATGCTATCCTACCTTTAATCCGGTTACGTTGCCGCTTCGTATTTCTTCATCAATACGCTGTAATAATCTTCGTACCCCACGACTACTAACCAACTCGTCCTCGTCGTCTGCTAGATTCACCGTCACCTCAGTGCCCGACGCTGCGGCGCCCTCGAAGGTAGGCTGTGACACAGAAGATGGGCCACTTACTCCGCCTCCAGAACCCCTAGACCCTGCGCCCGTCGATCCACCAGAACTTCCATAGGTAGTGGCGGCGATAGAGGCTACATTAGCCGCCGTCGCTATGCCTGTAGCAATGGCAAGTGGGAAGCCACCTTCCGCATATGCTTTCTGGACCGCTAAATATCCTTCTACTAGTGCAATAGATCCCGTCGTCGCCTTCGCAACATTAAATCTTCCACGCCCTTCGTTTTGGGCTAACCCCATAATCGTGGAAGATGCAGACGCAAGCTGTGAAACAATGGCTTGGCTTGATGCAATTTCGATGCTTCTAAGTTGTTTGGCCGATTTTGATTTAATCGCAGCTATCGCCTGCGCCCCTTGCGCCTCCGAGGTTTGCTTTCTACGCACGGCCTCTTCAACAATCGCAATCTCTTCCTCTTTTGCCCTATTTATGGCCTCTACTTCATTGTCGAGAGAGGAAACCAGCGCATCGAAATTTTCTTTCGCCGCGTCGTCGAGCATTTTTTTCTTATCATCTATTGCTTTTTTCGCCTTCTCAGCTTCGATTTCTTCTTTAGTTTTGAAATCTCCAGGGTCCGGCGCTAGCTCCAATTTTATAGCATCGAAAGCGTCCGCAGATATCTTCCCTTCGTCGAGTTTCTTCTTGAAAATGGCTATCGCTTCGGCGGATTCGCGGAACGCCGCTTCGACGGGGAAGATCTTATCTAATAGTCGTTGGTAGGTTGCTTCGTCTTTTTTAAGCTGTGCGGCCGCTTTTTTCCTTGCGGCTTCCGCTTCTTCTTCAGCATCCACCTCTTTTTGAAGCGCGGCGATACGTCGTCGCTGCGCTTCCTTGGTGCGCTCTTCCGCGCCTTCTAGAAACTCAAGTGCGGCCGTAGCTCCTTTCAAACTTTGGCGGAGCCTTGGAAGTTCTTTGTTTGCTCGCGCAACTCGCGTCACGAATCCTGGGAGGGTGGAGTCTCCTAACACACTTATTGCGGATTCATTTTCTTCGATGGATTGGGTGAGCAGCCCAATGTCTATTTTCAACTCTTGGACTTGGCGGGTGTCACTCACTGCCACCCCATATTCTTTTAGTCGGGCAATAAGATGGTCTGCGGCGTTTGCTTGGTCTTCTATGTTTGTGGAGGTAGTGCCGAGTGCGATTCCCCAGCTTGCAAGCTGTTGTAGGTTTGGCTGTACGAGATCTTGAAAGGTTTTCACCTTCGCCGACATAGCCTCTAGTGGTGCGAGTATTTCTAAGATTTTATCTGATGCGAACCCTAGCACAACTGAGACGGCTTTTAGTGCGTCGGATTTTCCGAGCTGGATCATCAACCGTTCCCAGCGCTCGCCGAGAGTGTCTACCACCCCCGCGAATCCAGACGCAGCCTGGGTGGCGACGCCCCCAACTTGCCCTGCTACTACGTCGAGGATGACGCTTTGGGCTTCTTGTAGTCGGTTTGTTTTCTCTAACAGTTTAATTAAGTTTTCTTGTTCCGCAGAAAACGACACACCTTGTCGTGTGAGAGACTTCAATCCTTTGCTTGGGAGTTCTAATACCTTAGCAAGCTGTGTTGCTGCGTTGGTTACTGTTCCAAACCCGGTGCTTGCTAGATCTTGTGCAGCTCTTAGGGTTTGGTCGAAAGCATCTCCAGTGATGCTTTTGAAAGTCAGTACTTTGGTGGCAGCCCTCTCAATCTCTGACGTAGATGCAAGTGTAGCCTCGCCAATGTCTCTAGCCAACACCTGAATGTCTTCCACCGTTTTGCCAGCCGCGCCCCCTGTGGCTTTTAGGACGCCTTCCATCGCACCTAGCCTAACTTCGGCCTCGCTCACCGCATTCGACACGTTGCGGAATCCAGCAGCGACACCCGCCATGGTGACGGATAACAGCGCCGCAGCCAGGTTCCCCTTCTCCACCAACGTAGTAAAAGAGTTTATCCTACCTGCCACACTCCCTAGCGGCCCGTCGAGGACTGCTACGGAGGTTGCCATCCTTCGTAGGTTAGCAACAAAAGAGCTCGACGTTTTCTTGGTAGTTTTTTTCACCCTATTAACCACGTTAGCTGCGCGATTAATATTTTTCACAAAATCGGCAACGTCGGCAGTAAGTTGTACGTCAATTCGTTCCGTCATTTCTTGAGCTTCCTTTTCAATTCCTCAAACTCAGATCTGTCCATCGTCTCCGCAGGTTTGACAGGTGCGTTCGATTTGCGGATGCCCTCATTTGCCGCCAACAATTCGTGTTGGGTGGACTTCCAGAAAGTATCTGGCGTCCACTTCAACACTCCCAGCGCAAATTCTAGGTGGGGGGTGAAGTTGGTATGGTCGAGGGCTTGTGCTTTTTTGCCTCTTCAAGCTCTTTATCGGTGGGGGCCGTCTCTTCCTGCGCTAGGTCGCTTCCAAGTACGGCGTTCGTTAGTAACATTGTGAGCGTACTAAGAGACCCTTCATCATCCGCCTTCATACCTTGGGTTAAGACGATCCCTGGACCATCTTTGAAGATCATTTGTTGGATGTCTTTGAGAGACAGTTTAGTGGTTGGGTCCGCTGCCTTGTGCGCGGTATACACTAACGCTGCCACGTGATCAATTGGAACGTCGCCATTTAGGCATTTGCCATACACCTTGAGAAGCGAAGTTCCGGCTAGTGCCTCAAAATGCACCATCATTTCATACGTGGGGCGAAGCACTAATTGCTGCCCGCCCAATTCCAACATTACTTCGCCGCGCTGTTTGTTATGCATAAAATCCTCTAATTTCTAGTAAGCGTAACCTGTCCTGAACTAGACATTGATGCGCTAAATGTTTGTTCTCCAAGATGTTCCCCGCCGTACTCAAAAGAGTTTACGAGGAAAAATCCTTGGATTTCATCTAAATTTTCGAAAATCAATTTGAACTCGCGCAAGGTTCCATCGAACGCCAAATCTTCCAAAGTATTCGCGCCGAGCACGTCATCTTGGAATACCCCAGAACCACTTAGAGATACGGCACGGGCGCCCGTGTCACCAAGCAACGTCGTCCACGGCGCCTCGTCGGAGGTTGTGATGTCAACACCATCGTTGGTTATTGACAACGTTCTTGATCGAATCCCAGCGACAGTGGTAAACACTGGGCTACCGCCGCCATCTGAAACCTGTACCAAAATATTTCTTCCCTTTTGCGCCATGGTATAAACTCCTTAATGTATGGAAATATTAACTCTTGATTGTAATCAACTTGGTGAGTGTTGTATAGTTTATTGTCGGTAGTAATCGTCCTGGATATTTTCTACTAACCCATTTCCCACCTACCACCTCTACTTTTGTCTTCTCAAACGCCAACAACACCTCCCTAATACCCGCCAATCCATAGCATTTTCTTAGACGTGGGTTGTTGTTTACTAAATATTCTACGGTACAACACTCTTTACAAGCAGCATCGAGTTCTTTTATTAGTATATTTTTCGGTAAATTTGTCTGCAAATATTCGTGTACGTTCTTTCTGGACACATATCCGGGGGGAATTTCTGCGTAGTAATTTTGTATCGTATTATCCATTTTTCATCGTCTTAAAGTTAAGCACGAGTTCTGGGCGATTATCTTGTGCGTCGGAACGGAGGAACATGGGGGCAGAATCAATGGGGTAGATGTAGGTGTACCCTGCGATGTTTGCATTGTTTAGGATCGTCATTATTTCATCCATTTTTATTTGCAGCTCCTGTAGCCCAAACGCTACCCCGCGAGCACGCACTTGAAACTCTGGATATGAGTTGGTAGTCACTGTCGATTGGTCGGGGGGTATTCCAGGGCTTTGTATCAATGTGACACATTTATCCGGGGTTGGGGGCTGATATTCCTCAAAACAAGCCCAACCGCTCACCCCATCGACTGCGCCGTTTGTTGACAAATGCGTTAATATGTCTGCTAAAAATGCCATACATCACCCCGTGTTGGTAAATGCCATTCTCATGGCCTTTGTCAGATCCTCTAGCAATATTCTTTGATTCCGTCGCAGCGGTATTACTAAGTACTTGGCTTGTCCATTGCGATGTATAACAAACAGATCCTCATGTACTGCTAGCGCGTAGTCAACTTTGTCATTCCCAAATGAGATGGTCACTACGCGCTTGCTTCCTTCCTTGGTCAACGCCACCCGTCCACTGTCATGTAGTGCGCCAGTATCAATTGGCACTAAATCTTTAGCTTCTGTTAAGATTTTGTTGGCAGACTTTAGTAATTGTCTGTCCATTTCAAAGGGTATTTTTCGGGCAGCTCTCCCAAGAAATGCCTTAAACTTGTCAAGCCCTTTGAATTTTATCATTATCCGAACATTATTTTTGTGTGGCTGAAGCCAGTTTCATCGTGAAATTCGTCGGCGGAGAGGATCGGTGGGGTAGTGCCGTCTGGAAGTGTTATCTGGTCCACTTCTTGTACGTCGGCGGCGCCACACCAAATCATTCCTTTGGCCAATTTCTCGCTCCCGTCGCTGCGTCGTATCAGAGTGCGCTTATATATAACCCGCGCAGGATACGATACCGCCGTTCCGTAGGTTGGGGCAGAGTATTTATCCCTTGATGCAAATGGCGCTATAGTTATCGACGCAGCGGCGCAGTCCGTGAATTCATCAAAAAACATAATGCACCTTCATGCGGTTTTAATTGCTTGATTATAACATTATTACAACACTTAAAACAGAGGGCTAAGAAACCTTAAACGTTGGTTTTACAAGATCAGCGGTATTTTCTACAGTTTTTTTGCGGCTGACAGAAATTCCGCCCGCGTAGGGTCCGGCGAGAGCGACGTTCGCACGGTCCTCAAGGGTTTGTAGTACCTCTAAATAATTCTTGTACCTGGTGGACGCAGAGATCTTTAGATCGCCAACTTGCTTATCGACCTCTCGACCGAGCTTCATTGCGATGGATTTTGCGACAACGACGGCTGCAAGCAGCGTCGTCGCTTCGGTGCCCAGCACATAGAGAATTTCCTCATCCTGTACCAATGGGGTGGTTGTGGTTGTGTCTCCGATTAGGAAGCGTACTTCGTCCACCGGGGTATCTCGGGGATCATGTGTGTACGACCATGTCACAAATGGTTTCTCCTATTGTCGTAAGTGTGTGGTAATTTTATCTTGGTATATTTTAGCACTATACCACAACAAAGGAAATATATAATGTCAGCAGCAATGCGCCTTGTCAATATTAAAATAAATTATCTTTTCACTTGTCTCGCAAGACGCATGGCGCTAATATTGTTTCCGTAGCAACAAGAAACACAATTTAATGACCACAATGGAGAAACGAAATGAAGTCCCCTGAAGAACTATCAGAAAACAAGTTGATGACAATTGGAGGGTATACCACGAGGGAAATAGTTTGGTTTTCATGCGGGGTGGCGTCTGCTGTTGCTGCAAAGTTAGCTTCTGAGCAATACCCCAATTGCGAAATAGTTTATTGCGATACTTTAAAATATGAACATTCTGATAATGCTAGGTTTATGAAAGATGTTGAAAAATGGACGGGTAAGGAAATAAAAATAATAAAATCAGAAAAGTTTAACGACATTTATGATGTCTTTAATAGGACTAAGTGGTTGGCAGGGGTAGCTGGGGCTAGATGCACTCTTGAGTTAAAATCCAGGGTTAGAAAAGCTTACCAGGAAGTTGGTGATTTGCATATATTCGGGCTTACTTTTGATGAGCAAAAAAGAATAGATCGTTTCGAAAGATCCAATCAAGATATTGAACTTTGCTGGATTCTAAAAGAAGCAGGTGTGACAAAATCTGATTGCTATAATATTATTCGTAATGCTTGCATTGAAATTCCGGCAATGTATAAGCTTGGGTACAATAACAACAATTGCATTGGATGTGTAAAAGGAGGGGCAGGGTATTGGAATAAGATTAGAACTGACTTCCCTGATACTTTCGAGAGGATGTCAAAAATGGAGCGAACATTAAATGTTGCAATAAATAAATCATATGCAGGAGACGGAAAAAGGAAAAGAGTATTTCTTGATGAGCTTCCTGTAGATGCAGGTCGGTTCAGTAAGAATGAAGACATAGAGTGCGGCGTCATGTGTATTAACCCGACGTTAGATTTAACTGGCTAGAAATTTGGAGAAACGAAATGAAACTTACACTTATTAGATATAAAGAGGAAAAGCAGCCAGGAACAGGCGACGTGGTAACTCCAGGGTTGGTTAGCGCCGATATTGATGGCGCTAACCCTATTGATTTAGTTACGCTTGAGGCCGCATGGTATAACAATAAACGTGGGATTTCATGCTTGCCACCGGGGTATCTCGGGGGTCTCCACTATATGTCCAGGTCATGTGCCGGTCCTTAATGTTGGTTTAATTGTTTGATTATACCATGTTTGTTCTACTTAATTTGGAGAAATTTATGAGCGAAGAATACCCGTTGTACCCAAGTCTTTCTGAGCAAGGAAAAGTTGAAGCGCAGAGAATAATGGACAGCTTTAAGCCCAAAATATCCGCGATGATTGAGGATTTGATGCGGGAATTGTACATGGATGTGAGTTTTTACGTTGAAAGTGATCATTGGTGCAACTATAGAAATGCACTTATGGACGGCCTCAAAGGATATGGAGACGGTGGGAGTGCGCACGCCAGCGAGTTTAAAGAGCTTAGGCAAGCTATCTACACCGCCAACAAAGATGAGATCAATAAAGATTTGAACCAAGACCTTGTGAAGGAGAATGCCGCCTTAGAGCAGCGGATACGAGATATGGAAAGCACGCTTTGGAGATAGCCCCCAACACTAAACATTTGGAGAAATTTATGTCCGTACTACAAGCTGTTTCAATTTTATCGCCACTATCTAGCCAGGAGTTGTCCATTTTAACAGGGATTCACGATAGGTACACCGGTATGGAGATCGCCGACAAGATGTGTCTCTCCCCCAAGACAGTATGTACCTATCGGTATCGTATGTACGCCAAACTCGTGGTGCGTACCGACGCTGCTGCTGCGGTACTTTATGCACGTCGTCTCGTCGGGGCGGGGAAATCTCTTGTTGACGTTGTGCCTATTTGTTGATATATTGATCACTCTATCACTTACTAGGAAATTTACATGGAAAACTACGTTTCGCCTACCCAAGAGATATCCACTACTACAACTTTGGAAATCGCAAAAGGAGTGGGGACTAACCATAAATATGTAATGGCATTACTCGACAAATACCGAGAAGGACAAAACTTTCTAAATGCGCCATGTGAAATATTGACGAAGAAAACGGCGTCCGGCGGAGGGCGCCCGACGCGGTATGCCGTTCTCACAGAGCCGCAAACAAGTTTCTTACTTATGTTAATGGCCAATTCTCCTGCGGTTATGGAGTTTAAACGAAAATTTATGGAAAACTTTCGTAGGGTAGGGGGGAGGGTGGGTATGCCGGTTGTGTTTGGAGAGGTGTCCGAGCGGGTTGGGCATCTTTATGTTTTGGAAAACCCAACAAACAGCCTATGTAAAATAGGTCGGTCGGTAAATCCAGAAGTTCGCATGTCCGGAATTGCCACCCAGGCTGGATTCTCCCCCACTAGGACGTGGATCTCCCCTCCGCTGCTGGAATATGGAAAATTCGAAGCGCTACTTCTACTTGCATTTGAAGATTGTCGTGGCGTTGGTGAGTGGGTGGTTGCTGATTTCGACGCTGTTGTCAAAAAGGGCGTCGAAATCAGCAAGCAGTTTGTTGTGTAGAAACTTTGATACCAGCTCTACCGGTGTGATTCAAAAGAGAAAGCCCCCCGCAATAGGGGGCTCAATCCCTACTCTTCTGTCGCAGCTTCGGCTTTAGGTTTCTTTCCGCGTCTAAAAGTAGGCGCCTCCGCAACGGGGGGTGCTACCGGGTCAGGGGTCGAAATCGGGGTGACTACAATATCCCCCCGTGCGACCATACATTTCAGATTGGTAGGGTGGATTTTTGATAAAACATCATCAACAATCACCATGCCAGGCTTGTACGGTTTCCCGTGGATCGTTAAGATCCGACGGGCCGTGTGCTCATACGAAATCGCCATACTACGCTACCGCAGATGCGAAGAAGTATCCTAAGTCAGCGCCTACAACTTTATCAACATAGGCATACTCTCCTTCGATACGGTCGGATTTCAAATGCTCCATTGGGAAGTTGCGCATTGCAACCCCTGGCGTACCTTGGCCAGAAATGCCAGACCAAACAAACGTGTAGCCAGCCGCAGGCTCCATCAATCCAGCCGAAGCCGGGGAGTACGTCAACAGTGCGTTGTTGCCCGCCACCATTGCGTTAGCGACCGTTACACCTTTGGGAGATGTCACGTAACTTGCTTTGGAGACTAAGATCTCGCCGATATCCAAGAACTTAGCAATCATATCAGTCGTAATAGACTCCGAAGAAGTGTATTTGAACTGGTCCCGGATAAGGGGGTGGTTGGTTAATGTTTGGAACACTTTGAAACCGAGGGTCAGTTTGTTCGGCTCAAACCCAGTCTCTAACAGGAATTGAAACTTGGCCGCGTCGATGTCCGCTTTAGGATCACTTGCGCCATCGTTCCATTGTAAGAATTGCCCAGCACCAGGTGCCGCCGCAACGCCGGTCACGTCGGTGGACCATACGCCAGTGGTGAAGTATTTGGATACCCAAGCACGCTCACGATTCAACAAGAACAAACGAGAAACAAATTCTGTTGCTGTTGATTCCAAATCTAATTGAGGATCAGAGTTATCAACTAATTCCCAATCAAGATCTTTGTGGTACGCGTAAGTTTGTGTTAAGTACACGTCGGTCGAAATGTCGAACCCGCTGCCCGCAGATTCAGCTCCGGATTTACGCGGCAACACTAAGTCACGTCGGCCCATTTCCTTTTCGAAAATGTAGTACTCGTCGCTCTTGTGTTCCACTGAGACGGAGGGAAACACTCTCTCCGCGATGAAATGCGAATCATCTTGAAGATAGGCGATTGAAATGTTCGTCAATGCCTGGTCAATATGGACACGACGGTTATTTGGTGATGGCATTTTAACTACTCCTTAAGTTTAGAGGGGGAGAATATTCTCCCCATTCCGTTTTACAATGCGCCTGAATGTGGTTGCATACCGATAGTCACCGCGACATACTCACCTGCGCCAGCGGCGGGAGTAAGTACCTTACCGCAGATGACATCTGTTGCGGCGGGAGCGTTGTTAGCGACGATAGCGCCGTTCGCGTCGGTGCTCCAATAGTCATTGACGGCGAGAACGCCGCCAGCGATGCCACGACTAATGCCGGTCATCATGATGTGGGCACTTTCGCCCGCCCGTGGTTCGTCTTGTAAAATAGCGAAGACGGCTTCGCTTGCGACGGTGCAGGCAGTAATCTCGCCTGAGTTTGCCGTCAATTTAACACACGTGTATTGGTTGCCCGCCATGTCAGCGTCGGCAACAAATACGCCCGGTTGAAAACCTGGGATTTCGAATGACATTGCTTTACTCCTTTAAAGTTGTTGCTTCCAGTTATTTAGACTTGCGTTGCGCAGCCCATAAGTCAGGGTTGCGATTCTTAGCCAGCACAAACGCTTTTGCCTTTGTCACTTTCTCTTCTTTCTCAATAACATCCGCTTTTGCTACCAATTGCTCATACGCATCCGCGATGTCCTCTGAGCCAGCGCCGCCCGCTTCGTGGCCAAGTGACTTCGCCATCGCAGCGTTCCCAGCAATCAAAAGTTCTTCGATCTTTTTGGCGGCGTCGGGTGCGGCCTTGGCGATGTCATGGATCGACTTCGCAATGTCATCAGCTTCTCCCGGTAAATTGCCCATCGTAGCTGATACTCGCTTAGCGATATCCGCCAGCTCGGTCTGTTCCTTCATTTTAGCAATGACTTGTGCTTGCACATTAATTAAGTCATTTTGCTTTTTGATCTCTTCGTCTTGCGCAGTGAATCGTTTGGCCAATTCTTTGTCCATCTCCTCGTCTTCCTCTGGTGGAGTAGGTGGCTCGTCTTCCATTTTAGCCGCTGGAGGCATTACTTCCTCTGGTGGGGTAGGGGGTTTGTCTTCCATTTTCCCCATCCCTTCGATCATGGCTTTAACATCAGCCATGGCGTTGTCGATCATTGCTTGCACTTCTTCTGGGGTCATCTCAATTTCTCCGGTTCGTTTAAGGATTTCTGGTATATTTTCTTCATCTGGGTGCAACTTCTTCCATGCCGCCAACACCTTGTCTTTCACTCCAGGCAAATCCTTAGCCGGTATCTGTACAGGGTTTCCCCTAAATCCATTTGGTCCAAGTGCCGCCAGCGCCGCACCTACCACATTCGGATCAACGTCGCCGCCTGGCGATGATGTCAATCTTAGTTTCCAACTCTTTGGGTGTGCAGGATCGCCTACATAGGCGTAATCCTTCATTGGATATTGCACACCATGTTCTGTTTTAAATCCTTCTTTTGGCGTCTGACGTTTAAATAAGATTATTTTAGCATCTTCGTTGGCACCTTCATCGACGAAAGATACTTCCTTTACTAGTAGATTCGTCAATTTAGTTGTCAAACTTCCTCCCTCGTGGCTGAGCCACCGATGCTAAACGCCGTTATTTCACCATTCTTAATTCTATCAAACACATCCTTGTCGGCCCTAAATCCAATCCACCATCCAACTGGTAGTATTCCTTGGGGGATTCCTAGCGCTTCTTGCTTTTCCTTGGAAAACACCATGGACTCGACCAACGTTCCAACTCCGGTAAACTCATGCATGTCGCCTGCGTCTCGGTACTCTTCAACATATAGATACGCTGTCTCTTCCAATGTATCTATTTCTATGATATCTCCCTGAAGATCTTCTACCACATTTCCCTGAAGGTCCTCTATCACACTTGCCCAGCCGAAAACTAGTCTTTTTTCAAGTTCTACGTTACTGATTTTACCAACGATTGTAAAGTTTTTAGTTGACATTTTATTATTCCCCAGAAGTATCCGCCGATGGTTGGTCAAAGCTCTCCCCAGCTTCGGGGGGCTCTCCTTCCGCCGCTCGCGTCGGCGCCTGTGGGGATGGGGGTGTGTCTTCCGGTGGGCCGCCAAGCGAAACCACCTTAGTTGGGAGGTTTGCAGCTTCCATTAGTGTGTCTTGTAGATCGTCGTCGGGGAACAGGCTTGCCCCTGAAGAGGCTAAGTTTCTAATATATGCTCCAAGCTCTTTTAGATCCGGCGTTTCTACGTCAACGTGTGTTATCCTTGGCAAGTCGCCCGACACATTTCCATTTAAAGCAAATAGTTGGGGCACCGCATGTTCTGTCATTTTGTCGGTCACTTCGTCCAACATCACTCCCAACGTTTGCCCGAAAATAGATGTTTTAGAATCTGCCAAACTCAGCGAGCCAACTTTATCAGATCCAAGGAGAATGAAATCCGCCAAAAAACTCATCGTAATTCGTTGGTCGTATCGATTGATAATTTCCGAAGTGTCAAACTGTTTCTGTCCGCCCGTACTCAACAGCTCGAAAGAGTATAGATTGTTCCCTGATCGGTCAGTGTCGCCGGGAAGGATAAGACCCGCTTGTTCATCGTTGCGGATGTTTTCTATAATATTTTTAGCTTCTTCATATATTAATTTCTCTGATGGTGTCGCATTCTCTGACATCACCCGCGACGGCAGCCGCATAAATGGTAGGCCAGCCAGATCTCGCTCCAACCCAATCCCCTCAATTTCCTCTACGCGTCTTTTAAAGGTGTGGGGGCGAAGGCAATTCCGTAGCGCACTTTTGCCTTCCGGGTTGTCGTTGTATGTGTCTATTTTGTAGTGGATAAATTCACTTGCTGGGATGAATACTCGGCCCGTTTTTTTATTCCGTCGAGTGTTGTAGTAAAGATTTTGCCAAACGCCGAGCACGTCGTCATGGGGGGAGATATCCCATTCTTCTATCGTGTGCTGCGCTCGCGGCGCAAATTTCGCCCATCCGATGCGACCGTCGTTGAATTTTGAGTTGAACATTTTCAACGGGTGTCGCCCGTTTCTCTTTTTCAGCACGACTTCTTGGATCGCAAACCCATAGGGTATGAAGGACAACGCTTGCGCGACCGTGCTTTTCATAGGGGTTTGCATGTCTTCCAAACATGTTTCCAGAAACTCGGCGTCTGCACGGTGCCGGGGGAGGTCTGAGTAGGGCTCGACCTTAATTTTAACTCCCTTCAGAATGTTTATTATGGCATACAGAATCGCACCAACGACGGGATCGTCGTCCGTCATCTCTTTTATTTTTTTGTACTTATTCTGTCCCGAAAAATCCGGGTTGTCCTCTTCAAAAATCCGTCGGCCAGAATGTTTTAGTCCAGTACCACCACGCTCAGTGTAGAGGGATGGTGTGATGAATGTTTCTTTGTTATCTGCCATTATATCGCCTCGGATATCACAACCGTGTGGCTGCTTACCATCATTATGTTATTGTAGATGTCGCAAATTGACGGATAATTCCCCGTCGTACCCGTCGCAACGACGTTATCAACCCATGTCGCTCCGTCGTCATTTGATACCAATAATTTTATTTCCGCGATAGCGGCACCACTTCGGGTAGGCGACATCACAATTCCGATGTTTGTTAGATATCCACCACAGCGCATGTTCAACGCCCATCCGGCGATGGGGGATTGTACTAACGTCGGGGCGACGGTGCCGAGGCCCGCGTCGGACAGTCTCCAAATTTCCCCGCCATTTCCTCCAAACATCCAATATCCATTTCTATGCGCGACCGTTGTGTAGGCGCCTGGTGTCGCCGCTTCGGTGCGAGCGTTCCACGTGGAACCCCCATCAGTTGAGTAGCAGTACCCAATGTCCCCTGTGTTATTTGTGTCTTGTCCGACCGCAACAATTATCAGCGGGTCAGTGTTAGACTCTGCGATTGCATGTATGTCCCAATCTCCTGCGGTCCCCGGCAATGCTACGGTCGCCCATGTCTGCGCCCCGACGTCCCGACGCGCCAAAGATACTGTCCCAAGATCTTTCGACCCTATAAACACATCTCCGGTCGAGTGGAGTAATGGGGTGGTGAGAGTAGATACTCCGCCGGGAAGGGTTTCTCCGGTAGCGTCCCATACATCAGTGTCGCCACGATATTTAAGTACGGCGTTTGATAGGTCGAACACTAAAAAATCGTACACAGACGCATCTTTCAATTCTACGATGTTCACGGGGGTGTACGCCGACATTTCTTGTGTGCCCACCGCCCAAGTCTGCCCTTCGTCCGTTGATTTATATGGTGTGGATGTACTATCCAAGACGTACCACCCCAAATTCTTAGTGGAGTGTACGACCAATGACTCCGGTCCCATAACCACGGACCCTGGTGCAAACTTCTCTACCCAGTTCACTCCGTTTGCGTTAGGTGGCAGCAAGAAGGTGGGAATACCCGTTACCAACAAAGTGAACGTCGCTGCGACGGCATCTAAGTGCTCGGCGGCTATTTCAAATCCAGACACAAAGCAAGCACCTGTCAGCTCTTTAGAATTTGGAAATATAATTTTCAGGTCAATGGGGGCATTGCTAAGTGCTGCATCCTGAATGATCTCAAGGCTCGCGGCGTCTGAGAACACGGCGCCCCCTGAGATGGTAAGTGCCCGCAGCCCCGTATCCCCTAAGAGAGTTATCCACCCGTTGTCATCGTCGGTAGTGATGTCAGCACCGTCGTTCGATATTGAGATGGTACGGGTGCGCATGAGCGCAATGGTCGTCCAAACCGTAGCGACCTCAACCTGTAATTTTATGTCTCTTCCTCGAAACGCCATGGCTGGTTATCCGTATGTGAACAATTTATTTACATTGGTGCCAACGCCTGAGAAGTATAGTTTGCCTCCTACCTCCATAATATCCTTCATCACATCTGCTGTACCTCCGGCGGGCCGATGTACCACACTCCACGACACACCTTCATCCTGTGAGGTCACAAACACCGCTCGATTTGACGCTCCGGTGTCACTGCCCACCCCGTAGATAAAATTATCTCTTGATGTGAACGGCGACATTCTGTGTACTGTCAATGTGCCGGCGCTTTGCACTTTCGTAAATGTCACACCATCATCCACGCTCTTGTATGTTACACTGGGGGCCGAGCCACCTGCTATCGGAGCTGTTGCGTACCACACCCCGTTGACATATGTCATAGACCCATAGATAAGTTGGCTACTAGAAGAAATCATCTCCCCCGCGCCCGCAAAATGATGTGCCCATGTCGCGCCTTCGTCTGTTGATCTCCAGAAACTCGCCCCTTCCGTCCCTGCGATATACCCACCTACGGCACATATCGTGGTACCGTTATTTCCAAATGCAAGTGGGTTCCGGCTGGTAACGGCGGGGGTAGATACAAACGCATTGTATGGGGTGGAATCCGCTAGAAATTCTCCGGGGAAAGTCTGTGACCCAACTAGTATCTTATTCGCGCCAGGTTGTATAAGGTTGCTTAGCAAGCTGTTCGTCAACACCGACGCCCAAGTCACCCCGTCGTCCAACGACCGCGACACCACGTTGGCGTTGTGGACGGCCAACATAATACCGTCGTCGGTTCTCAGTATCGAGTGTTGTGGGGTGCTGTTTCCCGTCGAAAGTGTGTTTCCCACCAGCGCCCACGACACACCTTGGTCGGTGGACACGGCGAATCTATGCGCACTTCCAACGAGCACCAGCGCGTACATTGTGGTTGGGATTGTTGGGTGTACAGACAGTGCAACGACGCTCACGACGCTCGCGTCTAAAGTGGTAAAATCAAACAGCTCAGTCAGCACGGCGGGAGGCAGGGTAATTGCCTGCGCTGCCGTACTTGCCAAAGTGAACGTCGCTGCGACGGCATCTAAGTGCTCGGCGGCTATTTCGAAGTTAGAAACGTGAAAAAACCCAGTCAGCTCAGTCACGTTCGGGAATACCAACTTAATCTCAACGGGGGTGTCAGAGTATGAAGCATCCTGAAGGATCTCAAGGCTCGCGGCGTCTGAGAACACGGCGCCCCCTGAGAGCCCGACGGCTCTAGCCCCCGTATCTCCTAACAGAGTTGTCCATCCTAGTGCATCATCTGAGGTAATGTCCACTGCGTCATTAGAAATACTTATGGTTCTAGATCGCATGAGCGCAACGGTCGTCCAAACCGTAGCCACCTTAACCTGTAATTTTATATCTCTTCCTCGAAATGCCATGTATTTTCCTTGGTTGGTGGTCAATTTCCACTAATTATATAGATAGCCGACTACTTAAACAAATTTTTCTTCTTAATACTCGTCGGTGAAACCGTAAAAACTTGTGAATCTTCCCGAATATACTTCAAAAACTGCGACAACGCGTCGATTGGGTCCCACAATGGGGGGGCAGGGAAGTGAGCTAGGCACTTTGTGAACATCTCCATCCAAGGAAATCGGTCAAAATCCTCTTCTGGGATCGTTAAAAACCCCCTTTCTAAGAGGTTTGTCTGATTATCCATACGAATTATCTTTGGTTCTCTGGGTATCATACCCACCACAGGGAGGTTTGTGTTCTCAATCAGGTCTTGTAGGAGGGATGTGCCGCTTGATTTGTCCTCAATAATGATCGTGGATGGGGCGTAATGTTCGTCCATATTGATTATTTTGGCCTGTAAGTCGGGGTATTTGACCCTTTCCAGCCACATATCCACCAATCTCCACTGTAGTATGCGCGTATCGTCCGTATATGGTCTCTGAAACACCAATCCAACACTAGGATCGTGTATTTCAGAGTCTTTTTGCGCTGTATCGAACGATATTATCGTTTCTGAGACATCTTCGGGGGCTAAGTGCTCTTTCCATCTCGGGAACCAGTCCAAAACGATCCGCCCACCGCCTTTTGGTGATGGGTTTTGCTGCATTTGTCCCTCGAACCCGTAAGATCCAAGTCGATGGCGCATTGCTTGCACCTCTTCTGGTCCGTTTCTTGCTGGATTTAGTAGGTGGCCCTCTTCGCGCACCCATTCTTTGCCAGAGATGGGGAATATGAATATCGTCTTCTTCTCGGCGACCCGTGGAATCTTCAAAAGCTCCCACGAAGCATGGTCCTTGCTGTCTAAAATATGCCCGCAGGGGTCATTTACGGCCAACCTTTGCATTACCAGCACTTCGTGTGCGGTTTTTGGGTTGTTTTTGCGTGTAGAGTACGTCTCATCAAGCCATATGTTGGCGGCTTCACGGGCCGCTCCCGACGCCGCCTGCGTTGGATCCACCAAATCATCAGATATTAGTACCTGGCCTCCCATCCCGATGCACGACGCCCCGACGCTCGTCGCAATGCGATGGCCACGCCTGGTTGTGGCGAATTGCGCTTTTTCGTTCTGTGCTTGCGCAATTATTGTCTCCGGGAAGAGTTGACGATACCACTCCGCCTCGATCACTGAGCGTGTGTCTACGCTATGTCCCGTACTCAACTTCGCGGCGTAGCTCGCGGCGAGAATCTGCTCACTCGGATTATGCCCCAGCAAAAATGCTGGCCACGCCACCGTCACAGATATCGATTTCAACTCACGGGGGGGAATATTTACGATGAGATTCTTAATTTGGTTGTTCGATACCGCTACAAGGTATTCCGCAATCAAATCAATATGCGGGCTGTGCATATATTCGGTGCCAGGATTGAGATGTTGGAACACCCGTCGTATGAAAGCGCCTAAGTCGTCACGCGTTCTGCGGCGATCTAACAAAGCTTGGGCGGCCCGACGACGGATTATATCACTCATCTGCGTCATCCATCAAAGCGCTGTAGTTGGCTACGTCTTCTTCGGATGCTGTGCCGTGTGCTATCTTCTCTAGTAGGTCGTCTGGGATAGTTGTCAACGATCCGCCGTCCCAGGTGGGGGGCGCTGCAATCGCCTTCTTATCTGGTAGCACTTTATTCAAGCACCTAAACAGTAGCTCGGAACGGAGTTTCAACACACCGACTTGGGTCTGAGCTGTGGCGGTGAGCGTTATCGCGGCGTCTAAATTATCTACGTCCTTCAAATCCTCATATATAGTAGTTAGCTCTTGATCTATGCCGACCACTTCATCTATGATAGCGGTCGGAGATAGGCCGCTGGCTGGGTCGGCGTCGCTGCCTCGGAGGTGCTCTTGTTGTGTGGGGGTAGCTCGCGAGGGTTGAACTCGGCCCCGGCGAACGATTAGTGTTTGTTTTGACATGCCGTTATCCTCGTGTCAGTAACCTGAAGTATATCACTAAGCTTCGCTTAAGACTAGATCGTTAGTATGACGTCATTAATTAACGAGGGAAACAAAATGAGTAAAAAACGAGATAAAGAAATACAAACCCTTATCCGAGCGTTTGTTGGGGTGGATGCCCTAATCGGCGAGAAGCCCGTCCGATCTTTTTCGGTTGATGCGGATGGGGGGGTGTATGCCTGTAATGCCCCTCCGTGGGAGCAAGCGTCTGGTGGTGGTGGGCAGTGGTATGCCAGAGCGTGGTCCTTTGCGAAGGTTGGATTTGTTAAGCCTTTCAAACATGGTGGGTGGAGGAAGCACTTGTATAACTCAGATGGTAGGTTGTATTGTGGGGAAACAAAATGAGTAAAGAACAATTCGACATAATATGTAAATCACATGGGAAGCCTGGATATTATCGGATGGATAAATGGGGGGAGGTGTATTGGTACTCGGCCCCTCCCATCCGTGGGACTATGTGTTGGTGGAGCGCTGAAGGTGGGGCGTTTCGTAATATTGGGTACGTGAATTGCGCCGACGTGGATGAGTGGAAAAACATGGAGCACGTTATTATCCCGAAGCCTTTTCGGTGGGGGGTTGCTCTTATTGCCGTCGCGAGCGTCGTGACGTCGTATGCTCTGGCTTGGCTAACAACGACTGTGTTGGGGTGGTGATGCGGGATATCCTTGTTGTTGGTGTCCTTGGGGTGTGGATTGCGCTCCTCTCTTTGGTGGGGTGGATGCTTCGGCATCCCTGGTGCGTCGCTAGCGTCGTTGGTTTGGGTATTTTGTGGGTGCTCTCCTAAGTGCCGTTTGTAAAGTCACTTCTGCGTTTTGAATGCGGAAGTGAATACCCCGATCCGACGCTTGCGTCGAAACGAAGTGGATGTTATAATCTAGATCCTAACATCTAATAGAGCATTAAAAAATGTCACTTGTAGAACTTATAAAGAATGAACCTACCACCACAAGCCTAGTAATCGCGGAGGGGGTGGGCACTGTCCACAAGAACGTTATGGCTTTGCTTACAGCGCATTTTGTCGATGATCCAGAACTCGCTTTTAAGACTCGATTTCTAAAAAACCCTCAAGGGCAAGACACAAAGTACGCCTTGCTCAACGAAGACCAGACTTTGTATCTCATAACATTGATGCGAAATTCCGACACTGTTAAGAAGTTTAAGAGAGCATTGGTGAAAGATTTTCTGCGGATGCGTGACCATCTCGAATGCCGGTCCAGCGGAAAGGGTATTTACCGACAAAAAACTGCTGTCATCGCTGACTTCGTGAGCTACGCCACGTCGCAGGGGAGTACCAGTGCTAAAATGTATTTCTCAAACTTAGCCAACATGGAGAACCGAGCGCTATTTCTGTTGGAGCAGAAGTACCCGAACGTACGGGATGTGTTAAACACGAAGCAGCTCATGTGCGTCGCTGTCGCGGACGATATCGTCGAGAAAGCCTTACTAGAAGGGATGGAGCGAGGGATGGCCTACAAGGAAATCTATCTGTTGGCAAAGGATAGAATCGTTCAGTACGGCACTCTGATTGGTCGTAGCCCCGTTGCGTCGTTTTTTGAAAATCCTGAAAATTCGGAAAATTTGAAATTACCAAAAATCTGAGGCTGTGGTTGGTGCGTAGCTATCGATTGGCGGCGCCCCCGATGAGAAATTTTCCTTAGCGCCACGAAGCATGCCAAAAAATCTCCACAACAAAAAAAGCCCCGATATTCGGGGCTCATCAAAACTTTATTATAGAATTATTTTATAACAATGAAGCTGTAACAATAACTATGCCAACAATAACCATGCCAACAATCAATATCCGCTTGACCTCCTCGCGGTCGTCGTGGCGTCGTCCCCACTTGCCGGCCCACTTAACTTCTCCGGTGCGACGATCCACGATCCCTAGCTCATCGTAGCGCGGTTTTTCCTCCATTTTTGGTGGAGCATATCGACCCATCTTTTCAAGGGTGACAGGGGCTTTACGTTCGCCCCGCGCCATGGCAATTGCGACTGCATTTTTTAAGTGGATCATCAGACGGCTCCCATGTAGTATGTAGCCCCCTCGAACTCAAATTCCGCGTAGTCACCACCTAAGATCAAGTCTCGACCGAACGCCTCGTAGTCGATGTATCGCGCCACATATTCCGGCAAATCTCTCACATCGTCCTCCACACGCTCTCTAGCTAGCTCTTCTATATCTCCGGCGTACATGAGCACGTCCCTCGCGCAGTCCACCAAATCATCCTGAACGCAATACCCGCACTGCTCGACCAGATAGTGAGCTATCACTCTGTCATCCCCCTCAAGGTCGTTCAGTTGTTCAAGCCAGATACCTATCGTCGAACCGTCGATCGCTAAGAGGTCAAACAGCTCAGAATTGTCGCTGGCTAGGCATTCGACTTTGTGGTCGTTGTTGCCGCCTTGCTCCAAAAATCCGTCAATGTCGTCGAATTCAAAAGTCGTGCCAGTTTTTAAATTAGTTGCTCTATAGTCAAAACTCATTTTAGTTCACCTCTATATGGAATATCCAAAAAATTGTCACGACGGTGGTATGTATTATACAGCTCACCGCCTGTGGCGCGGCCATATACTCTAGTCCTTTACCGGGCTCCACCAGCAACACAACTGCGGTCAAGTAGGCCGTCGTGAGCGCCGTGCTCGTCGCTAGCCCGACTAACTTCATTTGTTGACCACTTTAGTCGCGTGGTAAGCGGCGCTAGCGTCTGCCATGGCTGCATTGCCACCATCTACTAGCTGGGGCAGCACTGCGTATTGAAAGACCAAACCTAATGCGATGATGATGGCTAATTTTTTCATTTTTAAATCCTCATGTTGGTTGCTGTATACTTAGTTTATCGGCGTCCCTGCCGGAACCTTTAGGGTTTATTTAAATTAAAGTTGAGATAGTGATTGCTTGTGTGTACGTCACTGGCGCACATAGGGCACGTGGGTCGTTGCCTTCTAGAATCTCAACGAGCGTCGCTAGCGTCGCGTGCGTCGGTGGGGAGGGTACTATTGATAGTGTGGCTGCGTGGGCTAGTATGTACATTTTAAATCCTCATGTTGGTTGCTGTATACTTAGTTTATCGGCCCCCCGGCGGGGACCTTTAGGGTTTATTTCAATATGCCGAAACTATTTTTTCGGCGGTTATGATGAGGGTCGAACCGTCGTCCATGATGTGGCAAACTTCGCCTGGTCTGTCCTGCGTGGAGTCCGCGTTGTGAGCGGCGCAGTCAAGCAGTTCAGTGAATGAGATATGACCTTGTTCGAAAGCGTACTCAACTAGCTCAGCGGTGGTCATATTTAAGAGTGCTTCGACTTCGATCATGGCTGTTTCCTCATAATGTTTCGTTGTTACTTAATATATCGGCGGTAAAACTCATACCTTTAGTCTTTTTTTCAAAAATATTCACTTAATTTCCGGTGGGCATAATGGGGACAATTAATGTAAAGCGTCGTCCCGGCGCTAGCGACGCCCCCGTAGCTAGCATAAGGGTCTGGGTTTTCCGCGCTATATGCTCTTTAAAAATTAAATGAAAAAAGTCCTCAAGGTATTTTTTGAGAGGCCGATATATTAAGTACCGGGGGGATAGGAGCCTGGCCCCTGGGCGACATTCCAGTGAGACTGCAAGATCTAGGCCAGGGCAGATGGCACGGTGTTTGCTATTGCAAGATCTAGGCCATCGGGTTTGGCACTGATCTTGCTTATGCACTAAGTGTGCCATCGGGTTTGGCACTGATCTTGCTTATGCACTAAGTGTGCCATCGGGTCTGGCACTGATCTTGCTTATGCACTAAGTGTGCCATCGGGTTTGGCACTGATCTTGCTTATGCACTAAGTGTGCCATCGGGTTTGGCACTGATCTTGCTTATGCACTAAGTGTGCCATCGGGTTTGGCACTGATCTTGCTTATGCACTAAGTGTGCCATCGGGTTTGGCACTGAGCGTCTTCACTGGCTGGCCCACTGAGCTCCTTCACTGGCTGGCCCACTGAGCTCCTTCACTGGCTGGCCCACTGAGCTCCTCCACTGGCTGGCCCACTGAGTGTCTCCACTGGCTGCTAGGATCAGCATACAAAAAAATTGGAGACTTTCCTAGCATGGATTTTATTGAAAGTCAACCCCCTACATATCTGCGCGCCCGTGTCAATAGTATAAAAATTTTTGGAGGGGTTGTAATTTTGTCTCAAATGTGCAACGTGAGCGTCGTGAGCGTCGTTACTACAAGAGACATGGTACCTTTTGGTGGTTTTTCTGAAATTTCGCTGTATATCTATGAAGATATTTTATCGTCCTAATCCTTTCCACTCCCAAAATAGCAATGTTGGGATAGGCAGGCGCCAAGGTACCCACCCCCTATGGTATCGCTCTCGCTTCGTGTGAGAGCCGTCAGGAGGATTTCGGGTTCTCGCACATATCCGTGGCCAGGTTTGACAGGGATCGTCGCTTGCGTCGGGCTCTCAGGCGCCCTCGTTTGATTTGGGGGGTAACTACAGCCGCTTTATCGCCGTTGGGATTGGGTTTGCGTCGTCTCTGAGTGTCCACGCTACTAGCGAGCGATCAGGCTATCAGTCGTAGGGCTTAAAATGGGGAGATGGGGGGCATCTATACGGATCAGAGGGTTAGAGAGTTAGCTTTTCTTAATAACTCTTATATAAAAAGAAGTCAGGAAAAATAGAATAATAATATATAATATTATCTTAATAGATAGGATAGGAAAGTAATAATATGATTCATAAAAGGGGAAGTAAATTTTCTCGGCCCCGACGCCCCGACGCGAGCGACGTAACCCATTGATTCATATAGAACGTATAGGACGGTAGGCTATCGTCCTTGAGCACAAAACATACAAAATCACAACGCCACACAGAAGTCAACAATTATATCGCCTAATGTGTAGGACAGCTACGCCAGATTAGTATGACGTATACCTAGATATACAGAAGGTATACGTAAGGTATACGTCATACTAATCTGGCGTAGCTGTCCTACCTAAAAACGACGTGAGCGACGTGCCGGCGCACGCAACGCCTCCAAAAATTAATTGTAAATAAAACAAATTAATCTACAAAATACCCAAATATCCCACGTTTCAACGTCCATTTTAAAAATATATTTTTCATATTGACACCACAACACAACAATGATATTGTATTACATCACAACAACAGAGGAATACTATCATGATAGATCCATTCGCAATTGCGACGATCACGACGCGCACGACGCCAGCGACGATCCCCAAGCGTCCACGTCGGCCCGTCGCCTACCACATGACAATCCCAGAAGAGTTCGTCACCGAACATGAAGAGGTCGAGTATGTGTGGACTGCTTTGTTCCTGAAGTACGTAGGGTTCACAAATCCCTATACCACATTGGCACCTTATAATTACGACCTAACAATCCTCCCCCATCCTGATGCCCCCCCATCCTCAAAGGGAAGAAGTGCGATGCGAGCGACGGACGCTATGGAGTTTATTTGCCAAGCACTCCCCAGTACGTACCGCAAAATACACGTCCTCATTGAGAAACTACCTCGGGAGCAGCAGCGCACCATGTTGGATGCCTATAAAATGTACTTACAATATGAAATAGATTACGCATCAAGCGAAATCTCACAGTTGGAGAAAAAACGATGAAGAGAAGTATGGATAAGAAGATGTACAACGCCATCGTTGCGTTGGCAGACCTCCCCGTGGAGGGGGTTGGAAGATTGATGACCCTGTATTACCACGACATTCCACATCTTAAAGTTTGGATGGATGCACATGTGGCGGAGGTCGTCACCCCATTAACTGAAGAAATAGAAGAATTAAAGAAGAAACTGGAGAAGCAGTGATGGCGTACACCCCACTACAAAACATTTTCCCACTACACAATAGATACGCTCGCGATGTGTGGGCTGCCCTTCCCCCCCGCGCCCCTATAACACCTAATCTTTTGCGGGACCAAGATGTTATCGAGGTGTTAGCTGACTCTTTTATACATAGCATTGGAGGTATATCGGTAGAGGACGTTGTCAAGGTAGTCAACCAGGATGGAATTGTTCCGCCAATTAAAATTAGATATGTATACTCTGCGTACGGCGGCGCTCTTATACGGCGCCGAACCTTTTCACTTAGGGACGCATTAGGCATCTTAACAATACCAGAGATACGTGGAGACTCTTCGGCGACGAGGTTCGGTGGATGGGACCCTGTGGATCTTTTCAAAAGATTTGGCCACGAGAAAACCCCAGAACAGGCAATTCTAATGTGGATTGCTATTGGGGAGCTATCGTACCGTGAAGTTTGGCTCTCTCCAGAGGGCGCATGGAAGATGAGCCTCTACCGAATAGATGAGATTTTGGAACAGGAAGAGCATGACTATGTGTGTGACGCGTTCGTCGGAAGTAAAAAACCTTTGGAGCGCGAAGTACCAAGCGTCGCAATTCCAACACTTATGTACCACAAACCACATGGATCAACCGCGCAACCACATATAGAGGCTGCAAAGTCTCGACTATATATGAAATACATAGAGGCAATCAAATGAACAACGAATACACACACGAAGAGAAAATGGCCGCACTAGAAGCACTACAGTTGACTGGATGGACAGACCGCGAGCTGGCCGAGCAGGGCATAGAGTGGGAGAACGTCGCACAAATCATTCGAGACAGACCGCCTAGACCTACACCTGAGCCTGAGCCCTATCAAGCGCTTGACAACACAGCGGAATCCGCCGAAGCACACGAACAGCGTGTGTTTGCGCAACTTGGAATGACTAAGGACAACATCATCGGTATGACCGACGAGCCCGACGCCAGCGACGAGCCCTTGGCGTACAACGACTCCTTCATCCACACCGATGGCCAGGAGTGGGTATATGCCACCCCATTCTTAAAAGAGATAGGACACGCAAACCCATCCAGGTCTTTGAAGCAAATGATGGAACGGGGGACATTATCCGAGAGCGACGTGAGCGACACATCGAAGCCAGGTTCCGTTCAGATTGCTAAGATCCTCACATTGGACGCGGCCATGAGGATACGTGGGTCAGGTACGTCGTTGGTGGTAGCTCCCAGCAACCGCATGACTCGGAAGGAAATGAAGGTGGTTGATTTCGTAGAGACTGCGCTAGCGACGCCCGCCTCAAAGTTGTGTTCGATGATGGCCTTCCGGGAGCTTAATGTGATGCTGTTTAAAGGGGAGATCCCAACAAGATACCTAAAGCCTTTGTTCGCCTTGGCCAACCAGATCGCCATCATCGAACACAACAAGGCAATGCCGAAAGGGTATCACGCGTACACCACCAACTCACAGAACAGCTACATGTCCCGCCCATTGTGTTTTAGGATTGGATGTGACTCAGACCCCAGCCTACCAAGCGTAGGAGAGCCCGACTTAAAGCGTTCGCTAGAAGCAATCGCCCCCCAACTTCGAAAGGGGGACATCTTAGTGCGCTCATCTTGCGACTCCCTGTACGCGATCCCACGTGAGGTCGTGAGCGGCGAGTACTTCAAGTGGAAAGAGATCCCGGGGATCGCCGGGGACTTAGCAAGCGCCGCACACGTCGTGGGCGACGATGCGAAGCAGATGGTGTTGGAAGAGAGTCGTCTGTCGGCGTTCACTCGCATGGAGAGTGCGTTCGTCAATCAGGGGAATGGGTCGTGGCACAAGCGGGCGCGGATGTACACCCCGGAACAAATGATCGATCAGTTGTGTGACCCGTCGATCCGGTTCAGCGACGGGGCGTCGCCGCGTCGTGTGCTCAAGATCGAAGGGGCGCGCCCCGACGCAAGCGACGTTTAAGAGACAGTAGGGTTTCAATTTAGAGAGGATTTGAGATGAGTAAAGAGATCGAGGCTGGGTGTTTGGTGCTGATAGTGCGCGCGTATCACAACTCCGAGGTTGGGAAGACATTCACAGTGATAGGTAAACCATCCACCCTACGACTTTGCGCTAAAGAAGTGTGGTGGGAGGTGGATGGGACAGTGCTACTACCCTTACGTGACCCACAAAGTGTTGTGAGAGGCTCGATACAATTAAATTATTTATGTGAATCTATGGTGATTAGGATAGACGACCCAGACTTGGAGAATGAGAACGACCTGGCGCAAGAGACGGTTAAGGAAGGGGTGGTACAGTAGGGTTTCAACTTAGAGAGGAAACGAGATGAGAGACAAAATAGAAGAACTTGAAAAAGAACGAGAAACTGCGATGGACTTAGCCCAAGAAAAGATCTCAGCTAAGTATGACCTACTTATCGCCGAAGAGAAAGTGCGCCGTGCTAAAGATAAGCTGAATAAGATTGAAGGCAGTGTTTATGTGCCAAAACCTTCTAGCCCAACCCCCTCCAAGAGAGAGGATATCTCTGAGGAAGATGCTTGGAATGGGAATGACAGTGGTCGCAGTTGGTAAACAGAGAGGAAAACTAGATGAGCAACAAACGAAACAAAGTGATTCAAGAAGTGATTCGGAAGGCGATTGAGGATGGGATTGTGGTAGATGGGAAGGAGGTTCTGTCTTTCTCAGTTGATGGGGATGGGACAATCAATGCGTACTCGATGCCGTCGAGGGAGCAATCAAACGACGCATCCCCCACACACCCGAGGGTCTGGGACTATACGATTAGACCTTTGAAAAATTATACCTGGGTAGGATGTGTGAAACCATTCAAAGGAAATGGTTGGAAGAAACATCTATACGACGCGAGCGGCGCTCGCTACATAGGGGATAAGAAATGAGCGTATCAACCGATGGACAACTTTGCTTTGGGAGTATGTTTGATGAGGGATATGAGTTCCCGTGGGACGAGGACAGGTTTGGTGGGGAGATTGAGTATTGGTGGCTGGAAGAGCTTGGCTGGAAGCCCCCCGTTGAGGTATATGATGAGGGCGGTAGACGGATTGACGGGGTGGAAGATTCAGACATTGCCAAATACTACGGGGATCGGCGAGCCATCCTAAAGGCCAACCCCCTCCCAGTGCAGCCAGTCAACTACTGTAGTGGGGAGTGCCCCATGTATATTTTAGCGGTGCCATCCACGTGTTTGTCGGCGTATCGAGGATATCCGAAGAGTCTTAGCCCAGGGGAGTTTACAGTGGATGATGCAGATTTGGAGTCGTTCAACATCTTTTGCAGAAACTACGACCTTCTTGAAGGTCCCACCACCTGGTGGCTAAGTAGTTACACGGGATAGAGAGGAATGACAGTGAGCAAAAAACGAAACGAACAAATAGCAGGTATCATTCTATCAAACCCAGAATATGACTTCTGGACAGCGGACAAATGTGGGGCGTTGTGGGGGTGGATGGGAACCATGCCAGAAACAAAAGGAGACATTTGGCAGTTTAAAGAGGTATGGAACCTTGACCCCGACGCGAGCGGCGCCACTCAGTTAGGGCAGGTCATACCGTTCAGAGGGTATGGGTGGGCGTGCCACCTATATGCCGGCGCATTGATATGGGGGCGCCAACAAACCATATCCACAGTACAGAACTCCCGCGTAATATGTATGAATGACCCAGCAATAGCACCACCTCCGCGTCGTGTCATACGGCCACCGGAGTTTAAGAAGATATGCAATTGCAATGCGATAGGGGCTCCGGGGCACTATCACATCGACTACGACAGTCGAATCATTGTAACAGACCGTAAACTCTCGACGGAATATGATATCAGCGGGACTGATCTATTCTGGAGTAGGCAGGCACCCCATAAAGTACACCACAAAGTGTACCCAGAAACTTGGGGTTGGAGGTGGGTGTCTGAGCTGGGATGCGTTGGAAAAGATGTGGTACAAAATTGGCGGCACCTTCACTGTGAGGTAAAGAAATGAACAAAGTACCACTGGCATTCCAACACAGCGTAGGTGGCGACGTGTACGTCGAGATCTTGCCCTATCTCCAACATCTGGGATACGGTAGCTTAGTGGCCACGTACCAAGGGCTATTGGACGATGGGACTATCCTACCTGGCCATTTACATGTATCAGAGAAATGGGGAGAGTATAGAACACAAGTGTTGTTGTCTGCCGCCCAACAAATCCCTCCCCCATCGGCAGAGGATGACATCGCTACGCTAGCTAAGCGGTTGAAGGAAGCTCGGCAAAGAAGCAAAGAGCTTAAGGAGGCGCTAACCAAAGCAGAGGATACTTGTTCGCAGTTGATAGCTAAACTACAAAAGGCGATAGGAATATGAGAACATTTAAACAAGTAGTAGAAGGGATTGGGAATGAAGGTATATATACACTGGACAAGGACGGTGAGATCTGGCACTGCCCAGACTTTGATTCTCCAGAGTTTCTAGTTGCTGACAAAACTCAGTTTGATTGTTGGCTGCCATACCCCCGCACACCCCTCCACATAGTAAGAACATATACCTTGGCGGAGGACCTTGAAGATTTAGTGGATACAAGCGAATGGGATACTTCCATCGCACAAATCTACGAAGGGCGGTTTGAGATGCTCGAGCATGAGTAGAGTGCTTCCTTGGATAGCAATTGTGGTTTTCGCAATTGCTTTGATCACGATGTTCCAGCTAGGGCTGCACTTCCTGGCTGGAGTGGTTAGACTTTTAACATAGGAGGCAGAGGGGTGAAATTAGAGGATATTAAAGAAATATATGGAATAAGAAAAAATAGCCATGAGAAATACCAACAGAAAGTTGCCAACGACGCGAGCGACGTGGTTAAGTTAAAAAAATTCTCCACATCGAAGTTCACTTCGGGGGGCGTAACCCAAACCGGCGAGCAATGGGCCACCGAGTTGGGGACGACACCTAAAAAGCTGGAGGCAAGGGTGCGCAATATGGCGCGCCAGTATTCGTGCGCGACCTTTGAGGATATAATAACGACGCACCGAAGTGGGTTAGCTAGGAAGGCACACCTAGTATTCGGCAGTCCAGAGTCGATCAACAGCGCGGTATGTAAGTACCGACTACCGATAAAGGATGTGACCGAGCGGTTTAAAAGAAACGGGGATTTGGAAGCGTCAATCGCCGTGCTTCTGCTGACCAAGCACTGGGAGATAGATAAATGAAAAAAGAACGCGAAGTTTATAAGGACACGACGCAAGCGGCGTTGCTTAAAGAAGGGGGCAAGCAAGGAGCCGTCGCTAGCGCCGTCCTTTCCACGATGATGGAAGGTGTTGGACCACCAAGAATCCCCCTGACGCAATGGAAAGAGTTTGTGGCGATGGCTATTGAATGCCGAAAGCCTGGGCAGTATACCGTAGACAGAGATGGCACGGTATGTTGGTGGTCACTGACCGCCGATGTGGTTGCGATAGACGCTCAACCATGGGAAGAAGGTTGGCAGAATAGCAACCCCCCATATGAGGCAGCGGAAATAGGATGCCTCTCTCCGTTCGATGGCTGTGAGTGGATCGCATACCACATTGTTGCACCGGATGGGTGCGCATGGAAAACGTTTCCCGAACCCGAATGGGATGTGCGGGATCAGATTGACGCGGCGTATCACCAAGAATCTTTGGAAAAACAATGGAGTAAAGATCATGAGTAAAAGAACTGGGTTTAAGGGGATGAGGAAGCACCCACGGTATGTTGTTTGGAATTTAATGTTAACATAAGCAAAGCTTGGCAACATACACCACCTCCCATCACAAAGCAGATAGTTATAGAGGATTGACATGAAAATAAAAATCGGATTTGAAACCATCCAAGATTACTTAGAGTTCATCGACGAAGAACTTATAACCATCCTAGAGAACGACGCGAGCGACGTTGATTTTGAAGATCAAATGATGTGTGTCGTTTTGGAGTTCAAGGCAACCCCCGACGTGGCCACGCTGCGTAGTATCGAGGACACTGTGAAAATCCATGGGGGAGTGATGTCAAATGAATAAGGAGATACTAGACGCGATTACCGCGATAAGCAAACTAGACAAAAGAGCCATGGACAGAGTTATGTCAGAGTACTCAAAAGACATTCCGGAATTAAATACTTGGCTGCTAGAGTTTGGAAATCTGCAAAAACAGGAAGGATATAACTCAGGCAAGGCAGCCGCCAAGGACCACTCACATGATTGATGACAACGTGAGCGACGTCCCGCCGAGCGCGAAGTTTATTTTTTCCATCGGTGATTTCGATGACTTCGCAATCACCGATGGGGAGGACGTAGTATACCCCCTCATCCCCATCATCGACAAACTTGAGTTACATAACCACGAGAAAATCGTTGAAATTTTCAGACCTGAGTTATATGCAAAAGGAGAGGACTACCCCGATAGGTATGAATTTACGTTGTGCCTAACACGGGCGCAATTGGTATACATCTTACAAACAGTTCGACCACTAAACTAGGAGATTGATATGACCAAAACTTTACACAACTCGGATGCGTCCGGCGCAAGAAAAAATGTCAAAGATATAAAAATTGTAGGTGATGGCGATATGTTTCGTTTGCTTTGCAAAGCTTCCAGCGAAAAAGAAGGATGGATGAAAAGCACAAAAGCGCTAGAAGTCCCTGGCGGTTGTTTAGTACAGGTGACTACACAACAGCGAAATGAGGATGGTAGCTACGCTGTCGCAGAGGCGTTAAGTTTTGTACCAAACGTAGGGATAATTAATGATATTAATGGTGGGAGGAGATTGAAATGATAAACCGAGTCACACTAAATGGAATAATGGGAGAGTACAAGTGTGACGAACTAAACGGTTGACATCCTAATCAGCCCCTAAGGATGGGGGCACATACTAGTCACTTACTTCAAAGAGGAAACGATATGAATAAAACAGCGAGTTTTTCGAGAGGATTTATTTGGGCAGGCGTAGCCAAGATTTCACGCAACAGGGAGTGGAGTAGAGGCGCACATAATCCCATGTTATCACGCAAGAGAATTCAATACCTAAAACGAGAGTGGGAGATACAATCCCCCACCCACTACTGTATAGTATTAGAGCGCTAGCTTCTTCAACACATACGAAGCAATGAACGTAACATTTACAGTGCCAGTGGCGACGTTAGCGTTGACCCATACATCCGTCTTCTCTCCGAGAGCGACGCTCGCGTCGAACACGCGCTCCACATCGCCACTGGAGTCGTCAACTTTGAAGAACTCGAACGTTCCTGCGAATGGGGCAGTGACGATGTCCGCCCCTCCACGCACCATAAACTCTGACATGACAGTCTTACTAGCATCGTGGTTTAGTTTGGAATTCTGAAATTTCATAGAAAACCCACGCGGTACAGTGAACACCGCCTGTTGGGAGAACCCAATGTCTGGGTTAATCACATCAAGCAACGTCCCACCCGTAGTTTCTATGTTGATCGTACCTACATTCCTCCCCCCGTAGGTGCCGGTTAGAATGCATGTTGCGCCATTGATCCGGTTGATAGTGATAGCGGAATCAGCAGAGGCCGCAGCTCCGGCGGTAGACAAGAGTATAAATTGTCGATCCCAGTTTGAGTCCAGAACATCCAAGGCTACGACGCGGGCGCCGGACCCCGCCACGTCGTCAGCGGCGTTCCCTCCGGCACGAATTCTCACCGCAGTGGGGGCCAATAGGAAAGGATAGATAAGAGATTCCCCCGCCCCTCCCCATACTGTTTGGGTGGTAGTTCCAATCCCTGTCTGTCGAGCATTGATGAGCCCAGTAGTAAATTGGCCATTGTCCCCAAAAGTGGAAGTAACGAAGAAGTCTTCAGCTACCGATACCAAATCGATTTGCTTCTTGCCGTATAGCATTATATTTTCTCCATCACTGAACCAGTTACGTGGATAGCATCAGGGGTTGTAGGGGTAATGACTAGGTAGTCCCCGCCCTCAAGGGACCACTTCCCCGGTAGGGGGAACGCGTCGGTGGGTGTGATTTCTAAAGATTCGACGATAGTGAAGAATGCGTTCTCACTGCTATCGTATAGGTCTACTTTACAGTAGACCGTGTTCGATGTTTTGTTGGCGATGTTGATACTGGATACCACCGCTTCGGCGCCGGCAGGGACGACATATGGAACGGCTGAGATAAATCCCGAAAATACATCCCCACTTAGGGACGTTCCTATGAACAATGTCCCATTCCGAGAAAGTAGGCTCAAGACCTCAGTAGCCCCCGCCAAAACCCCCGTATCATTCCAGGTAACTCCTAGATCAATAGAAGAAAAAACCTTTCCTCCAGGGGCGGTTCCGGCGTATAGTGTGCCGTCTACTTCCAACAAGCTCCACACGTCAGTAGCCCCCGCCAAAACCCCCGTATCATTCCAGGTAACTCCTAGATCAATAGAAGAAAAAACCTTTCCTCCAGGGGCGGTTCCGGCGTATAGTGTGCCGTCTACTTCCAACAAGCTCCTAACATCAGTAGCCCCCAACAAATTCCCAGTGTTATTCCAGGTAACCCCTAGATCGGCAGAAGAAAAAACATCCCCACTAGGGGATGTCCCTGCGTACAAAGTGCCGCCCACTGCTAATAAGCTCCATACCAACCCCGCTCCCGCCAGGGTCCCAGTGGCATTCCAGGTGGCCCCCAAATCGACAGAAGAGAAGACATTCCCACCAGGGAGAGTACCTGCGTATAACACACCCCCATCCTCTATTAGGCTTAAGACGTGTGAGGCCCCCAACAAATTCCCAGTGGCATTCCAGGTAACCCCTAAATCGGCAGAAGAAAAAACATCCCCAGCAAGCGACGTCCCGGCATATATCACACCGTTAAAATAGATCAACGCAAACACCTCAGTGGCCCCTGCCAAAGCCCCAGTATCGACCCAAGTGGTTCCCATATCGGTAGAAGAAAAAACTTTCCCGCTAGAGGATGTCCCGGCGAATAGTATACCGTCTACCTCTAGTAGACTCCACACAGCGACAGCCCCAACCAAGTCTCCTGTGCCGGAGAAGACTTGGTTGGTGGGGAGATTTCCATTAAATGTTCTATAGGTTACTGTCATATTCCTAGTGCCCCATTCATATGAAGCACGCACAACTCTTCTTGCACTGCGGCCTCTGATGTTAAAATTCTGTCCGCACTAAACAGCTCAGTGACCGTCGTGCCTAAGTCATTAATTACTCTATGGAGAGTATCATCCGCTATGTGAGTTTGAATGTTAGCGTTCGCAGGTTCCTTAGTGGCCAACCTGGCTATGATCTCTGACGCACTAAACAGCTCAGTGACCGTCGTGCCTAAGTCATTAATTACTCTATGGAGAGTATCATCCGCTATGTGAGTTTGAATGTTAGCGTTCGCAGGTTCCTTAGTGGCCAACCTGGCTATGATCTCTGACGCACTAAACAGCTCAGTGACCGTCGTGCCTAAGTCATTAATTACTCTATGGAGAGTATCATCCGCTATGTGAGTTTGAATGTTAGCGTTCGCAGGTTCCTTAGTGGC
>Ga0316205_10000612_pt1 | contig 60657 bp, 64 predicted proteins | sample 3monthpyrite_MG_FD_204941 | JGI IMG/M metagenome (GOLD analysis project Ga0316205, IMG submission 204941) | Microbial mat bacterial communities from mineral coupon in-situ incubated in ocean water Damariscotta River, Maine, United States -... | ecosystem: Environmental > Aquatic > Marine >...
TATACTTTAATCGTTCAGTTCATTATTGTTTCAACGCAAAGAGGGTAGTATGTGCGGTATTATTGGCATAGTTTCTAATAAAGAAGTTAATCAAAACTTATACGATGGTTTGATTGTGTTACAGCACCGAGGTCAAGATGCTGCCGGCATCGTTACCTGTAAAGACGACCGTCTGTATATGCGCAAAGCAAATGGCTTAGTCCGGGATGTTTTTTATACGAAACATATGTTGCGTTTAAAAGGTAACATGGGTATTGGACATGTTCGTTATCCTACAGCGGGTTGTTTCTCTTCTGCGGAAGCACAGCCTTTTTATGTTAATTCACCCTATGGTATTACACTTGCACATAATGGTAATTTAACCAATGCAGATGAATTACGAAATGATTTATTTAAAGAAGATTTGAGACATATTAATACCGATTCAGATTCAGAAGTACTACTTAATATTCTTGCACATGAACTGCAAACAAGTAAAAAGCTTGAAGTCAGTGTAGAGGATATTTTTAATGCAGTGAAAGGGGTGCATAAACGTTGTCGTGGTGCTTACGCTGTTGTTGCCATGATTACAGGTAAAGGTATTTTAGCTTTCAGAGATCCATATGGTATTCGACCACTTGCCTACGGAGAACGTAAAACTGAAAATGGAACAGATATCGTTGTTGCTTCAGAAAGCGTCGCAATTGACGCATTAGGTTTTGATCTAGTTCGAGATATTGCACCTGGCGAAGCCATTTTTATAGATGCAAGTGGAAAATACCACACACAACAATGTGCCGATAACCCGATACTAAGTCCCTGTATCTTTGAGCATGTTTATTTTGCTCGTCCGGATTCCATAATTGATGGTATATCAGTTTATAAAGCGCGTTTACGCATGGGTGAATATCTTGCGAAGAAAATACTACGTGAGATCCCAGATCATGATATTGATGTCGTGTTACCTATTCCGGATACTAGCCGAACCTCTGCACTAGAGTTGTCCTATGTATTAGGGGTGAAATATAGTGAAGGTTTTATAAAAAATCGATACATTGGCAGAACATTTATTATGCCAGGTCAAAAAGAACGTAAGAAGTCTGTACGTCAAAAATTGAATGCCATTGAATTAGAATTTCGTGGCAAAAATGTATTGCTCGTTGACGATTCTATTGTTCGTGGAACAACATCAAAACAAATTATACAAATGGCTCGAGATGCCGGTGCTAAAAAAGTTTATTTTGCCTCAGCTGCGCCACCTGTTGTTCATCCGAATGTATACGGGATTGACATGCCGGCTGCAAAGGAACTGATAGGCTATAATCGAACGGACCAGGAAATTACCGATGCGATTGGTGCTGACTGGCTCATCTATCAAGATCTCACTGATTTAATTAAAGCAGTTAAACGAAAAGTCACGGATGATATTCAGTTTGATACATCCGTTTTTAATGGTGAGTATATTACTGGAGATGTTACAAAGGAATATCTTGAAAAGATTGAGTCAAATCGAAATGATGGGGCTCGGGAAGATAAAGTGAAAGATAATGAGGTTGTAGAGATTTACAACACAGCCTAAAAACTTCCAGCACGAATAATGAGAAGCTAGTTAACGGCGTTGGAAGCCAACTCAGAAAAGAACATAAGTGCCAGTAAAAACAAAAACTGGCACTAAAAAATGCTCATTTACTATATGTAAACTCCGCTTTTTCGTTGACTTCCGCCTTGTTCTCTAGCTTCTCATTATCCATGCAGAAAGTTTTACTTATATTTAGTTTCAGCTCTGAATTGACATTCTTAAAATTAACGCATATTCTACTAGTTAGTAACAAGGCGCCGATTTGAAGATCAGCTTGCGGGCGCTTAATAAAAACAGCTAAAGCGTGGATGCAATAACCGCAACCTGCTTTAGTTAAGTGGGTTTTTTTATGCCCACAGATTTTACAACTTTAAATAATTACGATGAGAGGCAAACTATGTCTAATTTTGACGATGGTAACGAGTGGGGTTTTGATACCTTAGCCGTAAGAGCAGGGCAAACACGTACTGCTGAAGGTGAGCATAGTGAAGCTATTTTTCCAACATCGAGTTATGTTTTTGATTCGGCGGCTTCTGCTGCAGCGCGTTTTAAAGGTGACGAACCCGGTAATATCTATTCCCGTTTTACTAACCCAACGGTAAGAAATTTTGAACAACGGCTTGCTAGTCTTGAAGGCGGTGAGCGTTGTGTTGCAACCGCATCTGGAATGTCTGCAATTTTAAGTACGTGTTGCGCTTTATTACAGGCTGGTGATCATATTGTATCCTCTAAATCCATTTTTGGTAGTACGGTTGTATTATTTGATAAATATTTAGCACGCATGAATATATCGGTTACTTATGTACCCATTGCCGATCTTGGTGCGTGGAAAAAAGCGATTACACCTAAAACAAAAATGCTTTTTGTTGAAACGCCATCTAATCCATTAATTGAAATTGCTGATTTACAAGCACTTGCTGATATTGCGCATGAAAGCGATTGCTTATTTGTTGTCGACAACTGTTTTTGTACGCCAGCTTTACAAAAGCCGTTAGAGTTTGGAGCAGATATCGTTGTGCATTCAGCAACAAAATATATCGATGGCCAAGGTCGTTGTATTGGTGGTGCGGTTGTCGGTAATGAAAAATTAGTTGGTGAAGAGGTTTATGGTTTTTTAAGAACCGCTGGGCCAACAATGAGTCCGTTTAATGCTTGGGTTTTTTTAAAAGGTTTGGAAACATTACGCTTAAGAATGAATGCACATAGTGAAAGTGCATTAAAGTTAGCCCAATTTTTAGAGCAACATAAAAAAGTAGAACGTGTTTATTACCCGGGATTAAAATCACATCCTCAGCATGAACTGGCGTTGAAGCAACAAAGTAATTTTGGTGGGGTTCTAGCTTTTGAAGTACAAGGTGGTCAACAAGCTGCTTGGAATTTAATTGATAAAACAAACTTACTTTCTATTACGGCTAACCTAGGTGATGCGAAAACGACGATTACGCATCCAGCGACTACCACACATGGTCGCTTAACCGATGAACAGCGTGCCGAATCTGGTATTACCAATGGTATGATTCGCATTGCCGTGGGTTTAGAAGATATAGATGACATTCAACAAGATATAGAACAAGGTTTGTAAGTAATATGCCATTAATCACACTGGATAAAGCTTGTTTAAGTTATGGACACGTTGCCTTATTAGATAAAGCCGATTTGCTAATAGATTCAGGTGAACGTATCGCCTTAATTGGTCGTAATGGCGAAGGTAAATCAACTTTAATGAAAGTATTGTTGGGTGAAGCAACGCTTGACGATGGTTCTATTTGGCGCACAGCGAGCTTAAAAGTTTCGTATTTAATGCAAGAAGTCCCTAGCGACGAAGAGCGTAGTGTTTTTGAAGTCGTTGCAAGTGGAGTTGAAAAAGTAGGTGGTCTAATTACAGATTATCATAACGTTGTTCATAAACTTGCAGATGTAACCGATGAAAAAGAATCAATGCGCTTAGTTGAACAGCTCAATAATTATCAAAATGAGTTAGAACGTTTAGATGGTTGGTCATTAGAACAACGTGTTGAATCAGTTATTAGTAAACTGTCATTACCGGAAGACGCACTTGTTAGTTCTCTATCAGGTGGTTACAAACGTCGAGTGATGTTGGCTAGAGCATTAGTGTGTGAGCCCGACATTCTTCTACTTGATGAACCAACAAACCATTTAGATATTGAGTCCATTCTTTGGTTAGAAGAGTTTTTAAAAGGTTATAACGGTACAATATTATTTGTATCGCATGATCGTGAATTTATTAAGAAACTCGCGACTCGCATTATCGAACTCGATCGAGGTAATATTACTTCGTGGCCAAGTAATTATGAAAATTATTTAGTTAAAAAAGAAGAATTCCTTGCGATAGAAGCAGATCACAATGCAAAATTTGATAAACGCTTAGCTGATGAAGAAAAGTGGATAAGAAAAGGTATTAAAGCACGTCGTACAAGAAACGAAGGGCGAGTACGTGCATTAGAAGCAATGCGTAAAGAACATGCTCAACGACGTAATTTACAAGGTAAAGCAAAACTTAATATAGATAAATCTGAAAATTCCGGGCGCATTGTATCTGAAGTGCTTAAAGCCAGTTTTGCTTATGATGATAAAGTGATTATTAATGAATTTAGTACCAAAATTATGCGCGGAGATAAAATTGGTATTATTGGTGCTAACGGGTCAGGTAAATCAACGTTAATTAAACTCCTGTTAGGTGAATTAAAACCAACGGCTGGCAAAGTCAAAATGGGAACGAATTTAGAAGTTGCCTATTTTGACCAAAATCGTGCGGACTTTGATTTAAATGCCTCAGTTATGGCAAATTTAAATCATGGTCGTGATCGCGTCATGGTCAATGGTAAAGACAGACATGTCATTGGTTACTTACAAGATTTCCTCTTTCCGCCAGCAAGAGTTATGTCACCGGTTAAAACTTTATCAGGCGGTGAGCGTAATCGTTTATTACTTGCTCGACTCTTTATTAAGCCAGCCAACTTACTTGTACTCGATGAACCTACTAATGACTTAGATGTAGAAACGTTGGAACTATTAGAAGAACTATTATTAAATTTTGAAGGAACGTTATTACTAGTCAGTCATGATCGTAAGTTTTTGGATAATATTGTTACCAGTACAATCGTTATGGAAGGAGATGGTAGGGTTAATGAATATGTTGGAGGTTACAACGATTATCTACGGCAACGTTCGGAGCCAATGAAAGCTATACCACAAGGCGATTCTAAAGATAAGAAAAAACCATTAAGTACGTCAACTGCTTCAGCAAACTCAGTTAAGACTGCTCCCGCTAAATCACCTGAAAAAAAATTAAATTATAACGAACAGCGTGAACTTAAATTATTACCTGAACGAATAGAAAAACTAGAAATAGAGCAAAAAGAAATTACTCTATTAACAAGTGATCCTGATTTTTACAAAAAAGAAAAATTCGTTATTAATAAGGCAACAAAGCGTTTAACCGAAATTCAAGAAGAATTAGCGAAAGCTTATGCGCGATGGGAAGAGCTCGACGATTAGTTTGCTAATAAATGCTAACAATATCCGATCAAAGAAATAAAGTATTAAAAATATATGCTGAAGCCCTTGAGTCAGTTCGAGGTGATAGCTGTGTTAAAAAGTATCTTGACTCTGGGCAATTCAAAAAACACTTCAAGCACACTGATAAGGTGGCAATTTTAGCAATTGGTAAAGCCTCGCAAAGTATGGCGCAAGGAGCGTATGAGGTACTACATGAAAATATTATTGGCGGATTGGTCGTAACAAAAGAAAATCATCTATCAATTAGCTCGCTCATTAATAAGTTTGAATATATTGAATCAAGTCATCCTATTCCATCTCAAAAAAGCTTAAACGCAGGAAGAAAAGTTATTGATTATATTTCAGCGCTACCTACAGAAACACATTTAATCGTTCTTATTTCAGGTGGGGCATCTTCTTTAATTGAACAAACTCAACCAACGATTAGTCTGGATGACTTGACACAAGTAAATGATTGGCTGATTGCTTCAGGTTTAAGAATAGAAGAGATAAATAACATTAGGCAACAGTTATCAATAATTAAAGCGGGGCAACTCGCGACCTTTACCAAACATATTAAAGTCAGCAATTTATTGTTATCGGATGTTTTAAGTAACAATCCTGCTTATATTGGTTCAGGATTGCTTGTGGAATCACCTCCTTCGAGTATTAATAATCTTAGTGTTAAATTACCAGCATGGCTTGATGCGTTATTATCGTCCTGTGACGGGATGAAAAGGAATGCTTCTTACAGTAATATTAATACTCAATTAGTCGCTACAAATTCAATTTTGTTAAAAAATATCGAAATTTTATGCAAGTCTAATAAAAATCAAAACATTCACCTTATTGAAGAACCTTTATCTGATAATGTTGAAATAGAAGCGGATAAAATAGTTTCTCTCATTATGCAAGGAAAGAGTGGATATTATATTTGGGGTGGTGAGCCGACAGTAGATATTTCTAATAGTAGTGGTTCCGTGAATAAAGGCGGTCGTAATCAGCATTTAGCACTTCTTATTGCGAGAAAGATTAAATCAATTAAAAATCTCATTGTACTTTGTATTGGAACTGATGGTACCGATGGTACAACTGATGATGCAGGAGCCTTAGTTGATGGTGATACACTTACACGAGGGGATTCCGTAGGCTTAGATGTGGATGAGCATCTAGCAACCTTCAACTCTGCTGGTTTTCTACAAGCGAGTGGCGATGTTATTAATACAGGCCCAACGGGTACAAATGTTATGGATGTGGTTATCGCTTATAAGTGGGAATAGGTCTTTTGCTCACTTTTTGATAACATCCCAACATGATTAATGACTTATTGAATGCTGCATGGAAAATACTGAATATTTCAGATCCTCAACAAAAAGTAACCGAAACCTACGCTGCTTTTGATAAGTTTTTTGAACAAGATTTGCAAGCAGAGAAGATTGATTCAGATATACCCGTAAAACATCTTCTTATACCTGGTCGGCCGGATAAACCTGAATTGGTTCAACCAAGAGAATTACCTCGACGTGGATTAAATACTTTAGAAGGGCGGGCAACCTTATTACATGCCATTTGTCATATTGAATTCAATGCGATTAACCTTGCTTTAGATGCTATTTATCGTTTTCGCAATATGCCAACACAGTATTATTTTGATTGGCTGAAAGTTGCAAAAGAAGAAGCAGAACACTTTAGTTTATTGAATGATTATATCAATGATTTAGGCTTTTCCTATGGTCAATTTCCTGCGCATAATGGGCTATGGGAAATGGCTGTGGACACCGAGCATGATGTACTGATACGTATGGCACTCGTTCCTCGTGTTCTTGAGGCACGAGGTCTAGATGTGACACCGGGTATAATGAAAAAATTTGAAAGTGTTAATGATACCCGTGCAAATGAAATACTAACTGTTATTCAACGAGAAGAAGTAGGTCATGTTGAAATTGGTTCACACTGGTTCCGCTATTGTTGTGAACAACGTAATGTGGATTGTGATGAAACGTTTCGAAATTTATTACAGCAATATTTAAAAAGTGGTATTAAAAAACCGATTAATGTTGAAGCCAGATTGAAAGCGGGTTTTTCACAAAAAGAACTCGATTATTTTGAAAATAAATTATAATTAGGAAGTGGTAATGTTTATGAAGTATTTTGCGCAAGTCGTTTTTAAATTTTTTATAATTGTAGTGTTGGTATTTAATTTGGCATCCTGCAGTAAAACTGAACCCACTAATTATGCTTATAAAATATTATTTATGGAGCAAGAGCAGTTTGTCACTCCTTATCCTACTCGTGTCATTATTACGCCTGAGTTTGTGCGTTTTGATGACGGAGAAAATGCAAAAGATTTTATTTTATTTGATAGAAAAAAATCAGTTGTCTATAGCATTGTGACGGACGAAGAATCAGTTATGTCTATTCACCCAAAGGAAAATAAAATTGAATCGCCTATTAAATTAGACTTATCTGAAAAAGACTTAGGTGAAATGAAGGATGCACCTGCCATTGCCGGTGAAAAGCCTAAGCATTATCAGTTGCTCGTTAATGGTGAAGTTTGTAATGACGTTATTGCAATTAAAGGATTACTACCGGCTGCAGTGACAGCGTTAACGGAGTTTTCACTTTTAATGGCATCTGATAGCAAGATGACCTTATCTAGCACGCCTGCTGACATGCAAAACGCCTGTGATCTGGCAAAAGATACATTTGCGCCTACACGACTATTGAAGTTTGGCTTCCCTGTGCAAACTTTAGGGAAGAGAAATTATTCACGAACGTTAGTCGACTTTGATGATAACTATAAATTGGATGTTAAGTTGTTTGATTTACCGAAAGAGTATAAACGTTATTCAGTTCAAGACTTGAGAGAAGGAAAAGTTAAATTCGAACAGTAATTAAACTTCAAGTCTAAATGTAATTTCACTAATATATAATTTAGTTAGCTAGCTAGTAAGCTTATATTTAAGGTGCGAAGGGGCTAACAGAATCCGTCATTCCCGCGCAGGCGGGAATCTATATTTTTTTATATCTTAAATTTTTTATTAATAAATAAAATCCCCATATATTAGCGAATTATATTGGATAACGTCTAGGCACATGGATTCCCGCCTGCGCGGGAATGACTGTGTGTTTTATAGTTATACGATTATGTAATATGTAGTCAATTGGGTGTAGTAGAATACGTTACTTAATATAGCGAGCTAGAATATTTTACTAAAAATGTAAGATTAAATACAAATTTTCACACGTTAAGATATTGTTTGTAATTCAAACTTTCCATTCTCTAACTTTAAAGCACTACCGTGCTTATACCAATCACCTAATACAATACGTTGAGCTTGTTTTCCGTCTAATTCAAAGTTATGAATATTTGGTCTGTGAGTATGACCATGAATCATGGTGTTTACTTTAGCGTTTCGTAAAGCGTTTTCAACTTCTTGTTGATTAACGTCCATTATATCAGCAGCTTTTTCAGCTGTTTCAGTTTGGCTTATTTCTCTGTATTGTTTCGCAAGAGCAATTCGTTCTGCCGGTGTTTTAGCTAAGAGTTGTTTTTGCCATTCCGGGTTTCGAACCATACTGCGAAATTGCTGGTACTTTACATCGTCGGTGCATAAAGTATCACCATGTAGAATGAGATAGTCTTCTTCATCTATGGTAATGATTGTAGACTCGTCTAAGAGTTGGCAACCCGTTAACTCTGCAAAACGTGAGCCAATTAAGAAGTCACGGTTACCGTGAATAAAGTAGACGGGGATATTTGATGACGTCAATTCTTTAATGTGTTGAATGATCTCTTGATAGGCTGGCAGAATACAATCATCACCTAACCAAGCTTCGAATAAATCACCTAAAATGTATAAAGCACGGCTTTGCCGTGCTTCATTTTGTAAAAACTGAGTGAAAAGTTTCGTTATTTCAGGGCGTTGATCACTTAAGTGTAAATCTGCAATAAACAACGTTGTCATTTTAAAAACTTATTCTTCGTCTTCTACAATGGCCGCTTTAGTGATAATGACATCTTCAGCGGGTACATCTTGATGCATGCCATTATTTGTTGTTGAGACATTTTTAATTTTTTCAACAACATCCATTCCTTCAACAACTTCTGCAAAGACACAGTAGCCCCAACCATCAGGAGTCGGTGAGCGGTGGTCAAGAAATTTATTATCCGCAACATTGATAAAAAATTGAGCTGTAGCAGAATTAGGATCCATTGTTCTTGCCATAGCAAGAGTACCTACCGCATTACTTAAACCGTTATCGGCTTCATTTTTAATCGGAGCACGTGTTGTTTTTTCTTTCATGCCGGGTTCCATACCGCCGCCCTGAACCATAAAATTATCAATGACACGGTGAAAAATCGTACCATCATAAAAACCATCTTTAACATACTGTTCAAAGTTAGCGGTTGTTTCAGGTGCTTTTTCTTTATTAAGTTCGACTTTAATATCGCCGAAGCTGGTTGTTATAACAATCATGAATTTATTCCTATTAGGTAAAATTAATTAATGCTAGGTGTTTTTGGACTGTTAAGACCAATCACTTCTACTTTTTCTATTATAATATCTGTTTGAGGGACATCTTGGCGTAAAGGTCCTTTGCTACCGGTTTCCACATTACGAATTTTTTCAACAACGTTCATGCCTTTAATCACTTTACCAAAAACAGCATAACCCCAACCACGCGGTGTTGGTGAGCTATAGTTTAAAAAGTCGTTATCTTTTACATTAATAAAAAATTGTGCAGTTGCTGAATGCGGGTCACTTGTTCTTGCCATTGCCAAAGTGCCTTTTACATTTTTTAAACCATTATTGGCTTCATTTATAATGCTTGCGTCTGTTGGTTTGCGTTGAAAGTCAGTACCAAAGCCGCCGCCTTGAATCATAAAGTTGCTAATTACCCGGTGAAAAATGGTTCCGTTATAAAAACCATTTTGAACATACTTAAGAAAGTTACCCACTGACTTTGGCGCTTTATCAGCAAATAGCTCAATAGTAATGGCGCCAACATTTGTTGTCATGATTACTTGAGGGTTTGCTGCATTGGCGGTAATGCTGAAACCGATTAGAAGAGCAAATGCTAAGAGTAAATTTTTCATTGTTTTTCCGTTTTCATAAGGGTGCCTATCATCAGGCTGGATTTAGAAAGTTTTTGAGGTTTAAAGTTCAACTGGCGCGATCATACTAAGGATTAGTCATAGTGTAAAAGGGATAGGCTGGTTTTTTTCTTGGCTTCATTGTTTTGTGCAATATCTGACATTTAGATTAAGAATGACTACATTATTAGGCTAGGCATAGGTAAAATGTGGTTAATTCACCGTTACTTAAATTAAGAGAAATTAGACATAATGTTGGTCGTATATAACAGCCTGAAAAAGAAAAAAGAAACATTTACTCCCATTGACCCAAATAACGTCCGTTTATATGTTTGTGGTATGACCGTGTATGATTTCTGCCATATTGGCCATGCGCGAGTATTGGTTGTTTTTGACATTATCTATCGTTATTTGAGCCAAATATATGGTGCTGAGCATGTTACCTATATTCGTAATATCACCGATATTGACGATAAGATTATTCAACGTGCGAATGAGAATGGCGAAGAATTTACTCAACTTACCCAGCGTTTTATTGATGCCATGCATGAAGATTCGGCTGCTTTAGGTGTTTTAGCGCCTAATGAAGAACCTTGCGCAACAGCCCACATGGTTCAAATTATCGAAATGATTCAAACACTAATCGCTAAAGGTAAAGCTTATGCGGCAGATAATGGCGACGTGTATTACGCCATTAATCAATTTGAAAATTATGGGCAACTTTCAGGTAAAAAACTCGAAGACCTACGTGCGGGTGAGCGTGTAGAAGTCGATTTATCTAAGAAAGACCCTTTAGACTTTGTGCTTTGGAAATCAGCAAAACCCGATGAACCTAGTTGGGAATCGCCTTGGGGTAATGGCCGACCTGGTTGGCATATCGAATGCTCAGCAATGTCGACGCACTGCTTAGGTAACCACTTTGATATTCATGGTGGTGGGATGGATTTACAGTTTCCGCATCATGAAAATGAAATTGCGCAGAGCGAAGGCGCGACGGGCGAAAAGTTTGCGAATGTTTGGATGCATAATGGTTTTGTGCGTATCGATGAAGAAAAAATGTCTAAATCCTTAGGTAATTTTTTTACTATTCGAGAAGTCATTAAAGAATTTGCCCCTGAAGTTATCCGTTATTTTATTTTAACTAGTCAGTACCGTAGCCCGCTAAATTATTCGGAAGCAAATTTAAATAATGCAAAAGCGGCCTTAACGACGCTGTATACTGCGTTAAAAGGCATGGAGCAGGTCGAAGCAAAAAATAACAATAGCCAGGCCGTTGTTCAATTCTTTAAAGCAATGGATGACGATTTTAATACACCAGAAGCATTATCAAGTTTGTTTGAGTTAGCAAAAGATATAAACCGTTTTCGACAATTGGATGAACAAAAAGCAATTCAAGCCGCAGCTGAACTAAAGTATTTATCGACTCAGCTTGGTTTACTTCAGCAAACGCCGGATGAATTCTTAAAAGCAGGTAATCGTCAATCAGACTTAAGTGATACACAAATTGAAGCAATGATTCAGCAACGTAATGATGCACGTACCAATAAAGATTGGGCGGAAAGTGATCGTTTACGGGATGAGTTAAAGGACCATGGCATTATTCTGGAAGATGCGGCGGGTAAAACCGGTTGGCGACGAGAATAAAGCGTTTAGGACAGGGAACTAGTACCTTATATAAGAGTCTGTATTAAACGCAGATAAAGGGGAGCGGTGTATATGCGGTATTTGAGAATTATAATTGTAGCGATGCTAGTGTTACCAGTGGGTAGTGCAACTGCGGCAGATGCTACAGCCAAAGAAGACAATCAGCACATTCGAAAGTGGAATAAGTTTGCAGATGATGCATTAGCTTTACATCATAAACTCGTTAAAAAGCATCCTCATGAAATCAAAAAAACACTGGGTGGGTACGCGGGCAATAAAGATTACTATATTCAAGAGCAACATATTTCTGAAAAAACCGGTCAGATGACAAGCCAGGTGCAATGGGAAAAAGAAAATCCAACCGTAATGCACTCTGTTGAGGTTTATGTACAAGACGATAATGGGCGGGTAATGCGTGATTTTATGGCAGCTTACTTACCCGGTTATAAAAATGCGCCTGTGCAAACGTTAATCAGCTTTCACCAATATAGTGGCAAACTCCATGGTTTTCGTTCTTTTGATGCAACAGGCGATCGAATTTTAGAGCGTTGCACAGGTGAATATAATGGGGAGTCGTTTGAGTTTTTATTAGATGAAGATGATCTGTATGCAGCAAGCCAAAACGGTAACCCTATCGAAGACACAGTATATGGATTGTGTGTTGGTAGTTTACCAACAAAATTAGGTAAGTACGTTAAACCGCAATAGCGAATATAAAGGTATTACTTGAAGCTAAGCCAGTTTAACCGTCGGTTGTATTGGCCGCTTCAAGTGTATTTAGTAACAAGGTAGCAACCGTCATGGGGCCAACGCCGCCTGGAACTGGCGTTATCCAACCAGCATTTTCTTTGGCCGACTCAAAGCCGACATCGCCAACTAATTTACCGTCTTCTGTACGATTAATCCCTACATCAATGACCACTGCGCCTTTTTTCACCCAATTTCCATCAACAATGCCGGGTTTACCGACTGCTACCACTAAAATATCAGCCAAGCCGACCATTTCAGCAAGATTTTTGGTGAAGCGGTGGCAAATAGTCACTGTGCAACCCGCGAGGGTCAGTTCTAGCATCATCGGTCGCCCCACATGGTTCGAAGCACCAACAATAACGGCATGTTGTCCTCGAATGGGCTGGCCAGTTGATTCAAGTAAGGTCATCACACCATAAGGCGTACAAGAACGTAAAACAGGCATGCGTATCGCCAAACGTCCAATATTATAAGGATGGAATCCATCCACATCTTTCAGTGGAGAAATACGTTCAATGACGGTTTCAGGGTCGATATGTTCAGGTAAAGGCATTTGAACCAATATACCATGCACGTCAGGGTTGGCATTTAAGCGGTCAATTAAATTTAATAGTTCATCTTGAGAAGTGTCTTTATCGAGATTATGGGCAATTGAAATAATGCCAGCGTCTTCGCAACCTTTATGTTTGTTACGTACATACACTTCAGAAGCCGGATCACTGCCCACTAAAACGACCGCAAGGCCTGGTGCTGATTTTCCCTGTTTTAAACGTTCCTCCACGCCTTTTCTTACATCTTTGCGTAATTGAGCCGCTATGGCTTTTCCATCGATTAATTGTGCAGTCATTGAGTAAAGAGCCTGAAAATAAAAGACCTATAATCTCATGAACAGCTGTATTCTCCAAGTATCGAATTTTTAATGAAAAAGTGGTGATGAAAAGCGATTAGAAACTGAGCTAGTCTTGACCTCAAACCGATGTTTGCGTATTATCGCGCCCTTGATCGGGGTATAGCGCAGTCTGGTAGCGCGCCTGCTTTGGGAGCAGGATGTCGGGAGTTCGAATCTCTCTACCCCGACCATTTTTCAGATTGAAATCCAAGCGAATCAATCAAATGATTGTTCATACCAGTATGCTAGGATTAAGCAGTTCGCGCCCGTAGCTCAGTTGGATAGAGCAACGGCCTTTAAGATCGTAAATTTAATTACGAAAATAGGAGCCTTTGCAGGGAAACAAAAACCTGTAAAGTGGACTGCACTATATCGGGGAAACCTTAACAGCTTATTCATTAAGGCTGATGGCAATCCCGAGGAAACCTATGGTTATCGAGTTTAAGGTAACCTAGTCGTTTTGAAGGCTCAATTCGTTTTGAAAATTAATCGTATTGAGGGTAAAAACACCTAAGAATAATCATTGATGATTATCGTGGGGTTCCGTAGAGGCCATACGTGCAGCACCTGAAATGGTGAAGAGATGGTCCAGACCACAAATGTTAATGTCAGTTTGTGTAACTGGCAAAACAGCAGTGAAAACTGTAGTGGTAAGCTAAGCCGTGGGTCAGAGGTTCGAATCCTCTCGGGCGCGCCAAACATTTTTAACTCACTTGCGCAAAGCAAGTGCTAGATACCGCTCAATGGTGGCTGTAGCTCAGCTGGTAGAGTCCCGGATTGTGATTCCGGTCGTCGCGGGTTCAAGCCCCGTCAGCCACCCCATTTTTTCTTTTTAAGATCTTACTTAGTATCTTCCGATCTAAATGTAAATTTCCCGCTATATCGAAATAAATCACCAAACAAGGGATGTTTAATAATCATCTTCATAGAAAAATGTTCATCATCTATCGGCCTTTCTTCTATGTAGGCTTTACCAAATATCAAGTTTATTGGAATAGGGATGTTTACTCCAAATAATTTCCAAACATATCCGTTATCTTTAAATATAAGCACACCGTTTTCTGCAGTTACCAATAATCTCATACCAACCCCAAAGCGAACATATTCGATAACTTCATTTCCAGATTGCATTTCCATATGTGACTTAAAGTGAAAATCGTGTGTTGGCGACAATTTAAAGACTCTATCCCAATAAAGTGTTGAGTTATCCGATTTTGAATTGTAGTGAACATCAATAGGAACGTTGTTTCTATTGTAAGGAACGATAGCTCCAAATAATAAAGCAAAAGGAATTAGTAACTTGGCTATTGGTGAGTGGTAAATTTCATCCATTTCGCCTTTTACACAAATATAATCATCGGAGTAAGGTTTAAGGAAATAATGGTCTTGAATAACTTTTCCTAAATCATTCCATTGGTCTCCAAGAATTTGTTTAAAAATTGGATCACATTTGTTTTTCATAGTCAGTCCTGCCTGTATTTATACTAAAAATCAAATAAATCGATTCTTGAAATCATCAGTAGGGATTATGCATGTTTCTCTTTTACCCATAATTTTGTAACGATGCTTAGCGATAAAGTCATAGCAGCTATCACGTAGAAATTTTGGAACGATGTTGAATACAGATAATAATCGCCATGGCCAAGATAATGTTGTTGCCATCTTTAATATGGCATCCGATTTGGTATAGGGGATTCCATTTTTGATATAAACGATAGATTCATTATAATTTAAGGGTGTTTCATAAGATTGTAATAAATATTCTCCTATTGGAGATTGTGCAGTGGCGAATTTAAATAATGCATTTTTATCTTGTTTATAGATAAAAATGACTGATGCTGAACAAAACTTGCAAACACCATCAAAAATTATAATGTGTTTATGGTTGTTGATTATATTTTTGTACATTTCGTAGATTCCTAAAAGATATTAGGTTTATTTGTCATAAGAAAAAATACGGTAACTATAGATATAAATGCGGGGATGCCTAACCAAAACCAGATAGTAGCTTGCTTCCAATAAAGATCAGGTAGAGCCGTGTTATTTAATACCGCTTCGTTAGAAATGTTATGCATTCTGATTTGTAAAACGACAACTGGTAACCAACATGCACCTGCAAAAAAATATAATACAATGGATAGTAATATCCAAGATTCAGTAAAAGAGTAACCTAGCATTAATACCATCAATATTCCGGTAATAGGCTGAATAATAATTGTTGGCGTTGTAAACAACCAATCAGCAAGTACAACATTTTTATTGGTATAGGCTATTGTTTGTATATTACCGCTTCTATCAGCCATATATTTATAAAAAGCACTTCCTAGTCCTGTACCAAACAGTAGTGTAGAGCTAACAATGTGGATCCATTTGATAATAAGAAATTCCATTATCTATCCTCCAGAGAAATCATAATTAATATAGAAGCAATCAGGGGAATGTTCTTTACGATAGGGCCGAAAGGGTGTGCCCATTGTTCAGTTAAAAACAATGTAATTAACAAGGTATAGCTAAGTATTAAAAATATCTGAGCTATTCCTATAGCTTTAATACGATAATTTACAAGTATTGATATACCGATTATAAAATCCAGAATTGCCGCAGTATAAAGCGCGAAATAATTATAGGGATATGTAATACCTACTTGAGACAATAAGTTAAAACTGGATTCGATTGGATAAATGAATATTGAAACTATCCCGGTGACTATCCATACAAAAGCAATACTGAGTTTCAATAGAGGTCTTAATACGACTAATTTTGCATGCCACTTATCGGCTTGTCGAGCAGGGTATTGTATTAACGATTGCATAAAGCTAATTGGCGTAAAACCAAAAATATTAACAAATAAACTAACATCACTTGTATTGCCTTTATTTAACATTTTTATAGATTCAGGTGAAATAATACTATTTGGCATAAACTGAAGTAACCAAGCAACTATCAATGCAATTATACTTGGAATATTAATTGTTCGATTCTTTTTAAAGCCCAACCATTTTTTTAAATAACCCGTGAGTTCTCGTATCGTAAGAGGTTCTGGGCCAACGAAAGGAATACGTATTTTAGTTACGCTACTTTCATTACAGAGTTTACTTATTGCGGCACAAACATCATTAATATGAATAGGTTGTATTTCTTGATTGCCGTTGTTGATAACAGGTGTTATTGGAAGAGCTGCCATTGTCGTAAATAAAGACATGCTCTTTGCATTGTGCCCATATACTAATGATGGCATCACAATGATCCAATTAAGATCGAGGGACATTAAAAAATCATCTGCCGCCTTTTTTGAAAGATGGTATTGACTGAAGGCCGTATCATCTGCACCCAGCGCTGATATTTGTATTACTTTCTTAATCTTAATTTTTTCACATGCTTTAAATAAAGCAATGGGGGTGTCTCGGTGTAATGTATCGAAAGTCTGATTTTTTGTTTCTTTGATAATACCGACCGCATTAATAACGGTATCAATATTTTTCAGCCTCGGTAACCAATCATCAATCTGTGTATCTTTACTGTAGTCACATGCCATTGTTTCTATAGATGGGTGACTTAATGTATGACTATGCGTATTTCTAACACAGGCAGTAATCTGATGACCTTGTTCGCTCAGGGAACGAACAAGGTGCTGCCCTATAAAACCATTTGCACCTGTTATCAGAATACGCATATCATTAAGCCCTTACTGGTTTAGCTTTGTTATCTATGAGAGTTATTGATTTTATTATTCAAACTATCAATGTTATTGCATGTGTTAGTTTTATCCATTACCAATGCCCCTTTAATTTATTCCAGCGATATAACTGTTGGGCAAATACGTTGTATGTTGTATCAGCCATATAATGTAGGAAGGGGTTTTTTACTATTTTTGCCTTCCATCTTTCACCGGGTGATTCTTCCCATAAAGCAATGAATGCATCAATACCAACTTGTATATTTCCTTCAGTGTCTTTTACATGCAACCGCTCTCTAATAAAGTCCAGGTCAGCATCTAACTCAGTTGTTAATTTTGCATCGACATGCACATCTGCCCACTCAATATCACAAGTTTTCATGCGCTGTTTCTGATAACCAATCCCTGCATTACATATAGGGCAAGCGCTGTTGTAAAAGACTTTAACGCTATCTTTTGTTGCGTTTTCACCCTTCATTAATGTTTCCTCCATTTGCATGCTCTAATTTATTTCTCACTACACGATGACGCCATTTTGCAATAACAATCACATTAATGAGATGTAACAAACCCAACACTAATAATACGAATCCAACTTGCTGACTTAAAAACTCAATACTTGTCCTAATGGTGTTTATTTGTCTATGTGTTTCAAGCGCTAAAAGAATGTACCCAATATTGAGTAAATAAAAACCTACCACGAGTAAGTGGTTTACGGACTCGGCAAGTTCTTCATTGCCATCGAAACTATCCACTAAAAATACCTGGCCATTTTTACTTAAGGTACGTGCGACCCATACAGTCATCGCGATACTAATGACAAGATATGTTGCATAAGTAAATTCAATCATCTTCTTAACTCCTATGTCGTTTTTAATTGTTATGACTAAGAATATGTTGGCAAAGGTGTATTCGCTTCCAAGATGATAGAAAATGAATAGAAAAATATAAAGCCATTGTTATTCAATGACTTAAAGTCTTCCCGAATGATAATGTAAGAAGTTTTAGATTAATTTATTGATGATTTTCGGTAATTTCCGGGGGAAACGCCGGTGATTTCTTTAAAAGCCGTGTAGAAATTAGACTGTGAGCTAAAGCCAACTTGCATACTGATAGAAAGAATTGAAGCATCTGTTTCAGATTTTAATAGTTGTTTTGCCGCTTCAATTCGTTGTAGGCGAATGTATTGTGAAAACCCCACCTCAAATTGGGTATTAATAAGTTCAGATAGTTGGTGGTTGGACATTTTCATTTCTTCAGCCAGCAAGCTAAGGCTGAGATTTTCGTTTTCGTACACTTTTGAAGTGCAAATTAAATCATTCAGTTTTTGTTTACAGTCTTCTATATCTACATTACTTAATGTCGAGTTTGAATACCCTAGTTTTACCACCTCATCTATTTCACTTAAAACGTTTGGAAATACAATTAAGGTGCCGGTTACAAGAATTAAGCTTGCTCCAATACCTGCTGTGTAAAAATGATAAAAATAAGCTGGATCTACATAAGAAGCAGTAAACCCAATGATTAAAACAAAGATTGCAATGACAGTAAAAAATGTAAAGAAAACAAAAACCAAACCAAAACGCTTACGTATAGCCCTTAGATTATAAGCAATGCTAGTTAACCAGAGACAGTAACCCGTACCTATTAAAAATGCGGTTGGCACAGTAACTTCGCGTGGTGCAATAAATGCCAATAGTATGGGTAAAAAATGCACTAAATGTAATAGTTTAATTTTAAGTTCGGGAAATAGAATCGCTCGACTAAAAAAATAAAACATTGGCGGCAAAAAAAGAATTAACGTCCGGTAACTAGTCGTAGATAAAGGATCGTAACCTGAAATATAAAAACCATAATGGTTATATTGAGCAAGCGCTAGCCCACCAAGTAGCCCAGTACACGTACAAATCGTAATCCAGTTTTTATTTTCATGTTTTATAAAGAACAAATAAGTAATTAAAAGCGTTAAAGCGATAATGATCGAAAAACCGATAGAGAAGATACTTATAATGTTCATGTTAAATTTTACTCGTTTGAGATTTGTTGTTACATCTATCCCATTTAGGCTCAAAACTTTAATGAATTTTTATTATTTTAGTAAATTTTATCACACAGATTAATATAAGACTTAAACTATACAGCTTCTACGTATTAGGAACTAGATAGCCTAGTCAGCATAATTTTAAACACGATGTCTCATTGCTCATCGACCTAAGTAAAAAAATATAGTTATTCTGAATAAGAAGTAACCACCTTTTGATGCATTAGTAACCAAATATTCAATCATTGGTAATAATTCATTTATTTAATATGAAATAAGTTATATAACAGAGTAGTTGGTAGTTTTATCTAAGTTAAATTTTCAAATAATATAGCATAATATAAAAATATAACGATAATAATAAGAAATAAAACACTTAATAATCAATGAGATAGAGAAATACCCCGATTTGTGTTTACAAATGCAAATTTATGTATACAATTGTATACATATTTAAGCGATTACATTCACTAGGATAAATACATGATAACTGAGACTAAGAAGAAACGAGGTACGGTATCAAATCGGTCGAGTTTAGATAAAAAAGCGACTACTGATGGATATCGAGCAGGAACTAAAACCGTGTCATTAAGCACGCGGTTGTCCCAAGAAGATGCCGAGTATTTATCAAGATTGAAGGTAGAAGGTGCAACAACTCCCAGCGAAAAATTAAGAGCGGTTATTTCAGAAACGCGTAAGCGAAATGAAGGTATGCAAGATTATCGTGGAAGTTATCAGATGTATCAGGAAGTGATGAACCGCGTCTCAATGGTAACGCGTGAAATAGAAATGGAGCAAAAAATTCATTCTGAAATGATATCAAGAACCATTGAATGGTTACCAGACATGATGGCTTTTGTAACAGCTAAAGGTGCGGAGTTACAAAAAAGCGCGGATGTTGATAATGCAAAGAGTCTTGAAGATGGTGTTACCGATAGATGCTTTCGACTAATTCAATCGATTTTACAACTAGGGGTAACTGAAACTTGCCCTTGTTATGAAGCAACGGCAGTTTCTAAACGTATGCCACCGGTAGTGAGCTTATTAAAAGTGATACAAGCTTAAATAAAAAAATTTAAAGGAGTAATTATTATGAAAGAGAATTTAGTAGGTCGAGTAGGTCGTTTAATCAGTGGAGGCTTTAATGCTTTAGTTGATGCAGTAGAAAATGCATCACCTGAGTTAATTATGGAAGAAGCTATTCGAGAAGTTGATGGCGTTATTGATGAAGTTCGCACAGAGCTTGGACGCGTGGTTGCTAATAAACATCTTTCAAACACTCGCTTGGTTGAAGAAAACAATAAACATGAAGAGTTAGCAGAGAATATTGAACTTGCAGTTAAAGAAGGTCGGGATGATTTAGCTGAAGCGGCTATTTCAAAACAACTTGATATCGAAATGCAAGTGCCAGTACTTGAAGCAAATATTGCTGAGTGTAGTTCTAATGAAAAAGAATTAGAAAGTTACATTCTAGCTTTACAAGCAAAAAAACGTGAGATGCAAGACGAAGTACGTCAGTATCGTGAATCTAAAAAAGAAGCTGCTGCTATAAGTGGTGATGGACCAGTCACGAGTGCTAATGCAAAAGAAAGCGTTAATACTAAAGTTGGAAAAGCTGAATCTGCATTTGACCGTGTTTTAGAAAATGCGACTGGATTGGCTTCAGTACAAAGGAATACCGATGCAAAAACAGCTTCACAAGTTGCTGAGTTGCAAGAGATGGCTCGTAAAAATAGAGTGCAAGAACGTTTGCAAAGTATTAAATCAAATATTAAAGGGTAAATAGACATCATGATGGAGTTTATTGCAGCACCACAAAATTTACCGTTTAGTGTCGCATTGGCGCTAATGATAGGTATTGCTCTTTTAGAAGGCATTACCGCAATTTTTGGTGCTGCACTATCTGGGATTTTGGATGCGCTGATTCCTAACTTTGATGTTGATATCGATAGTAACTTGGAACTATTAGATGTTGATGCGCATTCACCTAATGCACTATCACGTTTATTAAGTTGGTTACGTATTGGCAAGGTGCCGGTTTTAATTCTATTAGTTATATTTTTAACCGCCTTTGGTTTGATTGGTTTAGGCATTCAATCTCTTATACATGGCATGACGAGTTTTTATTTGCCGAGTTATATTGTGAGTATTCCTGCTGTGATTTTAGCGTTACCTGTTGTTCGTGTGTTTGGCGGTGTGATTGGTACGATTCTACCTAAAGATGAAACTGATGCTGTCTCACAGGATAGTTTTATAGGTCGAGTTGCCAGCATTACAATTGGTAATGCAACAGTAGGTAGCCCAGCTGAAGCAAAAATAAAAGATCAGCATGGAACAACACACTACATTATGGTCGAACCCGATGATAAAAGTGAAAATTATGATGCGAGTGTGTCTCTACTAATTATAAAGAAAGAAGGGCATATATTTAAAGTTATAAAAAATGAAAATAATCACCTTGTTGATAGTGATAAATAAGGGAAGTTAATAAAATAGGAGTAAGAACATGTTATTAGATATTACCAACATATTATATATTTCGGGCCTCATCCTTGTTGCATTTTTAACTATTGGGCTGATCTTTGCACGCTTATATAAAAGAGCATCTAAAGAAGTTTCATTTGTACGTACAGGTTTTGGTGGGCAGAAAGTCATCATGAATGGCGGAGCGTTAGTATTCCCTGTGTTACATGAAATTATTCCTGTGAATATGAATACTTTACGACTTGAAGTTCGACGTGCGAATGAACAAGCATTGATTACTCGTGATCGAATGCGAGTTGATGTAATCGCTGAATTCTATGTGCGAGTAAAACCGGAACAAGAATCCATTGCATTCGCTGCACAAACGTTAGGTTTGAAAACGATGAGTCCTAATGAACTTAAAGAACTCGTTGAAGGTAAGTTTGTTGATTCGTTGCGTGCTGTTGCTGCTGAAATGGCGATGACAGAATTACATGAAAAACGTGTAGATTTCGTACAGAAAGTACAACAGGTTGTATCTGAAGATCTATTAAAAAATGGTCTTGAACTCGAAACCGTTTCTTTAACTGGGTTAGACCAAACGAGTAGAGAACACTTTAATCCAGACAATGCATTTGATGCTGAAGGCTTAACATTGTTAACCAAAGAAATCGAAATGCGTCGTAAAATTCGTAATGATATTGAACAAGAAACAAATGTTGAAATCGCCAACAAAAATTTAGATGCGCAACAAAAAACACTCGAAATTCAGCGTGAGAATGAATATGCGCGTTTATCTCAAGAACGTGAAATAGAAGTTCGTCGTGCTTCTCAAACATCAGAAATTGCAAGAGAACGTGCAGAAAAAAATAGAGACGCACAGGAAGCTGAAATTTCAGCTAAAAAAGAAGTCGATTTAGCGCAAATTATTGCAGAGCGAGAAATTGAACAGCAGCGCATTGAAAAAGAACAGATGATTCGTGAAAAAGATATTTTACGAGAAAAAGCAATTGAAACGGCGGATATTGATAGAGGAAAATCTATTGAGATAGCGGATCAAGATAAAGCAATTGCAGTTGCAGAAAAATCAAAAGAAAAATCACAAGCACAAGCAGAAGCGGATGTTGCAAGACAAAAAGCGGTTAAAGAATCTGAACAAGTTCAGACGGTAAAAGAAACAGCTATTGCTCAACGTAAAAAGGATATTGAGTTAGTTAAAGCACGTGAGGATGCTGAGAAACAAGCAATATCAATTACAGTTGCTGCTGAAGCTGAGAAAGCCGCAGCAGAAGACCAAGCGGAAGCGGTAAAAATTATGGCGAATGCTGATTCAGATAAAATTCGTATTGAAGCACAAGGTGAAGCCGAAGCCGTAAAACTTAAAGCAGAGGCGGACGAAAAACGTTTTGCTGTTGAAGCTGAAGGTAACCGTGCTATCAATGAAGCACGCAATATTTTGAACGATGAGCAAATTGCATTAGAAGTTCGTCTGAAGCTTTTAAATGAGCTTTCTGGTATTGTTCGTGAAAGTGTTAAACCAATGGAACAAATTGATGATATTAAGATTATTCAAGTTGGTGGTTTAAATACTGGTGGAGTAAACGGCGCTTCAGATGAAAGCGGTAGTAATGGTGGCGGAAACGGTAACCTAGCTGATCAGGTTGTAAACAGTGCACTTCGTTATCGTGGTCAAGCACCTTTGATTGATAGCCTATTAAAAGAAGTGGGACTTGATGCGGGTGATATTAATGGTTTAACCCAGTCAGTAGTTGAAGAAAGTAGCTCTTCTAAAAATTAAGATATTACTTGTGTAAAAAAGAATAGGGGGATATTCCCCCTATTCACTAAAAATGCAAATAAGAGATAATAGTAGTTGTTTATTCCACCTCGAATCGTGATTACAAAGAAATGTAAAAGGTGCCAACTACGATACCCTAAAAAAGAGAAGCACTGTACGCATTGTGAAAGACTTACAGATCAAGAAGTAGATTTATTAAAGCTAAAATATCATGAAGAACAAAAAGGAAATGCACACCTAGGTCGATGGCTTATCTTTTTTGCAGTATTACTCGCTATGGGGATAGTGTTGTTATGAATATACTTATTTACTGACTTCATCATGATAGGAAATGCTTCTCTGAATGGGGTTTAGTTCTCCAGTAAGTCTATAATTATTTTCTCTGCTTTTTGCTTGTCAGGATTTCCAACAGCGATTACTTTATTATTATGAATTAATGCGGGAAAAGATTTTAAATTAAGTCTTTCTGCAAGTGTTTGTCCATTCTCATGTTCTAAATCTAATATACTGATTTCGATATTATGATTTAAACATACATCCTGCCATACTCGTTGTGTTTTTTGACAAGAGGAATAAGGGCCTGCTAATAGTAATATTAGTTTCATATAATATGAATCATTCCCTGTATTAGTGCAGATGTGTATTTAAATCTGGTAACATAGTAACGTCGTAAGCACTATGCTTGTCCTTGACTAAGGTCAAGTAGCATATTCTAATAATAATGAGACAGAAACCGCTATGGAATTTAATAGTTTCACTTTTGATGAGTTTAAACATATCCCTTTGTTTCAAGCACTCGAAGATTCTCAGCTTGAAGCAATTTTTTCATCCACTAAAAAAATTACTTTACCCGCAAAAACTATTCTTTTTGAACGTGGTGCGCCAGCAGATTATTTTTACATGTTACATAGCGGGCAAGTAAAACTTTTCTTTTTATCTCAAGAAGGTGATGAGAAAGTGATTGAAATTCTTTATCCTCGACAGACTTTTGCTGAAGCTGTTATGTTTATGCCTGAACTTATTTATCCCGTAAGTGCTGAATCGATTATCGAAAGCGAGCTTTACCGTTTCGATATTTCTTTTTTTAGAAACTTATTAGGAAATTCCCAAGAAACTTGTTTTCGTTTACTGGGTATTATGGGGCGACATTTACACGCGCGAGTTAACGAAATTGATAATTTAACGTTGCATAACGCTACTTATCGTTTAGTTGTTTATTTGTTAGCACAGTTACCTGAAGACGCTACAGCTTTGTCAGCCATACACTTAAGCACAGCGAAAAATATTATTGCATCGCGTTTATCGATAAAACCAGAAACATTTTCCCGAATAATGATGCAGTTAAATAAGAAGGGCTTGATAGAGGTAAAAGGGAATGATATTACTTTACTTGATGTGGATGGGTTAAAAGCCTTGTTATAGTAAATACTTTTAGCGTATCTTAGATAAAATTTTATCTTTAATATAGAGTTTATTGTTATGGAATTAATTGACTGGAACGATAATTTTAATACAGGTATTGCCGGTGTCGACACAGAGCATCAGGAATTGATTGAAACTATCAATACGTTTTATTCCATGATATCGCATGATCCTAAAAAAGAAACATTAGTGGAAATGCTTAATAATATCTATGCAACAATTCATGCTCATTTTATGCTTGAAGAAAGATTAATGAAAAAGTATGGATATGATGAATATGAAAGTCATCGTGATGATCACGTGCGCTTACTGGATGATATTCGTGATATTACCGAAGAAGTTGAATCTCCTCTTACCTTTGACGAGGAAAAATTAAAAACTAAATTAGCTAACTGGTTTTTAGCTCACTTCAAAACTCACGATGCAAGACTACATAAGTTGGAACAGCTTATTACCCACCCAGAAAAAACCGATAATTCTTTAATTACTCGATTTACAACGATTAAAAACCGAATTTTCAAGTAAATATTTTCTTAACTGAGCTTTTATCTTACCTCAGTTCTTCATTCTGTCCGTTAAATAATTATATGCTAATGCAGCAAACATCCCTTAATGTCTATTTCTAGACACCCTTGATATAAGTCAAGTTTAAAGCACAACAATATAGCTAGTATTGCTAACAGTTAGGAATCCACATGCTTTTTTGCGCTGTTATCTTAAGGTGCACATAAGACATCTGGCATTCAAACGGTCAGCATCGAGGTAGGTAATAGGTTAATTTTCCTCTTTATCTTCCACTATTAAGTCTGGCGTAATAACAAAAACAAAAGTTAGAGGGAAACTTACCATGTCTGATAATAATTCAAATGAGAACGATGATCGTATCTCTGGAATGCAGTCTCTTCTAGATAATCCATTTCTTTTACTTTTTATCGGTGTCGCCATGCCAACTGTCTTTTATATCGTGTGGGGCATTATGGAAATCGTAAATCTTCCCGTTGCGCCCTAACCAAATTTAAAAATAGGAGACTCGCTTATGACTTCTTTTATGCCGCCTGCAGATCGTCACTGGTGGAAAGTGCCGGTCGGCCGGCAAGAACTCATTTGGATTGCTATCGCGTTGGTCTGGTGCATCATTATGTTTTTGATGATGCCGCTATGGCATGTGTATGGTAAACAAAATCTTTCGACAGAAGCTTATCAAACGACGCCAGCGAAATTTGGTGCAAAAGTCGAGGAGATGGTTGCCAAGTATAAAGTTGGAGAAGAGGCTGGCATACCCATCGTTGCACCACCTGTTGGGAGTGACGTTTATATGTTAGGTCGCTTATGGCAATGGTATCCCGTGTTGAAGTTGAAAAAAGATCAGGAGTATCGCCTACATCTTTCTTCGATGGATTGGCAGCATGGTTTCTCACTGCAACCCGATAACATCAATTTACAGATTGTTCCCGGCTACGACATGGTGTTGAAGATTACACCAGACAGGTCAGGAGAATACGGTGTAATTTGTAACGAATATTGCGGTATTGGTCACCATACGATGGTGGGCAAGATCTATGTGGAGGATTAGATAATGTCTGAATTTAGAGTCTGTCCCGATTCCGGGTTTTATTTTCACAAGTCAGCAGAAAGTCTGATGAAAGTGAATGCCGTTGTGGGTATTGTTGCGTTATTAGTAGCAGGTCTTCTTGCAATTGGTGTCGTGTTAACCCGTTGGCAAGAAGTCCATCTTTTACCGGCTGATATGTTTTATATGGTGCTGACAGGTCATGGTATTAATGCCCTGATTTTCTGGATTATATTTTTTGAAATGGCGGTCTTACATTTTGCTTCGTCGACTTTACTAAGATGTCGACTCGCGACACCGCGATGGGCATGGGCCGGTTTTTTCTTAATGATTATTGGCGCTGTTATGAATAACGTTGCAGTCTTCAGTGGCAAGTCCAGCGTTATGATGACTTCGTATGTACCTATGCAAGCCGAACCGCATTTTTATCTCGGGCTTATCTTGTTTGCAGTGGGTGCACTTATCCAAGTTTTTGTGTTTTTTGGAACACTTGTTGTTGCACAACAAGAAAAAACATATGAAGGTTCGGTTCCACTTGTAACCTTTGGTGCAATTACAGCAGCTATTATTGCTGTTTTCACTATTGCATCTGGCGCAATCATTTTAATTCCAACATTTCTTTGGTCTGTTGGTTACGTTAGCCATATTGATGCGGAAATGTATCGTATTATCTGGTGGGGCATGGGGCATTCATCGCAACAAATTAATGTTGCTGCGCATGTTGCTATTTGGTATTTAATTGCGGGTGTATTGTTTGGTGCAAGGCCAATGTCTGAAAAAGTCAGTCGCTTTGCCTTTTTACTTTATATTTTATTCTTACAACTTGCTTCGGCGCATCATATTCTTGTTGATCCAGGCATTAGTTCAGAATGGAAAATATTTAACACCAGTTACGCAATGTATCTTGCTGTTCTAGCAAGTATGATTCACGGCTTAACCGTTCCCGGTTCTATAGAAGTTGCACAACGTCGTAAAGGGTATACCAAAGGTTTATACGAGTGGTTGCGTAAAGCACCTTGGGGTAACCCAATATTCTCTGCAATGTTTATCTCCTTAGTTACTTTTGGTTTTATCGGCGGTATTACGGGTGTAGTAATGGGAACGGAACAAATCAATTTGATTATCCATAACACCATCTATGTACCGGCACATTTCCATGCAACGGTCGTAACAGGAACAACGCTTACTTTTATGGCGGTAACGTATCTGCTTATTCCTGTGCTTTTCCGCAGGCAAATGTTTTTGCCTTGGGTTGCTAAAATGCAGCCTTATGTTTTCGGCGGTGGCATGACAATACTTATCCTGTTTATGTTAGGCGCAGGGACTTTAGGTGTATCACGTCGGCATTGGGATATGGATTTTGCAGGCGCGGCAATGGCGTTTGAATATCCAGCAATTGCCTACACATTAATGGCCGTGGGTGCAATTGGTGGCCTGCTTGCGATTGTAGGTGGCGCGATGTATTTAGTTGTTGCAGTCGGTTCATTGTTATTTGGTAAGAAGTTGGAAGCTTCTGCTGGTATTCTAGAAAGTTTTGCCGGTAAACCATTAGCGTCTTCAGTTTACAATACCGATAAACCAAAAGTATTGGCTATGGCACCACAGCTTGAAGACGAGCATAAGGGTGGAGGCTTTGAAGCTCCTGGTACGTTTGGTCTTGCAATATTGTTGTTAGTAACCTTTGTGGTGTACTACTTTATTAACTGGAAGTACCTTGCATCCGTTTGGCCGTTGGGTTAGAACTTGGTGTAGGTCTAATTTAGTGCACGTAAGTTACGGGCGGGTTTTCCCGCCCGTTTTTTTGTTGGATATGCAGTACAGTCTTAATCAGGTAAATAAATACATTATTTATGCGTAACTTATTAGTGACTTTATCGTTGTTTTTTGTGCAAATGTCTTTTGTTACGTTTGCAGCAGATACCATTCCTGAACCAAAGGGCTCTATTCAAAAATTTCAATATAAAAAAGCATTACAAGAAAGTCAGGATGCGATTGGAAATGCCTTATCAAATTTTCGTTTAACCGACGCTACAGGTCGAGGAATATCCTTACATGATCTTAAAGGTAAGCCCTTAGTGTTAAGCCTTATCTATACGAGTTGTTATCAAATATGTCCGATGACAACACGTCATCTTGCAACCATCATTGAAAAAGCAAGAAAGACATTGGGTAAAGATAAGTTTAATGTCGCCATCTTAGGTTTTGACAGCCAACATGACAGCCCCCAAGCTATGAAACACTTTGCAAACAAACAAGGAATAAATGATGCCAATTGGCATCTACTCAGCGCAGATGCCAAAACACTCGCTGGTTTAACAAAGGAGCTAGGCTTCCTGTTTTTCACCTCACCTAAAGGTTTCGACCATGTTGTACAAGCCACCATTATTGATGCCGACAGTGTTATTTACCGACAAGTGTACGGTGAAGTTTTTAATACACCGTTACTCGTTGAACCGCTTAAAGAATTAATATTAGGAAGGCCACAACCGAATCAAACCTTGTTAAGTGATTTGATTAATAAAGTACGTTTCTTTTGTACAAACTACGATCCAGCTAGCGACTCATACCATTTTGACTATTCACTGTTTATTGGTATGTTCGTTGGTGCTCTTATAATCATCTTTATTATTACTTTTTTAGTAAGGGAATTTCGTAGTGGTAAGCGTTCTGGTTAAACTTGATAATGATCAATTCAAAGTCGAAGTCATTATTTTAATATGAACATTTTTATTATAAATATTGGGATATAACTATTGAGTTTTATAAATCCACTCAAGCACGCTTATCTCGCAATGGAAGCATGGTTAGATATTGCATTCGGGTCTGAATGGAACCCGCTATATAATATTGGCAGACTATCTTTTTTCTTTTTTTGGGTCGTGTTGGTTAGTGGGCTTTATCTTTTTATTTTTTTCGATACCAGTCTTTCCGGTGCATATAACTCAGTTGAGTATATGACTAACGAGCAGTGGTATGCCGCAGGTGTTATGCGCAGTTTACATCGCTACGCATCGGATGCCGCAATTATTACCATACTTTTACACATGTTTAGAGAGCTTGCGCTTGGCCGTTATAAAACCTTTCGTTGGTTTTCATGGGTAACCGGTGTGCCTACACTATGGATTGTTGTCACGTTGGGTATTACGGGTTACTGGTTGGTTTGGGATGAGCTTGCGTTATATGTTGCAATGCTTTCCTCGCAATTAATCGATTCCTTGCCGCTTATTTCTGGTTCGATGGCGCGTAACTTTGTGGGTGACCAAATGTCCGACAGGTTCTTTACCTTACTGGCATTTTTACATCTTTTGGGGCAACCACTGTTTTTAATTTTTGCGCTTTGGTTACATGTTAAACGTTTATCGTTTGTTAAAATTCATGCACCAAAAGGTTTAGCGATTGGCAGTTTTATTGCACTATTAGCGTTGTCCTTAGCGTCACCTGTGGTGAGTCATCACGCAGCCGATGCTGCACAAGTTCCGGCGGCATTAAATCTTGATTGGTTCTACCTGAATGTTTATCCATTAATGGATACCTTTACAGCAGGTCAAACATGGGTCATAACGTTAAGCATTACTGTATTGTTAATGTTGTTGCCTTGGCTACCACCAAAAAAACGTCAACCAGCTGCAGAAGTGCATCTGGATCATTGCAATGGTTGTGAGCAATGCGCAGAAGACTGCCCCTATGATGCCATTACCGTTCAAGCGAGGACTGATGGCGCCAAGTTTGAACATGAGGTAAAAGTTAATCCTGACCTTTGCGCATCATGCGGTATTTGTGTTGGCTCATGTCCATCATCAAATCCATTTAGGCAAAAAAATGAAGAATTGGTTACGGGTATCGATATGCCTCAAATGCCCATTAACGATATCCGCAATCAAATGAATGAAGCCATATCAAAACTACAAGGTACTAGTAAAATTATTGTTCTAGGTTGTGATAATGCATTGAAATTTTCTGGACTCGAATCATCCAATGTGCAAGTTGTCACCTTATTTTGTATTGGAATGATGCCAACAACACTGGTGGAATATGCTTTATCTAATGGGGCAGATGGTGTCTTGATTACCGGGTGTAGAACAAACGATTGTTTTTACCGTTATGGCAATGTCTGGATGGACGAGCGGTTTAATGGAGAGCGACAACCCATTCTACGAAGACGAGCAGAACGCTCACGGATTAAAGTATTTCGAGCTTCAGCATTGGATGCGAGTACGTTGCAAAAAGAACTTTCCGCCTTTCATTGGCATTTGGATATATTGAATAATGATAAGGTGAAAGAGACTGCACACGAGACTAGCAATGACTAAAATATTGCGCTATTCGCTTCAGGCTTTTAACTATGCACTTTTTATGTTGGTTGTATGGTATTTTTCTTATAATCTTCCTTATAATCAACTTGAGGAAAATCAGGCTGTTGTTACGTTATCTTTTACACACGCAACAAAGTTACGTGAAGCTTGCCGAAAACTGTCACAAAAAGAGCTAATGAAGCTGGCGCCTAATATGCGTTTGCCAACCGATTGCCCTCGGGCACGCTCACCAATGACACTGGAACTATATCTGGACAAAAAACTACTAACAAAGGCAATGGTAGAACCAACAGGGTTTCATAAAGATCAAGGCGTTAGTTTATTCAAGCGTGTTAAGGTACAAGCTGGAGAGCATTCTCTAAGAGTTTGGATGAATGACGATGTAAATATTGAAGGCCCCACTTATTCATATGAAAAAAATATTGTTTTAAAACCTGAGCAACAATTGTTGATAGACTTTAACTCTGGATCAGGTGGTTTTTTTGTTAACTAATTTAATCATTTAAACAGTAAAGGCAGTACCCGTATGCAACACGACGCCAGCGTAATGACCGATAATTTTGTACTTGATATGCCGGATATTCGTATCCAGCGATTAACAATAGGTTGGTTGTTGTTGTCTTTAAGTGCACTTGTTATTGGCGGGCTGTTTTCACTACTCATTGTGCTATCTCGTACACCATATTTTCAAGAAGTTATTCCCTTTGTCGATTTCTTCCATACAGCCTTGGTCGTACACGTTGATATGACCGTGTTGGTCTGGTTTTTAGGTTTTGCTGGCGTGTTATGGAATATTAATAATAGTGTTCGATGTGTTAAGTGTGGTTGGGTTGCGTTGATATTAACTGTAGCTGGTACAGCCATTATTACACTGGCACCTTTTTTCGGTGCGGCTGAACCCTTAATGAATAATTATGTTCCAGTTTTACAACATCCATTATTTTTAGGTGGGCTTATTGTATTCGGGGTGGGCTTTAGTCTGTTAGTGTTAAATGGTTTGTTTTTTTCTCATTCCATTAAAGCCACAATCAGTGGCCAAGGTGCATTACGTTTTGGTTTGTATACCGCATTATTAGCCGCATTTGTGTCTGTTTCAATGTTAATTATGTCATACATCGACATGCCAGAATTTGCAACCAGCGCGTATTTTTATGAACTACTTTTTTGGGATGCAGGCCATACATTACAGTTTATGCACATTCAATTTATGCTTGTGTGCTGGTTGTGGATGGCAACTGTATCAGGCATTGGTTTAAAGTTGTCACCACGAGTTGCCTTAATTATCTTTGCTATTGGTTTAGTACCTGTAATATTAACCCCCTTTGTATATGCCATGTTTGATTTGGGTGCAGCAATGCATAAGCAAAGTATCTCTTATCTCATGCGCTATGGCGGTGGTTTAGCTGCTTTACCTATCGGCCTAATTATTCTGTTTGGACTAATTAATTTAAAAAGATCGACTTTCAAGATGTCACCCGAATTTACTGCACTTGTTTTTTCAATGTTGTTATTTGGTGTCGGTGGAATTATTGGCTATATGATTAGTGGCAGTGATGTAACCGTGCCTGCACATTATCATGGTTCAATTGTTGCTGTTACATTGGCTTATATGGGAACAACTTTTCATATATTGCCACGGCTTGGCTTTAGAGAAATTAAAAGTAAGTGGGCGACAAGGCAGCCAATTATTTATGCCGTTGGTCAACTTATGCATATTATCGGGCTAGTATGGTCAGGTGGTTACGGCGTGCAACGAAAAACAGCAGGTGCGGCACAAGGTCTAGTTGATATCGAACGTGTGGTAGGGATGGGAATAATGGGTTTAGGCGGACTCATTGCCGTCATTGGTGGAATAATGTTTTTAGTGATTGTTTTTAAATCCATGTGGCCTAATAGAGCTCATTAGAAAGGTTTCATGTTTGAATTTGGTTTGTGAATAAATGTTATTCAGCTATGTCTTTAGAAGATGACGGTATCTTATTTGTTGTTTGAGTCTGTGTTGTTGATGGTTGTTGTGGTGTTTCTATAGGTATAACGAGTGCACGGACAATACTGAATGTAATTAATGCCAATACAGTAATAATAATTAGAAAATAGAATGAACGATTCGGTAACCGTTTGCCCATACGAATTTCAATTGTATTAAGAATATAATCAGATACGCCATATAGAACGATAGCGGCAAGAGTGTAATAGAGCATTTCCATAAGAAATCCTTAACGGTAATAGTAAGACAATATATTTATGTTGTGTAAATGTGAAAAGACATGACATAAATCACAACACCACTAACTGATACATAAAGCCATATTGGTAATGTCCAGCGTGCAATACGTTTATGCTTTGAAAAACTGCTACGGATTGCAAGCCATGCGGTAATGAGTACCATTGGGAATACAATCGCAGCAAGGATTACGTGTGACGCAAGTAATGAAAAATATAAGTAGCGTATATCGCCTTGCCCTTTAAACGGAATGTAGCCAACTTTAGCATGGTAGTAGAGATAAAAAATCATGAAGACTGTTGAAACGGCCAATGCAGCTATCATGCAGGCTTTATGTACGGCTTTGTTTTGTTTTCGAATATTGATATAACCAATCGTTACCAGCGTAGCGGATAACGTATTAAGTAATGCAAGTGCATGTGGAATGTTAGGGATAATTTCCAAACTTGTACCTGTTAATAATCAGTTAAGTTAATAATATACCGTAACATCAAATAAATATAAACATCAAATAGTTTATCTATTGGTATATGTTCTGTATTTTTAAAAATTGTGACACAATTGTTTTAGCATTATGTGGTGGAGAAAAAGAAGCGACTATTCTCATTTTAGGATCGACTAAAAATATAGAACCAGTATGGCTAATTAAATATTCACCAGGTGCGGTTGGTGGTTCTTTAATATATGCCGCTGCAAATTGCTTGATAAATCGATGTAAATTTTCATTCTCTCCCGTAAGCGCAATAAAGTCTTTGTTAAAATATTGCGTGTATTTTTTCAATATATCGGGTTTGTCGCGTTCAGGATCAACTGAAACAAAAATAGTTTGCATCTTAGATGTGATGGTTGCATTTTTTTGTAACGATTTATTTATTTTCTGTAACGTATGCAGTGTTGTTGGGCAGACATCTGGGCAATGGGTGTAGCCAAAAAATAACATACTCCACTTACCCGTAATATTCTTTTCAGTGAAAACATTTTTGTTTTGATCGGTTAGAGTAAAAGGCTGTATTGGTGTGGCGAGAGGGCGTAATACAGCAATAAGTTCCTGCGGTATGGATTGCTTAGCGGGTACCCTGAGAAAATAAATAGCAATAATAAGTATGATAAATGAAATAAAGAGAATAATTGTCCCTTTGGGAAGATTCTTTACATTAATCATGATTACATTACCTTTGCGTTTTAGATTGACGCCATTGCCGAATAAACCACCATGCAAAAACAATAATCATGATGACGTTAATTACGATCCCAAGAATAAAAAAACCCGATAAGCCTCGCGAATCCTCAATCAATACGTGTTTTCTCTCAGGCGTATGTTTTATTACTTGAAGATCGGAAGGTGGTATTTCATTTTTGGTTTTCGCCATGGAATTAATTGTTGAATTCGTTGGTTCCGAGTATGAGAGTGAGCTAATACTCAGACATAAAAAAAACACGATAATATACAAAATCCATATTATTAGGTGAGAGCTAGAGTAAAATAATCTTTTCATATATTAAAAGAATAACATTATGTTGTAGTTTTTTCTTTAAAAAATAGTTTAATATTTGATTGGCTCTATTATTTGCGCAAAGCAGAATTCAAGTGTTATTCTATTTTAAATTAAATGTTGTATTAATCGACGTTTGTGGAGAGTGATATGAAACACAGTTTTTCGAACATGCCAGTATTGAGTATTATGGTGTTTGTTGCCCTCGGGTTTTTTAGCCCAACTGTTGGTGCGATTGAAATCACACCTTCGGATGCAAAGCCTGTTTACTCAGGTTATTACTCAAGAGAAGGTAATAACGCGAAGATGGCGCAAACATCAGGTAATAATCAATATGTAAGACTTTACCCTAAGGAAAGAATCATTCGACTATACATCCCTTACCCTTACTCCAAAACAGTTACCCCCAAGGCAATAAATAAGGCATTTGATGAGGCAAAGAAAAGAACGTCTGGTAGTGCCTATATAAAAGATAAGTTTGGTATTATGAATGAAAAGGTCGTGGCGCATCTCGATTTTTATCGTTGGGTGGATGAACAAGTTATGTTCGATTGTGGTAAACCCAAACCTTGTAAGGTGCAATTTGGCAATAATTCCATGACGGTTATAAAACCAGGCATTGTACTCGAACATAAAATTCAATATGAGCTTGTACCCGACAAGTAATATTTAGATATTGGTTCACTGCTGTCCCGTTAACTCACTCTCCCATAGGGAAAGGGTTGGGGTGAGGGAATCATAATAGATAACAGCTTGTTTTATTTACCCCCTCATCCTAACCTTCTCCCGGAGGGAGAAGGAATTGCACCGAGCATGAATTTATGCGATCTCATGTCTTCTGTTTTTTCGAGCAGGCTGAAATTTCACAAAATCAATAGCTTACTATGTATTGCTAATATGTTAACTGGACAGCAGTGATATTGGTTATTACATTTCAGAAGAGTTAATATTATTGATGTATGTCAAGGATAGATGCTGAATTATAAAAGATAGTCAACAATTCTCTAAATTTTTAGCGTGATCTCTTGAATAAATATTTTTCATTTATCTGTCGATTATTTGTTTTTCTTTCACTATTCCTTGTGTCGAGTTACACACTGGCATCCGCGATTCAGGATGATTTTCACCTCGTTAAACGTTTTTTCCCGCAAGCTGATCGTGTGGGTGACTTAGAAGGTGAAGCGCTTTCCGCAATCGTTTATAAAAATCAAACTATTATCGGTTATGTTTTTTATACCGATGATATTGTGAAGATACCCGCGTATTCAGGCAAACCTATTCGCACGCTTGTGGGTTTTGACATCACAGGCAAAATAAAAGGTTTAAAAATTGTACATCATGAAGAACCGATTCTTGTTGTGGGGATATCAGATGCAAATTTACAAACATTCATTGACCAATATAATGGTATGTTCGTTAATGACAAAATAAAAATCGGTGGTACAAACCGTGATGGTTATAAATCAATTGATGCCATCAGCGGAGCAACGATTACTGTTATGGTTCTTAATGCTTCAATAAACAAATCAATACGCAAAGTTGCCAGTGCATGGGGAATTTTAAGTAAAGACGGAAAGTTACTTCAGAAAATAGAAGCCTTTGATAACGAACCCATTTGGGTTTCGGTTTGGCGAGGAAAAGTATTTCAAATCTCTGTTTTAGTCTTAGGCCTTGTTGTTCTTATGACTATTTTAGTCATGCAGGACTGGTTAGCAAAACATCCTACTTTCCTAACCTATTTACGCACCGGTTATTTGGTGTATACGGTTGTCTTTATTGGCTGGTATTCATTGGCTCAATTGTCGATCGTTAACGTGTTTACGTTCGTCAGTTCATTTATGAACAATTTTAGTTGGGATAGTTACCTTATTGATCCCATGATGTTTTTATTATGGGGCTTTGTAGCGGTTACTATTTTATTGTGGGGGCGAGGCGTGTATTGCGGTTGGCTTTGCCCATTTGGTGCTGCACAAGAATTAATTTTTCGTGTTAGCGAACGTTTAAAATTTCCTGTAGTAGAGTTTCCGGAAGTGGTTCATGAGCGTTTGTGGGCAATTAAGTACATCATTATGTTGGGATTGTTTGCTGTTTCGTTGCAGTCTTTGGTTTTGGCTGAGCAATTAGCGGAAGTTGAACCGTTTAAAACAGCCGTTACACTGCATTTTGCTCGCGAGTGGAGTTATATCTTGTACGCGGCAGGTTTATTACTGATCTCGGCATTTAATCGAAAGTTTTATTGTCGTTACATTTGCCCTTTAGGTGCTGCACTTACTTTCCCTTCAAAATTCAGAATATTTGAATGGTTACGCCGTTACAAAGAGTGTGGTCGTCCTTGCCAAATTTGCAGGAACGAATGCGAGGTACGTGCAATCCGCTCAACAGGTGAGATTAATCCCAATGAATGTCACTATTGCTTAGACTGTCAGGTAACGTATTGGAATGCGTATAAATGTCCTCCACTAGCTGAAAAGCGTAAAAAAAGAGAACGTGCGAGCAGACCTGCCAGCAAATAATAGCTTGTATTGACCTACCTCAACTTGGTTCTAATTAATTTCACGTCTTGACCTATATCAATGTGCCCTTGAATGATAAGGACTAATTTCTATGCAACAAGAATGTGTTGTTACTAAATTAACCACTTTAAGAGGGAGTCGTTATGAATTTTACAAAATTATCCGCCGCTAGCATGATGCTGGCAGGTGTTTTCGCCAGTGGATCTTTGTATGCAGCAGGCGGGGAGCATCCAAACACGCCTGAATCAGAAATGCGCTATAAGGGCGCCCCAGTTCCTATTGACCCAGGCTCGGCAAGAGAAGCATTGTCACCAAGCGGGCCAAAAATCACATCAGCCGAATTTTTACGTGCCAAGAAAATTTTCTTTGAACGTTGTGCTGGTTGTCACGGTGTTCTTCGTAAAGGTGCAACAGGTAAACCGCTAACGCCTGATGTCACTTTGCCTAAAGGTACTGAATATTTAAAAGCGTTTATTGGCTATGGCTCACCAGGTGGTATGCCTAACTTTGGTTCATCAGGTGAATTATCTGAAGCAGACGTGGATTTAATGGCGCGTTACTTACAACATGAGCCACCTGTGCCACCTGAATTTGGCATGAAAGAAATCAAAAATACCTGGAAGGTAATTATTCCGGTAAACAAACGTCCTAAACGACAAATGAATAAATATAACCTGAAGAATGTTTTCTCAGTAACATTGCGAGATTCAGGTGAAGTAGCCCTTATCGATGGTGATACTAAAAAAATCATCAATGTCGTTAAAACAGGTTATGCGGTTCATATTTCACGTATGTCAACTTCAGGTCGTTACCTGTATGTAATCGGTCGTGATGCGAAAATTAACTTGATTGATTTGTGGATGAAAAAACCAGACAACGTTGCTGAAATTCGTGTTGGTATGGAAGCGCGTTCAGTTGAAACGTCTAAGTACAAAGGTTACGAAGATAAGTATGCGGTTGCTGGCTCTTATTGGCCACCACAATACACCATCATGAAAGGCGATACTTTAGAACCACTTAAGATTGTGGGTACTCGTGGTATGACAGTGGATACGCAAGAGTTTCATCCAGAGCCTCGAGTTGCCGCCATTGTTGGTTCACATGAAAAACCAGAGTTTATTATCAATGTAAAAGAAACCGGTAAAATTTTGATGGTAAATTATTCTGATTTGGAAAACCTTCAGGTAACAACGGTTAATGCAGCACGTTACTTACATGATGGTGGTTGGGATTCAACATTACGTTACTTCCTAACAGCCGCGAACAAATCGAATAAGATTGCGGTGGTTGATTCTAAAACTTCTAAGTTAGCAGCAATGATTGAAGTAGGTAAAATTCCTCACCCAGGTCGTGGCGCAAACTTTAAAGATCCAAAATATGGACCTGTTTGGGCAACCAGCCATCTTGGTGACGATACCATTGCTGTTATAGGTACCGACCCTAAGAAGCATAAAAAACATGCCTGGAAAGTGGTTCGTACTTTAAAAGGTCAAGGTGGTGGTTCGTTGTTTATTAAAACCCATCCTAAGTCTCGTCACTTATATATTGATAGTCCTTTGAATCCAGATACAGCCATCAGTCAATCAGTTGCGGTCTATGATTTAAAAAATATCGATAAACCTTTCAAAGTGTTACCTATCGCTAAGTGGGCGAAACTCGGAGAAGGTCCTAAACGTATTGTGCAACCTGAGTTCAATTACAAAGGTGATGAAGTTTGGTTCTCAGTATGGAGTGGGGCAAAACAAGAGTCTGCAATTGTAGTAGTAGATGACAAGACATTGAAACTCAAAAAAGTAATCAAAGACAAACGTCTTGTCACACCAACTGGTAAATTCAATGTGTATAACACCATGCATGATGTTTACTAGTAAAACCTAAATAATTAGCGGGGAGTATTCTTCTCCCCGCTAACTATTAACTCTTTTTCAACTTGTTTATATAATTCTATTGAGAGTATTAATTCGATGAATGAATCAATAAAAGTATATTTAGTAGGAACAGGTCCAGGTGATCCAGATTTATTAACAGTAAAAGCGTATCGTCTTTTGCAGAATGCCGACGTGGTTATATATGACCGTTTAGTTTCCGAAGGCATTCTGGAACAGATCCCCGCAGGTGTCAGCAAGATTTATGTTGGCAAAAAAACAGGTACCCATACGTTACCGCAAGATGAAATTAACGAACTATTAATTAAACTAGCCGAAACCAATCGTAATATTGTGCGTTTAAAAGGCGGCGACCCTTTTGTTTTTGGTCGGGGTAGCGAAGAAGCATTACTGCTAGCAAAAAACGGTATTAAGTATGAGGTTGTGCCCGGTATAACAGCCGCTTCTGCATGCACTACCTATGCAGGCATACCTTTAACACACCGAGGTTTATCACAAGGTGTGCAAATCGTTACTGGGCATAGCCAAGCCGGTCAGCCACTTGAGTTAGATTGGGATTCGCTTACAGATGAAAATAAAACGACGGTTATCTATATGGGTTTTTCGAATCGAGAACTCATTAGTAAAAAATTAATAGAAGCCGGCTTAGATAAAAACACACCTGCGGCAGCCATTCAAAACGGTACGACAGGAATGCAAAAGCGCGTTATAACAACACTCAAATCCTTAACTGAAGATACGGCTATGTTACAAGCGCCGGTTATATTTGTTATCGGAAAAGTGGTAACGCTAGCAAATGATTTAGATTGGTTCGATGTTGAAAATTCTTTACAAGGTGATTTTACAAATAATGATAAATCATTGTTAGGCTAAACGACACATAGAAACGGACTTGATATTTTATGAAAGCTAATAAATTTCTATATGTTATGGCTCTAATATATTTTAGTCCGGTGAATGCCCAACAAGAAAAGCTATCTCCACAAAAACCATCTACGCAGCGGCAAGCTGAATTGCATAACTTACTTATTCAAGATTGTGGTTCTTGCCATGGAATGACAATGAAAGGGGGCTTAGGCCCTGCATTAACACCGGATGTTTTGAAATTAAAATCAAGAAAAATGATAGAAGTCACTATCGCAAACGGACGAGCAGGTACACCGATGCCACCTTGGAATAAAATATTAACAACAGAAGAAATAAGTTGGATGGTAGATACTTTATATGCAGGTATTAAGCAGCAATGAAACTTAAATTATTAGTATTGTTAATAGTGTTGCCACTAAGTGCATGTAATGTTTTACGTGGCACTGGAGATTTAGGCGTTGTTATAGAAAGAGCAACAGGCAGTGTACAAATAATAGATAGTACTAAACGAGTATCACATTCCAAAGTGAATGGCTTAGGTGATTTGTCGCATGCTTCTATCGTGTATTCACGTGACGAGCGTTATGCCTATGTATTTGGTCGTGATGGAGGTTTAACTAAAGTTGATATTTTAAAGAATGAAATCGCGAAACGTATTATTCAGTCAGGCAATAGTATAGGCGGCGCTATTTCACAAGACGGAAAGTTAGTCTCCGTTTCTAATTACACCCCCGGTGGTGTAAATGTTTTCAATGCTAATACTCTTAAGTTAGTTGAAAGTATTCCTGCTACTTATGGAAAAGAGAATAAACAATCTAAAGTGGTAGGTTTAGTGGATGCGCCTGGACAACGTTTTGTTTTTTCACTTTACGATGCAGGTGAAATTTGGATAGCAGATTTTACCAGTGGCAAAGCAGATATCACTAAGTTTAAAAATATCGGTAAAAATCCTTACGATGGATTGATTACCCCGGATGGCCGTTATTACATCGCGGGTTTATTTGGTGAAGATGGTCTTGCATTATTGGACTTATGGCACCCAGAAAAAGGTGTCAAACGTATTCTTGCAGACTATGGTCGTGGTAGTAAAAAAATGCCAGTTTATAAAATGCCCCATTTAGAAGGATGGGCTATGACCGAAGACTATGCATTCTTTCCTGCAGTAGGGCGTGATGAAGTATTGATTATGGATCGTCGTAGTTGGAAACAAGTGAAAAAAATTGCTGTTCATGGTCAACCTGTTTTCGTCATGGCAAGACCTGATGGCCGTCAGGTTTGGGTGAATTACGCATATCCAAAAAATGACACGGTAGAAGTGATTGATACAGAAAGCCTAAAAATTATCAAAACGCTTAAGCCCGGTAAAGCCGTATTGCATATGGAGTTTACACCAAGAGGAGAACACGTTTGGGTTTCTGCACGTGATGCAGGAAAAGTCACCGTTTATGATACAGCGACATTTGAACCGTTAACCACGCTACCGATGCAAAAACCCAGCGGTATTTTTTTTACTAACCGTGCACATCGCATAGGCTTATAGTGATTACTTAATGCAATCTTTAACTGACATAGAAAAGCATGTATTAAATGATTTTCAACATGGCTTGCCGTTAGTGCCAAGGCCATATCAAGCATTAGCAGAAAAACTCGATACTAGTGAAAGCGTTATTATTGAGACATTAAAGAAACTTAAGGATAATGGTTTTGTTAGCCGTGTCGGCGCCGTTTTTCGTGCCAATAGCATAGGCGCCAGTACATTAGCTGCCATGTCTGTACCCGAACAAGAAATAGAATCTATAGCAAAAAAAATTAATGAATATAGCGAAGTAAATCATAATTATAAACGCGAACATTACTTTAATTTGTGGTTCGTTTTAACAGCAAGTAATGAACACGAATTAAACGCGGTACTTGATGACATCGAACTACAAACAGGTTACCCCGTTATGTATTTACCTATGATTGAGGACTTTCATATCGATTTAGGTTTTGAACTCGATTTTAATACTAATCTAAATACTGTGGGTGCTTGCTAATGGATATGAAAGTTAACTATCGCCAACCAGTATTACCCCCGCAGGCACAAGTTGATGAGCAAGATGAAGCATTAATTAAATTAATACAAACAGGTCTCCCTTTAACAGCAAGACCTTATGCTGAGCTTGGTAAACAAATTGGCATGACAGAAGAACAAGTCATCAATCGTATAGCTTATTTGAATGAGTCTAAAATTATTAAACGTTTCGGTGTCGTTGTTCGTCACCATGAGTTGGGTTATAAGGCTAATGCAATGACAGTCTGGAATATTGACGATGATAAAGTAAGCCAACTTGGTGCTTGCATGGGCGAATTTGACTTTGTTACTTTATGTTATCGTCGGCCACGTCGTTTACCCGATTGGCCATATAACTTGTTTACGATGATACACGGCAAAGATCGCGAACATGTATTATCAAATATCGACTTTCTTATAAAAAAATGTGGCCTAAGCACGGTAGAGCATGATGTTTTATTCAGTACCCAACGCTTCAAGCAACGTGGCGCAATTTATCGTAAGCAGTAATAATGATGAACGACTTAGATAAAAAAATAATTAACTGCTTACAAGATGGTATTCCATTAATAGATGAACCGTATGCTGAAATCGCAAAGCAGCTTAATATTAATGAGACAGAATTATTGCAACGTATTAAGACGTTACTTGAAAATAAAACACTCTCGCGCTTTGGACCAATGTATGACGCTGCAAAACTGGGCGGAGATTTCAGCCTTGTCGCAATTAAAGTACCTGAAACGAGATTCAATGAGGTGACTGAAATCGTTAATAGTTACGAAGAGGTTGCACATAACTATCATCGTGAACATGAATTCAACATGTGGTATGTATTGGCAACAGAAACAGCACAGAGAATCGAAGAGGTAAACAATTCTATTGAAGAGCGAACAGGTTTAAAGGTTTATAACATGCCGAAACTTGATGAATACTACATAGGCTTAAAATTAATAGCGTAATCTAAAATGAATAAACCTCAATTAAAAAAAGAACAATTCATACTTGATGATATTAATCGTCAAATCATTACCGCCACACAATCAGGTTTGCCACTTGTTTCTCGTCCTTATGATGCTATCGCAGAGCGTATTGGAGTCGATGCTAATGAAGTTATTAGCCGAATGAAAACAATGCAAGAAAATGGCATTATCCGACGTATTGCAGCAGTTCCTAATCATTATGCTCTCGGTTACAAAGGAAATGGTATGTCTGTTTGGGATGTACCAAGTGAGCTCGTGAATAAGCTTGGCGAGCAAGTGGGCGCTCTTGATTTTGTTAGTCATTGTTATCACCGGCCGCGTTTTTTGCCTGAATGGCCTTATAACCTTTTTGCAATGGTGCATGCGCATAATCGTGATGAAGCCTTACTATTAGTTGAAAAAATTGCAGATGTACTTGGTGAGTATGATCGCGGTCATGATGTATTATTTAGTAAACAAATTTTAAAGAAAACTGGCATGCGCTTGTTATAAAAAATTAAAACATTCTTAGGAGCATAAGATGTTTAGAATTAGTCAATATATGAATGAGTTGAACAACCCAATGCCGTTGGGCGAAAAGCGCAATCCCCCTGGCCCAGTGGTTATCTGGAATTTGATTCGTCGCTGTAATTTAACCTGCAAGCATTGTTATTCTATTTCAGCAGATAAAGATTTCCCCGGTGAGTTGAATACCGAAGAAGTTTTTAAAGTGATGGATGATTTGAAAGCATTCCATGTGCCGGTGTTAATTTTATCGGGTGGTGAACCATTAATGCGCCCCGATATTTTTGAAATATCAAAACGTGCAAAAGACATGGGGTTTTATGTTGGCCTTTCAACCAATGGAACCATGATCAACGAGTCTAATATAGATGACATTGCTGCGATCGGTTATGACTATGTTGGTATTAGTATTGATGGCATCAAAGAAACGCACGACAAATTTCGTCGTAAGGTGGGTGCTTTTGACGAATCCATGTACGGTATTCGATTATGTCGAGAGAAAGGCATAAAAGTGGGTATGCGTTTTACCCTTACCATGGATAATGCCAACGAACTTCCCGATTTATTAGAGATTATGGAACAAGAAGAAATCGATAAGTTTTACCTTTCGCATTTGAATTATGCGGGCAGAGGCAATAAAAACCGCAAAGATGATGTGGTACATAAACTTACCCGTAATGCGATGGACTTGTTATTTGATACGGCCTGGAAGCACGTACTAGAAGGTCGTCAACGAGAATTTGTAACGGGTAATAATGATGCAGATGGCGTTTACCTTTTATATTGGATTGAAAAAAAATTCCCCGAAAAGCTCGAGCATATGCGAGCTAAGTTAAAGCAGTGGGGCGGTAATTCATCCGGTGTTAATATTTCTAATATTGATAATCTTGGTAATGTACATCCCGATACTTTCTGGTGGGATTATAATTTAGGTAATGTAAAAGAAAGAAAATTTTCAGAAATTTGGCAAGATCGCAGTGATCCATTAATGGATGGATTAAAGTCGAAGCCTAGATCATTACAAGGTCGTTGTGGTGGATGTGGTTATAAAGATATTTGTGGTGGTAATACTCGTGTGAGAGCTTATCAACTTACCAGTAATTTTTGGGCAGAAGATCCCGCATGCTATTTAACCGATGTAGAACTTGATATACAAGACTCCGTTGAACGCTTGCAAGTAACACCCTGGTCACGGCAAAATGTTCCTCATAAAAAGAAAGCGTAAAAAATGAAAAAAATTTCCCTTATTATTGGCTTATTCTTACTAGCCAATGTGAGTTATGCCGAAAAATCTCATGTTTCTTCTTTGTATCAAAAACATTGTGCCAGTTGCCATGCTGCAAGCCGTTTAGGGGGCATGGGGCCAGCATTACTTCCTGAAAACTTAAAAAGACTACGCAAAGCGAAAGCAATAAAAGTTATTGCAAATGGTCGTGCTGCCACACAAATGCCGGCCTTTGCTAAGGTTCTTTCAGATGAACAAATCAAACAGCTTGCCAGTTATATTTATACGCCATTAGATTCGGTTCCCACTTGGGGAATGTCCGAAATAAAAAACACACACCTTATTCAACATAAGAAGGGTAGCTTAGGAGATACACCGGTATTTAAAGCAGACATGTTGAATTTATTTATTGTCGTGGAGTTAGGCGACCATCATGCGACGCTACTTGATGGCGATAAGTTTGAACCCATTCATCGTTTTAAAACACGTTTTGCTTTGCATGGCGGGCCAAAATATTCACCCGACGGTCGCTATGTTTATTTTGCTTCACGCGATGGTTGGATTAGTAAATATGATATTTATAATCTTAAAACCGTAGCTGAAATCCGTGCCGGCATTAATACCCGTAATTTAGCCGTGTCTGGTGATGGTAAAACCGTTTTAGTGGGTAACTATTTACCACATACATTAGTTTTGTTAGATGCCGAGAATCTAACGCCAATTAAAGTTATTGAAGTTAAAGATAAGAAAGGAGCAACTTCACGTGTTAGTGCTGTTTATGCCGCTGCACCTCGCAATAGTTTTATTGCTGCTCTAAAAGATATCCCTGAGGTATGGGAAATATTTTATAACAATAAACATGAACCCGTATATAACGGACTCGTTCACGATTATCGACATGGCGAAGGTGTTGAAGAGAAAGGACGTTTCCCTATTCGTAAAATTCCATTAGATGATTACCTTGACGATTTTCAATTCGATGCCTCATATACCCATTTAATGGGTGCAGCAAGAAATGCAAAAAACGGTCAGGTCGTGAACCTTAATATCCGCCGTAAAGTGGCTGATTTAGAATTAACTGGGCTACCACACTTAGGGTCGGGAATTACATGGAACTATAAAGGCCGTGAAGTAATGGCAACGCCGAATTTGAAAAAAGGTGAGATCAGTATCATTGATATGAAAACATGGAAAACCATTAAACGAATTAAAACACTCGGGCCAGGTTTCTTTATGCGTAGTCATGAAAATTCTCCCTATGCGTGGGCTGATGTATTTTTTGGACCAAATAAAGAAGCGGTACATATTATCGATAAACAAAAACTCGAAATCGTTAAAACCTTACGTCCATCCCCCGGGAAAAATGCTGCGCATGTAGAATTTGACCGTTATGGAAAACATGCCTTATTGAGTGTTTGGGATTTAGATGGGGAACTCATTATTTATGATGCGAATACATTAAAAGAAATAAAACGCCTGCCAATGAAAAAACCATCTGGAAAATATAATGTTTTTAATAAAATAAATCGCTCATCGGGGACGAGTCATTAAGCCGTTGAAACATCGACGTTATCGTTGCTGGTACCAGAAATAACAATGCAATCACGTCCATTTGCTTTTGCGTTATATAATGCTTGGTCAGCAAGCCGTATCAGCGTTTGATCATCGCTACCATGTTCGGGTAAGCAAGCAATTCCTATTGAAATAGTAATTGATGGTAAACGTACACCTTCAATTTCAATATTCGATTTTTTAATTTCTGTACGAAGTAAGTCTGCACGTGTATATGCACCTTGTATATTTAAGGTGGGGAAAAGGAGTAAAAATTCTTCGCCGCCATACCTTACAACGATATCTTCATTTCGTGTATTGCTTTTGAACATACGTGAAATTTCTCGTAATACCCGGTCTCCGGCTTCGTGGCCATAGGTATCATTAATCTTCTTGAAGTAATCAATATCAATCATCATGACTGCAAGTTGTGGATTTTCGAGACGTAAAGCACGCTGAATTTCTCTGGGTAGTATTTCTTGTAGATAACGTCGATTGTGTAAACCAGTTAAGGCATCGTGAATTGATTGTTGCTCCAGTTTCAATCGTAGCCTTAGATTTGCCAATGCAATACTAATTTGTTTACTAACCGCAATAACAAGATCTTGCCGGGTTTGAGATAATAAAATAGTAGGATCTTGTTCAGTATTACGATGAAATACAGTAAGAAGTCCAATGGTTGAACTCTGAGCCGTTAATGGAATACAAAAACTTGCAGGTGTAGTGTGTTCAGAAAAATGTTGGCATTTCAAAATAGGTTGTGCATCGGTAGACAAATAGGGCGAGCCACGTCGTAAGCCAAGGCAATCTTTATGTTCAATAACTTTATATTCCTTGGCATTATTCCACTGGCTAGCTAGAACAAGGTTGGTATTTTTATCATCTAACACATAGAGTACACCAGATAAATCTTTAAACATCTTGCACATGACTCGTTCTATCACCAGGTATATTTCATCTAAGTCTTGGCATGTTTGCAGTAGGTCGTTGAGACCACTTAAAAAAGTCATTTCGTTTGCACGTGCTTCCATTTGGTCAATCGTTTCACCAATTTTTTTAGTGGATTCATACCGCTCAGTGACATCTCGAAGTGTTCCAACATAAAATCGTTTTCCATCTCTATCCATGGCGTTAATGGCTAGCTCCAACGGAAACACAGTTCCATCCTTTCGTTTACCCATTACTTCACGCCCAATACCTATAATTTTCGCCTTGTGTGTTTTGTGGTATGCAGAAAGATAATTATCATGATTTTTATGATCAGGTTCAGGCATTAACATCTTAATATTTTTTCCAATGAGTTCATTTTCTGAATAACCAAAAAATGCTGTTACGGCTGGATTAACAAAATTAATCAAGCCATTTTCGTTAATCGTTATAATTCCATCGACAACAGTACTTGTAATAATTTGTGTATGTGCTTCTTGTTCACTAACATTGTGTTGACTTTTTTCTAGCAATAATTGAATGCGTTTATGTTGGTTTGAAATAGCCGCAATAATTAAAAACAACATTACATCTATTATCCCGCCTCCAATGGCTACCATCATGGGTTGGCTTTTTTCTGCATTAGATATGTAATTTGGTTTCGTATTAAAGTGTAGTGACCAAGTATGTCCACCAAAGGTAAAAGAGGTTGTATCGGAAAAATCTGATTGAGGTGATTTATCAGAAATTGATAGTACATTATCACTGTCATACATAATCGATGTATCTGTTAGTTTATTGCCATCATAGATTTCAAAATTAATGTCTGTATCACGTGCACCAAGTATACCTTGCATTAAATCATTAATTCGAAATGGGCTATACACGTACCCCAATAAAGCATTGCGTCGTTGTTCTTGTGTATTTAATGGCTGGTTTTTTTTGTAGGCCGGAAGGTACATTAAGAAGCCATGCTGAATATCTTTTTTGGTTTCCTGAACTAATGTCACCTTGGCAGATATAGAAACCTCACCACTGTCTCTTGCTCGAGCCATCGCCGTTCTTCTTGTTTCCTGCGAAAACATGTCATAACCAAATGCACGTTGATTACGCCAGTCGAATGGTTCCAGATAAATAATCGAAGTATAAATATCTCGTTTGCCTTCAGGGCGAATTGTGTAGTTGGAAAAACCTTCTCTGCGTATTTTACTAATATGTTTATTTTTTAATTGAGGAGTGATTACTTTGCTGAACCCAAAGCCTTGAAGACCAGGATAATTTTGAGGTAAGTCTAATGAGTCGACATAATTTTTCCATTCTTGACGGTTTACAGATTCATACGCCAGAAACAGCGCAACACCTCCGCGTAAAACACGTTCCTGGTCTTGCATCCGTTTGTAAATCGCCTTTTCAATGTCCTTAATCTGAAAATTAAAACGGTCACTAGCACGGGAGTGAACGAAATTGTTCGAGATAGACCATGCAAGTATAGTTATAGCCACAGAACACAATAATATGATCCAAGCAGTTAAAGGGTGATGCAGTAATCGTTTCGCAATAATTTGATTCTCTGCGAGACTGTAATCATTTTTTGGACTGTCGTACGACACTATTTTTACTACCTTAAATACCTGATTGATAGGTAATATATCGGTATCTAGGACGTCAGACTTGATAGAAACTCTGACATAAATAACAATAACCTCGAGTTTTTTAATGATATTAGTGTTATTTACATAACAATTCAGCCTATATAGGTAAATATATTGATAAATCTCGACTTTCAGAGGGTTTTTTCTTTCTGTTGTCTATTTTGAAAATGTTAAATATAGGTGAGATATCGATTGTTAGAGGGGTTTTCTAGTGCCTATTGGTGCATTATATATCAAACGTTTTACTTGGTTATTAGCCGTTTTTTCGTGTAATAAAAATTTATGTCGCACACGGGATGTGCCGCTATAAATAAGGAATGGTATTTAATTTAGTTTTTAAAAGAAGAATAGCCATATTTTCCTTTTATTGTGAAAACCCATAATAGTTGTTTATATTTAGATCTAAGGTGTATTTAACGCGTGAATAATGTTTTTGTTGGTCGACAGCCAATTTTTGATACTAAACTAAATGTTTACGCATATGAGTTGTTGTATCGTTCATCACATGAGAGCCGATCATCTTTAGGGATGGTCGATGGCGATCAAGCCACCACGCAAACCATTATTAATGCTTTTGTTGAGATTGGTTTAGAAAAAATTGTGCGTAACAAATATGCCGCGATTAATCTCACTGAAAAATTCTTGCTAGATGAAGATAAAATTCCGTTCAGTAAAAACCAAGTTATATTAGAAATTCTTGAAGATGTGCCAGTCACACCTGCCTTAATTGCGGCGGTTAAAAAATTAGTTAGTGCGGGTTATATTATTGCGCTAGACGATTATATTTATAACTCTGTTCACGCACCACTTATTGAATTAGCACATATTATTAAAATAGATTTAATGGCATTGTCTCGCGAAAAACTTTTTGAACATGTAAATATATTAAAGCAATACAATGTTAAGTTGTTAGCCGAAAAAATTGAAACTCATGAAGAATTTATTATGTGTCGTGATTTAGGTTTTGATTATTTTCAAGGTTACTTTTTAAGTAAGCCACAATTGGTTACAGGTAAAACGTTACCAACTAATCGCTTAGCCGTATTAAACTTATTGTCGGTGGTAAATAGCCCTGATTCAAGCAACGACGATTTAAGTGAAGCCATAAATACCGATGTTGCCACCAGTTACCGTTTGTTAAAAATGATTAACTCCGCGGCATTTGGTTTGCAACGCGAAATCGAATCAATTGAACAAGGCATTATGTTGCTCGGTCGTAAACAGTTAGCAACGTGGACATCGATGTTAGCGATGAGCTCATTGGATGACCGTCCACCAGAAATTTTACGCAATGCCATGGTACGCGCAAAAATGTGTGAGTTGGTGGCAGAAACAGCCGGTGAACTAAACACCGAGCGGTTCTTTACCGTCGGGTTATTCTCTGGCCTCGATTTATTACTGCAACGTCCACTGCCTGAGTTATTAAAGCCATTACCTTTAAGTGAAGAAATCAAAACAGCTCTGTTGGATAAACGCGGAATACTAGGCCAAGTCTTAACGTCGGTACAGGCGTATGAAATAGCCGATTGGAAAAATGTTCCGTTATCGGCTGTGAAAGAAGATAAAATTGTAATAGCCAATATGGAGTCGGTGATGTGGGCCGATATGATTATCGACACCCTTTAACTGTGTAAATCTAAATATGATCTTAAAAATTGATAATTAAATAAAGATAGTCTTATAGAACACGTCATTCCCGCGTAGGCGGGAATCTATCAGAGCGTACTACTAATAAATTATCTTTAGTAACTAGAAAGAGCTGCACATGAAATGCTTGCCTTTGAAAATTACTGGATTCATAGATTCCCGCCTCGACAATTGCTCCTGCATTGTTCTACCTTCGCACGTCCATGTGCTCGTACGCGGGAATGACGGCCTTGAACGGTGAAATATTCTTACGATTATGTGTGTTTCGACTTTGTATGACGGAACCAGAATATTTAACTGAAGATGCAGGATTGAATTCAAGCTATCACACTTTAACTCGTTAATTACACATCACCATTTCCAATGAGTATTTTATTACCTTAAGTTATTCCATCTTCATCGTTGTAGTAGGGTTTTTTTCAAGCGTCCACTGATGCATTGAACCGTCGTACAATTTTACCTGTTTGTTACCCAATACTTCATGTAGTAAAAACCAACTGCCGCTCGCAAGATGGCCGCTATTACAATAGGTAATGGTGTTCGATTTTATGTTTACATTCATGGCGCTAAGTAAGTTTTTTGTTTCAGCTTTGGTTATAAATTTCACAGGCATTGATGTTGTCGTTAGGAGCTCATTAGGGTAAACCTTTGCACCAGGTACATGGCCTTTGCCATACACGTACGATTTTTTCCAAGTACCTAAATACAAACTCATTGCTCGGGTATCTATAAGTTGTACTTTTTTGTCTTTTACTGCATTAGAAACATCGTTGCTGCTCGCAAAAATAGCCTTGTTTTCTGTGCTGGCTATCCAGTTACCTTGCTTAACTTTATCGGCTTTTTTGCTAATCTTACGTTTGTCGACAATCCACTGTGCCATACCACCATTTAAAATAGCGACTTGCTCATGGCCAAAATATTTAAGTTGCCAAAGCAAACGAGACGCCATTGTAACGTCAGAATTACTTTCACCTTTACTCACAATAACAATACTATCATTTTTGTTTAAACCAACACTTTGCATGAGTTTTTCAAAATCTGCTTTAGGTGGAACAATTTTTTGTACTTTATTGCCGTTAATATCTCGGTTAACACGTAACTTTGAAAAATTAACCAATAACGCGCCAGGGATATGTCCACCCACTTTAGCCAGCTTTGGTTTTTTCGTTTTTTTATCTTTCTTAAAAATAGGTTTACCAGTGAAACTCTTGGTGTCTTTGCGTACATCTAAAATGGTTACGCTACCTTTGTTTTTACTTAACCAGTCCGTTTCAACCAGAGGGCCAGGTAATGTCGAAGCGGCTGTAGCAGTTAGGCTGTATAAACTAAATAAAATGGTAATAAGCGTTTTCATTGGATTTTATCCCTTATATAAATGTCGTTAAAGTTGTTGGTTGCTATGTTCGTGTGTGGTTTGTGTACTTATTGTTTGAGTAAGGTCATGCGTGAGATCAACGTTGGTAACACTGAGTTGGTAATGGGTTTTATCAACAAATACATCGTCTGCATCCGCTGTAGAAAGCGATGCAATATATTCGTCACGTTGTGCTATTAAATATTCAATCTGCGGTTGGTAAAATAACAATAGGCTGGTATACCAGCGTTCAAGTAATGGATGGTTGTCATTAAACGTTAATTGCTGCATTTGTTGTTGCAGTTCATTACTGCTTAACCAGTCACCATCGGTTACCCATTTGTTTGTACTAAACCAGTTTATCGGTTGCCCTGTGTCATTCAGGCTTAATGCCACCACATGAGACCACTGGCCATGAATTAACGTAAAGAAGTGCACGTGGCCATGTTCGTGTTGGTTTTTATCTGCAAAATTATGGCTATGGTAAAAACACTTCCACGTTTGGTTTGCAAAGCTAAACGGTTTTTCGGGGTAGTGTTGGTATGGTTGTATTGCTTTTGCACCATCAAGCATTTGCAATATAGGATTTGTTGCCGCGTTAGCAAACTCTTGTATGCAACTAAATAAATGATTGGCTGTTGCCGTTAATGGTTTATTCATCTTGGTCAGCACCGAGTGAGCAGGGTGCGCCACCTAAACTACAAGGCGCTTCTTGTTCTTGCATGGCTTCACTATCCATTGAGGTATTCTCAACAGGAGGAAGTTTATGTTGCATATGGTCAACGGCTACCGCAATGGTGGCTATGCCTAAAGCGGTTCCCATAATAATTTTAGCGGTTTTGTGTTTCATCATAGTTCCAAAAATTAATGCCAAGGCTTATCTAATTTAATCAGTACACGCAAATGGGTACCCACGTAAGAACCAATAAATGCTGCGACTAACCAGACCCACCCATGCAAGCTACCACTACTAATGCCCGCAAGTAGCGCACCGATATTGCAACCAAAGGCGAGGCGTGCGCCATAACCTAAAAGCAAACCACCAATAATGGCAGTAATCAAACGATTAAATTTAATGTTAATCGGAGGCGCAAACTTACTGGCTAATGCAGAGGCCAGTGCAGCACCAAGCAATAAACCAAAATTCATCACCGATGTAGTATCCAGTAAAACACTCTGGTCGAGTGCACGAGAAGGGTAACCCAGTTGCCAAAAAGACCAATACGTTACGTCCCCCCCTAAGGCTGTCCAGATTTTTGCGCCCCATAAACCAAAGGCAAACGTAATCGACCAGGGATGCCCTGCAATTAGTAACGTTGCAAAGCCGAATAAACCAATACTAATCACGCCCCATGAAATGGGCCAAGGGCCATGTAACAAACGATTAATAAACTGACCGTTATCAACGCCCAGAGTAATAGGCTTTACCGCACCATGGCGACTTTGTTCTATTTTTTTCATCGCTAAAAATAAAACAACAAGCACAACCAGTTGAGCAATAAGACCGAATAACCAATCACCATCGTTAATTAATGAATAATGACCAATGTCGCCCAAGGCAAACCACCAATCTAAATGCGAGGTGGCAAAGGTTGCACCAATCATAAAAAATATAAAGGTAATGAGCATATCAATCTGCCCCCAACCCAAAGTGAACAACGTGCCCGAGCCGCAACCACCGCCGAGTTGCATGCCAATGCCAAATATAAATGCACCGATTAACACCGAGTAACCAATTGGTGCTACCGCACCCACGGCTTTAATGTCTGGAAATACACCGGCTAAAATAGGAAAGAATAAAATCGAGCTAAGTATTAACAGGAGAATTTGTGCGCGAACCCCCATGCTGTTGCGATCTCGCACGATCATTCGCCAACCACCCGTAAAACCAAATAGCGCATGTAATAAGGCGTACCCTAAACCCACACCCACTAAAAAGAGAATGGCTTGTTTAGAGTGCGTTGCAGCTTGTATAAACAAACTGGCGATTAATATAAATAAGCTTAAAAAGGCAATGCTGCCTTTTTCTAATAGTTTTTCTTTTGCTTGGCTCATAGTGTGTGTGAAGTTACCAATTCGTTAGGTTTTAGTTTTAATATTAAATTGTATTTCGTCGATTGTCACAATGGTTTCGTGAACAGGGCAGTGTTCGGCAACGTGTTTTAATGCCTTGCGTGTACAATCATCATCACACTCCGAATTAGGGAGATCGACCGTCACGTTTATATTCTCAAACCGTGTAGGAGATTGTGCCACATCATAATCGACATCAACACTTAGTCCCTCGGTGTTTAATTCGTGTTGTTCGCAAAAATGTGCAACTAAGACACCAACGCAAGAGCCAATTGAGGCCATAAATATTTGCGGGGGCATGGGGCCACGATCTTTTCCGCCCCATTCTTCTGGCCCTTCGATGGTGAGTTTGTGTTTGCCCATCTCAGATTCAAACAGCATACCACCTTTGTGTACCGTGGTTATTTTACCCATGCTCAGCACCCCTCATTGTATGTAGGCAGTGTAAGTTAACCCATAAATTAATAAATGATTTAGATCAATTCTAAACCATATTTTTTAAATTAATCAAATTGTATATTTTTAGATTCCCGCCTCGACAATTGCTCCTGCATTGTTCTACCTTCGCACGTCCATGTGCTCGTACGCGGGAATGACATATTGTGAAAAAAACGCCTAGCGTCATGCCCGTGTAGGCGGGCATCCATAAAAGTAAACAAGGCTTTGTTGTTAATAAATGTCTTTAAGGCATCCAGTGTAAGTATTCTTCATGGCGGTGTAAGTATATAATGGGTCCGTGGGGTTTAAGTGTTTTCTAATATAGTATGAAAAAAGGGTCGTTGTCGTCAGTGCCTTATTCAAAAATAAAAGTTTTATTCCTTCTATTAATATCAACACTGTTACTTTCATGTGGTGGTAAGGATATTGATGACCTTAAAGAACATGGCGAAATTATTGTTCTTACCCGTAATGCGCCCACAACATGGTATCAAGGCCGCGACAGTGAACTCGGCTTTGAACATGACTTAGTCCAGTCGTATGCAAAACGTCATGGGTTAACGGTAAAGTTCAAAATAGTTGATAATTTAGATGACTTACTTGCCGCCATACAAAAAGGCGAGGCACACTTAGCTGCGGCCGGTATAACCCGAACACCCGAGCGTGAAGAGCAAGGTTATTTATTTGGCCCAACCTATCAACAGGTGAGTCAAAAAGTGGTTTGTCGCCGCAGTAATAAAGCCTTACCCAAAACAATAAACGATCTTTCTTTACGTAGCCTTACCGTCATTGCAGGCAGTTCGTATAATGAAGCCTTAGAAAAATTAAAAACAACACACTCAAACTTATCATGGAACGTGGTTGACGATTTAAGTACCGAACAACTGCTCGAAAAGTCCTGGAAAAAAGAAATTGATTGCACCGTAGCCGATTCCAATATTATAAAAATCAATCGTCGTTATTACCCTGAGTTAGCTACCACCTTATCAGTAACTAAAAATGAGTCTTTAGCATGGGTAGTATCACCTAAATGGAAAGGCTTGATTGACGATATAGAAGACTGGTTAGAAGATATTGAAGACAGTGGTGAATATGCCGCTATTGAAGAACGTTACTACGGCCACATACAACTGTATGACTTTGTCGATAACCGCAGTTTTATACGCCGAATAAAATCACGTTTACCCAAGTACCGAAAACATTTTGAACGTTCAGCAAAAAAATATAAATTACCTTGGTCGTTATTAGCCGCACAAGCTTATCAAGAATCTCACTGGAACCCACGGGCAAGAAGCCCAACGGGAGTACGCGGCATGATGATGCTCACACTCAACACCGCAAAATCCGTTGGTGTAAAAAGTCGTTTAGATCCCGTTCAAAGTATTCACGGTGGCGCAAAATATTTACGTAAAATGATTAAACGCGTGCCCAAAGAAGTTATTGGTGACGATAGGCTATGGTATGCCTTAGCCGCTTATAACGTAGGGTTCGGCCATTTAAGAGATGCCATGACTTTAGCCAAACAAAAAGATCTTAACCCCGCAAAGTGGGTCGATCTAAAAACTGTTTTACCTTTATTATCCAATAAAAAATATTATAAAAATTTAAAATACGGTTACGCACGCGGTGCTGAGCCAGTGAACTATGTGCAAAGTATTCGCGAGTACCACCAAGTGCTGCATAACATGCTTGATCTGAGTGCTGCATATGTTAAAAATTAATCTTTTGAATGCACTATTGTAAAAAGACATAATATATAAGGAGAGATGATGAAAACAATAATACTGGTTACGGTGTTTTTAGGTTTGTCGAGTTCCGTGTTTGCCGACCAAGGTAAATATGACGATTGCCTCTTAAAGCATTTAAAAAATGCAAAACTGGATCTTGCCGCGCATACCATTCGGATGGCTTGCGATGAAAACTATAGAAATTCAAGTTTCACATCAAAAAAAAGACGAGCTTATAATGAATGCATTTTAAAACACTTACCCGGTGTTGAAAGTACTCAAGCGGTTATTGGACTTAAGTCGGCTTGTCAAAGTAAGTATCAATAAGTAAGAGCTAGCAATATGTTATAACAAACGGGTTTATTATCATTCAAAATCGTGCTGTCCGATAAAATATCGTTAAGATTTTGTCAGATCCATTCCTATAGTCAATATGTTACATATTCGAACTTACAAGGAAGATACGATATGAAAATAAAATTTTATGGTTACAACACTTTCATAATTGAATCAGGTAATAAAAAAATTGCCATCGACCCTGGCGCATTATTTTTTTACTGGTTCAGGTTTACCACACTTATTCCAAAATCCGAATGGAACAGTATCACGCATATTTTTATTACACACGGTGATCCTGATCACTATTGGCATGCAGACAGAGTAGCGAAAGCCTCCAATGCATTAGTTATTTGTAACAAAACAATGCTAAGAGAGAAAGACGGTAAATTGTTAATGCTTGGGCCGCGAGATAAAGGTTTGGCCTTTACCACAGAGTTTAATAATCTTCGTACACTTTCCGTTAACGAAACTATTAGCGTTGATGATATGGACATTAGCGGAATAAAAACAACCCATGGTGAGCTTGTTCTTAAATTAGGGCCTTTTTCAAAGATAGTAAAACCCGGCCCCAAAGAAAGAATTGGTTGGGGAGCGATTGGGTTTGATATTAAGTTGGATGGAAAGCGAATTGTAAACCTTGGAGACACTTTACTGCACGATAAAGAATGGCAAAACATCGTTGAACCGGATGTATTAATGATTCCTATCGGAGGCAAAACCGTTCATAACACGATGGATGTAGAAGAGGCCCTGCAAGCGGTAAAACACATGCGACCAAAATTGGTTATACCTTGTCATTATAATTGCCCCGCATTTTTTACTAAAACATATAACCCTGCTGATGAAGCCTTGTTTAAACGTGAAGTGGAAAAGACCGATGCAAAATGCGTTATTCTACACATAGAAGACGAGGTGACTTTAAATCATGAATGAACCCAGCACATTTAAACTCTGTATGCGTTTTGTCCTACGCATGGCTTTCTTTGCGATTGCATTAATGTGGCCAGCAGGCACCTGGCATTGGTGGGAGGCATGGGTCGTTGTTGCTCTATGGACGGTTTATGGTATTGCTCAAACGCTTTATTTATTGCGTTATGACACTGCATTACTTGCAGAGCGAATGAAGTTTCTGCCAATCCATAAAGATCAAAAACTGTGGGACAAAGCCATTATGCTGCAATTTTTTATTGCCGCTATGGCTCTCTACATTGTTCCCGGCTTTGATGTCATTCGATATGAATGGAGTGAACCGTTGCCACTATGGATGGAAGGTGCAGCCATGTTTATACACCTGCCTTGCCTTCTCGGTCTCGCATGGGTAATGCGTGAAAATACCTATTTGTCACAGGTTGTAAAAATTGACAAAGATCGCGGGCATCACGTTATTACTACTGGGCCTTATGCAATAGTGCGCCACCCCATGTATACCATTGTTATTGTTTTGCTATTTGCCGTACCCATTGCACTGGGTTCACGGTTTGGGCTAATTCCTGCGGGTTTGTTAGCCGTGTTGTTACTCGTTCGAACCCACCTTGAAGATCGTACATTACAAACTGAGCTAACAGGTTATATTGAATACACTAAACAAACACCTTATCGATTAATTCCGGGTATATGGTAAATAGTATTTGGTAACTTATTTTATCTAACGATCATAAAGAGATACTGATGAAAGCAAGTGTATTAACAAATTACAAATCACCAGACTTTTTTGAGTTTAAAGAGGTAGAAAAACCACAGCCCAAAGATAATGATATTCTTATAAAAATTTATGCGACAGCAATAAATTCATGGGACTGGGAAATTCTAATAGGCAAGCCCTCTGTGAACCGTTTAATGGTTGGCTTACTAAAACCAACAAAAATAAAAATATTAGGTTGCGATATAGCAGGGCGTATTGAAGCGGTTGGAAAAAATGTAAAACATTTTAAACCGGGTGATGACGTATTCGGCGACCTATCCAATTGTGGTTGGGGTGGGTTTGCAGAGTATGTTTGTGTTTCAGAACAGGCCAACGCATTATCATTAAAACCGGCCAGTATGACATTTGAACAAGCCGCATCAATACCTCAAGCAAGCGTGCTTGCCTTACAAGGTTTACGCAAAGGCAAAATTGAAACTGAAATTGAACAGGCAAAAAAAGTTTTAATAAACGGGGCTTCTGGTGGAGTCGGGTCGTTTGCTGTACCACTAGCAAAATTATTTGCAGCAGAAGTCACCGGGGTTTGCAGTACAAACAAAATAGACTTTGTATATTCGTTGGGTGCCGATAAGGTTATTGATTATACCAAAGAAGACTTTACCAAAAATGCTCAACACTATGACTTAATTCTTGATGTAAAAGGCAGCCATTCTATTTTTGATTACAAGCGTTCGTTAAGCCCGAATGGCAACTATGTCATGGTAGGTGGAACGACAAAGCTTATTAATCAAATATTTTTATTGGGCGCTTGGTTTTCAATCTTTAGCAACAATAAGATGGGTTTGCTATTACATAAACCAAAGGTAAGCGATTTGGTTTATATTAAAAATTTATTTGAAAAAAATAAAATAACCCCCTGTATAGATAAATGTTACCCGCTCAGTCAAGTCGCTGAAGCAATGCGATATTATGGTGAAGGTCATGCGAAAGGAAAAGTGGTAATAACAATGGATGAAAAGCAATGAAAGCCGTTATCTGGACAAACTACGGCCCACCCGATGTGCTTCAAGTTAAAGAAGTCGAAAAACCAACACCAAAAGATAATGAGGTGTTAATTAAAATACATGCCACCACCGTAGAAACAGGCGACTGTGAACTTCGGCAATACAAAATGCATAACAAGATTGTATACCCCATGCGATTGTATTTTGGTTTACGACGACCAACACGGGTAAAAATATTAGGCCAACAGTTAGCCGGTGAAGTTGAATCGGTTGGACAAGACGTTACAGAATTTAAAAAAGGTGATTTGGTTTTTGCACCCGTTGAAATGAGCTTTGGAACGTATGCAGAGTATATTTGTTTATCGAGCACACAGACCATGGCGATTAAACCGGCCAACATGAGTTTTGAAGAAGCGGCCGCGGTTTCTGTTGGCGGATTGAACGCATTGCACTTTCTTAAACAAGCCAATATTCAACCCGCTGATATTCAACCAGATAAAAAGATACTTATTTACGGAACATCCGGCACGATTGGTACCTATGCGGTGCAATTGGCAAAAAACTTTGGCGCACAGGTAACTGGGGTGTGCAGTACTTCTAAAATGGAATTGGTAAAATCCTTAGGGGCCGACGCACTTATTGATTACACTAAAGACGACTTCGTAAAAAACGGCCACTTTGATGGCGGGCCATACGATATTATTTTCGATACCATCGGTAAAGGTCCATTTTCAGTTAGCTTGAACTCGCTAAAAAATAATGGCATTTATCTTTTAGCGAATCCAACCGTGTCACAAATGTTGCTTGCGTTATGGTATTCAATAACAACCCGTAAAAAAGTCATGTTTGAGTTTGCCGGTTATAAAACAAAAGATTTAAATTATTTAAAAGAACTGATTGAAGCAGGCAAATTAAAAACGGTTATCGATAGAAGCTATCCATTAGAGCAGATAGTAGAGGCGCATCGCTATGTTGAACAAGGCCATAAAAAAGGCAACGTGATTATCACGGTATAAACCCACAGCGAAACAATAAAAATATGACACAACGAGACATTAACTTTTGGATACTACAGGGGCTGGGTTGGTTACTGCTTGTGTACCTTGTTTATGCACAGGCCATTCCGGCATTTAATTATGAACTTGGCGTGGCCATGGGTACGCAGGAGTCAGCCGAAAAAATTACCGAAGTGGGAACAGCCTTTTGGTATGGCTTTGCGTTTGGCGATCTTGTTGTTTATATCCCGCTACTGGCAATGGGCTTGGTTGGGCATTGGAAAAACACGCGTTGGGGGCAAGTGGTATTCGGCGCGGCACTTGGCATAACCGTCTATTGGCCAATGGTTTGTTTAGCGGCCGTAGTTGCCGCACGGGATGCAGCCGGTTGGAATATAAAAGATGAAATGCCTTACTGGATAGTCTTACCGCTAATCGCACTTTGGGGTGCGTGGGGTTTATGGTGTCTTTCACGTCATTCCCGCCTTTAACGTCATTCCCTTCTTCCACGTCATTCCCGTGCAGACGGGAATCCATAGTGATTAGGTTAAAAATTATTCCACGTCATTCCCGTGCAGACGGGAATCCATAACCATCGGTTAAAATTTTTCCTTTTGTAATTGCCCTTTATTATCCATCCCCGTTGTCAAAAAAGCGCATTTTCGTTCCCGTCATTCCCATCTTTCTCGTCATTCCCGTGCAGACGGGAATCCATCGCGATAGGGTACTGACGCGGCAATCGGCTTGCAAATATCTTTCTCTTGCGCAAAGACATACTTAATTTACAGAATATCGGTGTTTTTTATCTAAACGTTGTTTTTA